>ERZ779829.312-NODE-312-length-21908-cov-2.455040_pt1 | contig 21908 bp, 10 predicted proteins | sample MGYA00511562_ERZ779829 | MGnify/ENA primary metagenome ERZ779829 (study PRJEB29588, sample SAMEA2151677) | human gut metagenome | biome: human gut; feature: human-associated habitat; material: faeces | place: Denmark | collected 2008/2010 ... | reverse complement strand
GGGACCGTTTGTTCAGGATAAGAAGGAGCCGATGATTGCTGATGAGAAGTGTATTGACAATTCTCTGTTTATAGATGATAACGGTACGCCTTATTTATCCTTTGTACGTTTCAATGACGGTAACAACATTTGGATAGCAGAGTTGGAAAAGGATTTGATTACTATCAAGAAAGAGACAATGCATCCTTGCCTCCATGTAACTCAGGAATGGGAGAAAGTCTGGCCTCGCGTGAATGAAGGTTCCTATATTCTTAAGCATAATGGAATTTATTATATGTCTTATTCTGCTAACAGTTATGAAAGTCCATTTTATGGTGTAGGCTGTGCTACGGCTACCGATCTGATGGGTACATGGACGAAGTATGATGAAAACCCTTTATTGCAAAAGCCCGGTAAGCTGGTTGGAGTGGGGCATAGTGCTATGTTTACGGATAAAGCCGGCAAGCTTCGCATAGTCTATCATGCTCATAAAGATAAGGATAACATTCATCCGCGTGCCATGTACATCGGAGAAGTTTCGTTTGAAAATGTCGGTGGAGTGGACCGCATGAGAATTAGTGAAGAGTATATAACCCCTAAACTTGTGAAATGACGCTTGTTTTGAGTCACAGAACTTCGATGAAAAGGGCTATTTTTATCGAAGTTCTGTTATAAACCGTTGTTTGATTGATTTTCTTGAATCTTAAAGGGACGATATTTCTATTTATTGAAATGTTTCTTTTATTGTTTATCGTCAAATTGGGCTATATTTGACGTATGAATCTATAAAAAGCACGAAAATGAAGAAAAGAATAATAGCCCTTATTAGTTTTCTTTGCTATATCATTTGCTGGGCACAAGCAGCAGATGAACATTACTATTTCAAAAATCTTAGCATTCAGGATGGGTTATCCCAGACTACAGTCAATGCTATTATACAGGACAAGAAGGGATTTATGTGGTTTGGTACCAAGGGTGGACTGAGCCGATACGATGGGATGTCATTCCGGAACTTTAAACGTGATATGACTGATAATCATAGTTTGGGAAACAATTTCGTGACTTGTCTTTATCAGGACAATAAAGGGAATATCTGGGTTGGTACAGATGCCGGGGTGTATATTTATTATTCTGACCAGGAGATTTTTATTCCATTTGACCGTCTGAGTGGGGAGAATACAAAGATAGAACGGACTGTTTCCGCTATTTCGGGAGATAAACAGGGCCGGGTATGGATAGCGGTCGAAACACAGGGACTCTTCTGTTATGAGCCGCAAAAAGGCCAACTTCATAATTATACATTGAATGAGTTCTCAGCCAATGTACAGAGCGTTGCTTTTGATAATAGTGGAACAATCTGGGTAGGATTTTATGGCAATGGCCTGTTCTATTCCAAGGATAATTTAAAAACGCTTCACCCTTATCTTTCCCCGAAGGATAGTGATGAGGTTTTTAAGGATGATGTTATCATGAAGATAGTTCCGGGAGCATATAATTGTATCTATATAAGTTCCATAAGAAAGGGAGTGCAGGAGTTGAATCTGACTTCCGGTAACCTGAGAAATTTGCTGTTGATGGATGAAACCGGTGAAATGGTATATAGCCGTGACCTGTTGGTAAATTCGGATAATGAACTGTGGATAGGAGCTGAATCGGGAGTTTATATCTACAATCTTCGTACGGACAAGTATGTGCATCTGCATAGTTCTAAGGATGATCCTTATTCGTTGTCCGATAATGCCGTTTATTCGTTGTGCGAGGATCGTGAAAGTGGCATCTGGGTAGGTTCATATTTTGGGGGAGTAGATTATTATCCGAAATCCTATACTTATTTTGAGAAGTATTATCCGAAAGATGGGGACAATAATTTGCAAGGCAAACGGGTTCGTGAGTTTTGTCAGGATAATAAGGGCATATTATGGATTGGCACCGAAGATGGTGGTTTGAACCGTTTTGATCCGAGCACTAAGACCTTCTCATTCTTTGCACCCAGTTCCGGGTTTACGAATATTCATGGGCTCTGTATGGTGGGTGATAAGTTGTGGGTTGGAACCTTCTCTAAAGGTTTGAAAATTGTAGATACTAATACCGGTAATATCCTGAAAACCTACCAGAAAAATGGTTCTCCACGTTCATTAATTGATAACAGCATCTTTGCTATTTGCAGAACAACGACTGGTGATATTTATTTGGGAACGATGTTCGGTCTGTTAAAATACAATGGACAAACGGATGACTTTGAAAGGATTACAGAACTGGCCGGCAGGTTTGTATATGATATAAAGGAGGATTCGGGCGGTAACTTGTGGCTGGCAACCTATGCGAATGGCGCTTATTGCTATAATGTGAATGAAAAGAGATGGAAAAACTATGTGCACAATGAGGGTAATCAAGAGAGCCTTCCTTATGATAAGGTTTTGAGTATTTTTGAAGACTCCCATCGCCAGATCTGGCTGACTACGCAAGGAGGTGGTTTCTGTCTGTTTCATCCTGAAACGGAGACTTTTACCAGCTATAATTCATCCAACGGATTGCCTAATGATGTCGTTTACCAGATTGTAGAAGACGCGGAGGGTCTGTTCTGGTTGACTACGAATAGTGGGTTGGTACGTTTTAATCCTGTAACTAAACAGGTGAAGGGATATACTACGGCCAATGGATTGCTTGGTGATCAATTTAACTACCGTTCCAGCTATAAGGATGAAGCCGGTAACATTTATCTGGGTAGTATTGATGGCTTTATTGTATTTAATCCTAAGACATTTACAGAGAATAAGAACCTGCCGCCGGTGGTGATTACCGATTTTATGCTGTTTAATAAAGAAGTTCGTGCCGATGAAGAGAATACTCCTCTTGATAAGAGCATTACTTTCTCGGACAGTATTACCCTTCAGGCTAATCAGAACTCATTTTCCTTCCGTATTGCGGCCTTGGGTTATCAGGTGCCGAAAATGAATAAATTGATGTACAGATTGGATGGCTTTGATAAGGACTGGATAACTGTGGGGGAAAGCCCTATTGTGACTTATTCCAATCTGTGGCATGGTGATTATCAGTTTCGTGTGAAAGCGTCCAATAGTGATGGTATTTGGGGACCCGAAGAACAGTTGTTATATATCCATATCCGTCCTCCTTTTTATCTTTCCATCTGGGCTTATTGCATTTATTTATTGTTGTTTATTGTTTGCTTTGTATATACTTTCTGGTATTTCAAGCAACGTAGCAGCAGGCAGCACCGCCGCCAGCTTGAGAAGTTCGAACAGGAGAAAGAACGTGAGATTTATAATGCCAAGATAGATTTCTTTACGAACGTAGCACATGAAATCCGCACTCCGCTGACATTGATAAAAGGACCTTTGGAGAATATCATTCTGAAAAAGCATCTGGACCCGGAAACTCATGAAGATCTGAACATCATGCAGCATAATACGGAAAGGTTGCTGAACCTGACGAATCAACTTCTGGATTTCAGGAAGGTAGAGAGTCAGGGATACAGTTTGAACTTTACCAAATGTGATATTACTAATGTTTTGAGAGAGACTTATATGAGATTTAGTTCCCTTTCGCGCCAGAAAGGTCTCGACTTTACATTGGAGTTGCCGGATGAAAACTTCTGTGCGCATGTCAACCGTGAAGCTTTTACGAAGATTATAAGTAATCTTTTAAATAATGGGATGAAGTATGCTGATAGTTATATGCATATAAAGCTGGAAGTAGATCAGGAAAAGCAGGCTTTCTATGTGGTGACTAAGAACGACGGAGTAATCATTCCTGATGAGATGAAAGAGGAAATCTTTCAGCCTTTTGTCCGTTTTAGCCAGAAGGAAGAGGGAAAGGTTACTACAGGTGCGGGTATCGGTTTGGCTCTTTCCCGTTCGTTGGCAGAGCTCCATCGTGGCACTTTGGTCATGGTTCAGGGAGAAGAAGCGAACATTTTCCGCTTGACACTTCCTATCACCCAGGATATGGTCATAGCTCTGGATTCTGATGTAGAGAATAAAGATGCAGAGTTGCAAGCGGAAACATCCGGTGAATCCTATCCGGATGATAAATTGGAAGGGAAACATTCGAAAGAAAGCAAACATATGGTTTTGGTTGTAGAAGACAATCCGGAAATGCTCGCTTTCATCGAACGTCAGTTATCGTCTCAATATGCTGTAATCACTGCTACCAATGGTAAAGAGGCTTTGGAAGCTTTGGATAGTAATTTCGTAAATCTGGTGGTGAGTGATGTCGTTATGCCGTTGATGGATGGTTTTGAACTTTGCAAGACTATAAAATCGAATGTAGGTTATAGCCATATTCCTATTATACTTTTAACTGCAAAGACAAATATCCAGTCTAAGATTGAAGGAATGGAACTGGGAGCGGACTCTTATATTGAAAAGCCTTTTTCACCGGAATATCTCCTGGCTGTGGTTTCTAATCTGATAAATAACCGGGAGAAACTTCGCAGGGATTTTGCTAAATCTCCTTTTGTTGCGGTCAATACAATGGCATTGACTAAGGCTGATGAAGAATTTATCAAGAAGCTGAACGAAATAATTCTTTCTAACCTGTCAAACCAGGAATTCAGTATGGATGATATGGCAGAGAGCCTGAATATGAGCCGTTCCAGTTTCTATCGTAAGATGAAGGGAGTATTAGACTTGAGTCCCAATGAGTATTTACGCATAGAACGTTTGAAGCGTGCCGCCCAATTATTGAAAGAAGGTGAGAGCCGTATCAATGAAATCTGTTATATGGTCGGGTTCAATTCTTCTTCTTATTTCTCTAAATGCTTCCTGAAGCAATTCGGGGTACTTCCGAAGGATTTTGCCGGCTAAAGGGGGAGCATCTGGAATTTCCGGTGTATGAGTTAAATCATCGGCATTGGAAGTCTTGAACGTCTTTCTTTTTTCTGTTCGTTTTGCATCTATATGTCGGTGGCGTTGGATATATAGATACAACGTATTGGATATATAGATGCAACACATTGGATATATAGATGCAATACGTCCGATATATAGATGCTGCACGTTCTGTCTATACAACTGATTGCCGGGAAAGTTTAAACTCATGTACCGAATGTTCCGGACGCTCCGGCTAAAGTAAGTAAGAAGCAACTTGTGCAAAGAAATGGGATTTTTCAGCAAGCTCAAGATGGCGGAGTGAACAAATTCATTGATGACTGATATTTAGTGGCTTTATTTGGAATAAAATTGTGGCTTTTATGCGATTTTGAGATGTTTTTTCTATTTATTGGAATGCTTATTTCGTATTGAGAAGATACTGTGCGCTATCTTTGTAACCGTCTCATAAGAGATTATACCATGATAACAATTATGTGTTTCTTAATGTCTAATAAATAAAGAATTAACCTTATGTGTAAGAAGTCGTTATTATTGCTGTTTTTACTTCCTTTTCAGTTCGTATTCGCTCAAACAAGTTTATTGACCGATTTTCCCGAGGGATATACCCCTAAAGAAGTCGGTAAACGTCTTGCATATCATTTTGTAGATGGAAAGCATATGCTTCATATTGGAAAGTGGATTAGTTATCCGGAGACTTTTACCTGGAATGGAGGGCTAAAGTTTGCTGCACTTACCAATGATCAAGAGCTTGTGAAGCTTTTGCAGAACAGATTTGAGCTTCTGTTCACAACAGAAAAGGCCTTATTGCCTATCATGAATCATGTGGATGTAAATATGTTCGGTAGCTTGCCTTTGGAACTGTATAAGATTACAAAGGATCAACGCTATCTGGATCTGGGCCTTCCTTATGCCGATACTCAATGGCAACTCCCTGCAAACGCCAAACCGAAAGAAAGAGAATGGGACCAGAAAGGTTATTCCTGGCAGACCCGTTTGTGGATTGACGATATGTACATGATTACTATTGTGCAGACTCAGGCTTACAGAGTTACCGGTGATCGTAAATATATAGACCGTGCTGCAAGAGAGATGGTGATGTATCTGGACGAACTGCAATGTCCGAATGGTCTTTTCTATCATGCTCCGGATGTTCCTTTCTATTGGGGAAGAGGTAATGGATGGATGGCTGCCGGTATGGCTGTATTGTTGAGCAGCTTGCCCGAAGACAGTGAATATCGTCCACGTATTCTGCACGGTTACCGTACCATGATGAAAAGCCTGAAGAAATATCAGTCTTCAAACGGTTTGTGGCATCAGTTGCTGGATCATCCCGATTGTTGGCTCGAAACTTCAGGATCTGCCATGTTTACCTTTGCTTTCATTAAAGGAGTGAAGAATGGCTGGTTGGATGCCAAGGAATATGCACCCGCTGCCCGCAAAGCATGGATGGCTATGGTGAAATACATAGATGAAAATGATAATGTGAAATCTGTTTGCGAAGGTACCAATAAGAAGAACGACAAACAGTATTACTATGATCGCAAACAAAATGTAGGTGATTATCATGGACAAGCTCCTTACCTCTGGTGTGCCGTTGCACTTCTGGAGGAATAAGATAGCATTACTTTAATAATCTCATATCGAAAATCTATTTATACTTATAAGATGAACATAAGCAGTTGGGTGAAGGCCCTTACCTTTGTTGTACTGTTGTTTTCCTATTCGACAGTAGTAACCGGACAAACCAAAGTAAATGATGTCAGAGACTCTGAACGCCTCTGGCTCGACTCGGAAATTACCCATAATGGAGACTATCAGTGGAAAATGATAAAGGCAGGAGATGTAGCAGATCCTGGAGAAAAGGTTTCATTGTCAGATTACCCGACCGCGAACTGGTTGCCTGCCATTGTGCCCGGTACAGTTCTGAATTCATTGGTACATAACCGGAAATATCCGGAACCTTATTACGGAATCAACAATAAGATCGAATCCAAATTAATACCGGATATCTCTGAAACCGGTCGTGACTTTTATACCTACTGGTTCCGGACTGAATTTACAGTTCCCAAATCATTTGAAGGAAAACATGTCTGGTTGCAAGTGGATGGTATCAACTATCGTGCCGAAGTATGGGTGAATGGAAACCTGCTCAGTACTATTAAAGGTATGTTTATGCAGGATTATATTGACGTGACTGACTTTGTGAAGATAGATAAGGCTAACGCATTGGCTATAAAAGTATATCCGGTTGATGTCCCCGGCAGTGCCAAACCCAAGTCCTGGGGTGCAGTGGGTGAGTTCCACAATGGTGGGAACGGAAATATCGGATTGAACACTACTATGCTGATGACCGTAGGCTGGGATTTTACTTTCATGGATGGTATCCGTGACCGTAATACGGGGATCTGGAAAAACATCTCTCTCTATGCTACCGGTAAAGTGGCGTTACGTCATCCTTTTGTGAAATCCGAATTGCGTAAACCTGGTTATGACCAGGCACGTGAGTTCATTTCTGTGGAAGTTGTAAATCCTACTACCGGATTTAGCGGAATTAATTGTACGGTAAGAGGTGAGATTACAGGTGAAAATATAACTTTCGAGAAAAAGCTTAAAGTTTTGCGTGGAGAAGAGAAAATCTTGTCTTTTTCTCCGGATGAATTTCCTCAATTAGTGATTAACTCTCCTCGTTTGTGGTGGCCTGTGAACAAAGGTCCTCAAAACCTGTATGAGTTGAAAATGACCGTATCCATCGATGGAGTAGTTTGCGACTCGGTTAAAACAAAATTCGGTATTCGTGAGATTACTTCCGATACGAATACGCCTGATAAGTCACGTGTCTTTTATGTCAATGGCAAGCGTCTCTTTATCCGTGGAACGAACTGGATACCGGAAGCTATGTTGAGAACTTCTGACGAGCGTACGTATGCCGAACTGCGATATAGCCGTCAGTCGGGGGTCAATCTCTTACGCATGTGGGGAGGTGGCATTGCCGAATCCGATTATTTCTTCCAGTTGTGTGATGAGATGGGACTGCTGGTATGGCAGGAATTCTGGATGACGGGTGATACACGCCATCCGAACGATAAGGGCAATTATCTGGATAATGTGGCATCTACTGTGAAACGTATCCGCAATCATCCTTCTCTGGCTTATTATGTAGCCTCTAATGAAAGTACCGAAGTTACAGGTACCCCTGAATTATTGAACAAACTGGACGGTACGCGAGGATATCAGATGCAGTCAGAATGTGCCGGAGTGCATGATGGAAGTCCGTATAAGCAGGTGAATCCGATGCAGCATTATGAAAATACGGCATCTCCGCGTGGAAGCCGTGTCGATGGTTTCAATCCGGAGTATGGTGCGCCTACACTTCCCACAGTGGAGATTCTTCGTGAGATGATGGACGAAAAAGACCTCTGGCCTATCAATAAAGAGGTGTGGGATTACCTGGATGGAAATGGTTTCCACTTGATGACTACCATGTATACTGATTTGGTGAACAACTATGGAAAGTCATCCTCTATTGATGAGTTTGCTCAGAAAGGACAACTGTTGGGTGCCATTAACTCAAAGAGTATCTGGGAAGTGTGGAATTACAATAAGTTGGATTATGGTGATCGCTTCTGTTCCGGACTCTTGTTTTGGTATCATAACTGCTCCATGCGTCAGGTATCTTCCCGTATGTGGGATTGGTCTTTGGAACCCACTGCTTCTTTGTACCATACAGCCAATTCATTGGAGCCACTACATGCCCAGTTCGATTATCTGAAGAATACAGTATCTGTGGTGAACGATTATTATCGCTCTTTTAATAATTACAAAGTGATAGCACGGGTATATGATATCAATAGCCGGAAGGTATATGAAGAATCTGCTTCCGTGAATCTTCCGGAAGATGGAGTAGCCAATGATGTACTGACCATCCGTTTTCCTGAAAACATCTCTCAGGTTCACTTTATCAAGCTGGTGCTGAAAGATGAGAAGGGTAAAGACGTTTCTTCCAACTTCTATTGGAGATCAAATGATAAGTATGAAGGCAGTAAGACTCTGACCGGTCCTGCATCTTCAGGATTTGAAGACTTGAATAAGCTGAAAGCGGCTAATGTGAAGCTCTCCTATAAAGCGCGTCAGGCAGACGGTCGCTATTTCGTAGACATTACATTGAAGAATACCTCCGGTGGTATCGCTTTCTTTAATCAGTTGCAATTCCTCAATTCCAAAATGAGTCCGATACGTCCGTCGTTCTATTCGGATAACTTTTTCTCTCTGGTTCCGGGTGAAAAGAAAACTGTCACCATTGAAACGGCGGAAGAAAAGTTGACTGAGGGAGCTGTTCTGGTATTGAAGGGTTGGAATGTAACTACTCAGAAGTATAAACTCAAATAAAAAAATAACGTGAAGAGATTCCATATTCTTACTGTTCTGTTGTTGCTCAGTTGGGGGATATCCGCTCAAAATCATTTTGATATTGTGGTGGTAGGCGGTAATCCCGGTGGCATAATGGCGGCGATTGCAGCGGCCAGGCAAGGCAAGACCTCGGTTATATTGGAACGTACCCAACATATTGGAGGACTTCCGGCCAACGGACTGGGAGCTACTGATATTGCTACCCGGGAGGCAACTACCGGTCTGTTCATGGAGTTTACTTCCAGAATCAAGCAATATTATACAGAACGGTATGGAAAGAACTCTCAGCAGCTGAAGGATTGCAGTGACGGCTTTCATTTCGAAACGTCTGTGGGTAGTCTTCGACCCGTCTGTTGCAGCCTCTATCTATCAGGATATGCTGAACGAACATAAGGATAAGATTACCGTGCTTCTTATGCGGCAGTTCGATGCTGAAGATCAGAATATCACTCTCAGAAACGGGCGCATTGAAAGCATCTGTATACTGAATCGTGAGAATGGAGAGAAAGAACTTTATCAGGGTGACATCTTTGTGGATGCCACTTATGAAGGTGATCTGGGTGCTGCGGCAGGTGTGCCTTTCCGCGTAGGCAGGGAAAGCAAAGCCGAATTCGGAGAACCCGGAGCAGGAAGAACCTATGAATACTGGAAAAGTCTGCCCGCCAATGGTAGCACAGGAGAGTCTGATAATGCAGTCCAGGCATATAACTATCGCCTTTGCCTGACTAATGATCCTGATAATCGTGTCCTCTTTCCGAAGCCGGCATCGTATAACAGGAATGAATATGTCTCACTGATTGAAGATGTATGGACCGGAAAGAATACTCAACGGGCCATGCTGAAAGTAACCGATGAAATGATGGAAGAAAACCGTCGTCATATCGCTGGCGGTAACCAGACTAAACTTCCAGGAGACAGTTGGGGAATCAGAAAACTGAGCAGTATCGTGAAACTGCCTAATCAGAAGACAGATGGCAATAATCAGCATGCTGCATTTATCTCTACTGATCTGCCGGAAGAGAACTGGCCTTGGCCTACTTCTTCCTGGGAGTGGAGAGATAAGTTTGCCAAACGTCTGAAAGATTATACATTGGGTTTATTCTGGTTTGCCCAGAATGATCCGGAATTACCGGAGCATTTCCGTAAAGCAATGCTAGAATGGGGATTGGCTAAAGATGAATATCAGGATAATGAATATTTTCCCCGCCAGGTCTATGTACGTGAAGGAAGACGCTTTGAAGGAGTTTACTTCTTTACTGCTAAGGATGCTTTACCCACTGCACCGGGCAAACGCCCGCCTTTGCATGGCAGTAGCGTGACAGCCAGCCATTATGCACTCGATTCGCATGCTGCCAGAAAGCGGGAAGCCGGAAGAGTACATTTGGATGGATTCATCAGCTATCCTACAGCAGTGTATACGGTGCCCTTGGGTGTGATTCTACCCCGGAATGTAGATAATCTGCTATTACCTGTACCTGTATCCGGTTCGCATATCGGATTCTCCACATTGCGTATGGAGCCATGTTGGATGGCATTGGGGCAGGCGGCAGGTATCACTGCTTCACTGGCTATTGACCGTAAAGTTGCTGTTCAGGATGTGGATATGTCCATATTGCAGGATTTGTTGATCGACCAGAAAGCAACGCTGATTTACTTTCGTGACTTGCGTCCGGAAAATACTGGTTTCCATTTGGCTCAATATATGGGATTGAGAGGGTATTTGCCCGGATGGGATGCGGATTTGCAAGGAACGGTCGATGAAAAGACGTTGCAGGACTGGAGTACATTATGTGGGTTTAAGCCCCGAGCTGTTCCCGGAAAAACAACCCGATTGGAAGTATTGACCGAGATTTATAAACATATTCGTCAATAAAACGATAATTTTAACCATGCGAAACATAGATATTAAGATGAAGTTAAAACTCATAGTCGGTTTGATAGGAGTGCTGTCATTGAGTAGTTTTTCTACTCTGCCTTCTTCAGATGATACCGATAAGAAAGAACAGGAGAACTGGGTAATTGGCCCATTTCATCGTCCTGAAGGTGTCAATCCTGTACTCACTCCACAGCCTACCTCTTTCTATTGTCCGATGCGCAAGGAACAGGTGAAGTGGGAGGAAAGTGATATTTTCAATCCTGCTGCCACCGTGAAAGATGGAAAGATTGTCGTGCTCTATCGTGCTGAAGATAACTCGGCACAAGGCATCGGGAAGAGAACTTCCCGTATCGGGTATGCTGAAAGCGTGGATGGAGTAACTATGAAGAGATTCGACAGTCCGGTACTTTTCCCCGGTGGAGATGATTTTGAGAATATAGAGTGTCCGGGTGGTTGCGAAGATCCGCGAGTGGCAATGACCGAAGACGGATTATACGTGATGCTTTATACGGCGTGGAACCGGAAGACTCCCCGTCTTGCAGTGGCTACCTCCAGAGACTTGAAGAACTGGACCAAGCACGGTCTTGCTTTTGAAAAAGCGTATGACGGGCGTTTCGCCAGAATTGCTACCAAGTCAGCCTCCATGCTTACCAAGGTGAAAGGTGGGAAACTGGTTATCGATAAAGTAGATGGTAAGTACTTCATGTATTGGGGAGAATATGCCGTGCATGCAGCTACTTCCGACAATCTTACAGACTGGTATCCTGTGCTGGATGAGAACAACGAGTTGTTGAAAATAGCCAGGCCGCGTAACGGATACTTCGACAGCCAGATGACTGAATGTGGTCCTCCTGCTATTCGTACCAAACAAGGCATCGTATTGATGTATAATGGTAAGAATGATAAAAAGAGAGGCGATGCAAATTATCCGGCAGGTGCTTACTGCGCTGGTCAGCTCCTGTTTGATTCCAAAGATCCTTATAAAGTATTGGGCCGTTTAGACAAGCCTTTCTTCATGCCTGAAGCTTCTTTTGAGAAGAGCGGGCAGTATAAGGACGGAACCGTGTTTATCGAAGGATTGGCCTATTATAAGAAGAAGCTATATCTTTATTACGGCTGTGCAGACTCCAAAGTGGCGGTAGCCGTGTGCGACGACACCAAGAAACTATTGAAAGTGAAGTAATATCAACGGATATTCCAGAGAAAGTAAATTATTGTAATGTTTAATAGATAGAATTCAAATTGTTATGTACAAGAAAGTATTCGCATTATTATTTTTATTATCATCTTTCCAGTTGCTAATCGCCCAGACTAGTCTTCTGAAGAATTTTCCCGAAGGGTATACTCCCGATGAAATCGGCAGACGTATTGCCTACCGTTTTGTAACCGAGAAACATGCATTGCATGCCGGAAAATGGATTGGTTATCCTGAAACCTTCTATTGGAACGGTTCTCTTAAATATGCGGCGGCAGCCAAAGACAAAGCGCTCATCAAGCTTCTGCAAGCCAGATTTGAGCATCTGTTTACTACCGAAAAGGAGTTGTTGCCCATCAAGAATCATGTCGATCTGAATATGTTCGGAAGTTTGCCTCTGGAGCTTTATTGGGTGACGAAGGATGAACGCTACAAAGAACTGGGATTGCCTTATGCCGATACCCAATGGGAAGTTCCCGAAGATGCCAAACCAAGTGAGAAGGAATGGGCAGAGAAGGGCTATTCATGGCAGACACGTCTTTGGATTGACGATATGTACATGATTACCATTGTACAGACACATGCCTACAAAGTGACCAATGATAGCAAATATATAGATCGTGCAGCCAAAGAGATGGTGATGTATCTGGATGAATTGCAACGTCCCAACGGTCTCTTCTATCATGCACCGGACGTACCTTTCTATTGGGGGCGCGGAAACGGATGGATGGCAGCAGGTATGGCAGAATTGCTTCGTTATTTGCCCAAGAAGCACAAAGACCGTCCCCGCATCATGGAAGGCTACCTGACCATGATGAAAAGTCTGAAGGAATATCAGAATCCGGAAGGTCTGTGGAATCAGTTGCTCGATGATCCCGAATGCTGGACTGAAACATCGGGTTCTGCCATGTTTACCTTCGCTTTTATTACGGGGGTAAAGAACGGATGGCTGGATGCCAAAGAATATGCTCCGGCAGCCCGTAAGGCATGGATGGCTTTGGTGACTTACCTTACCGAAAAGAATCAGGTGAGAGAAATCTGCGTAGGTACCAATAAGAAGAACGACAAGCAATACTATTATGACCGTCCGCGTCGTACTGGTGATTTTCATGCGCAAGGACCTTACCTCTGGTGTGTGGTCGCCTTGATGGAGAAGTAACTTATAAATTATCAATAAATAAACCATGAGTATTTTTAAATCTGTTTTATTAGGAGGTATGCTGCTACTGAGTTCTTCAGTGGCACTGGCTCAGGTTTCGCTATCGCAAAATAGTAGCGGATCCAACGTATTTAGTCTCGTAGGCAAGAAGGATAAAGCCTGCGTGTACTATGACGCACAAGATTTTGAAGTTGTAAAAACAACGGCGGGACTATTTGCGAATGATGTGAAAGAGGTGAGTGGACAAATTCTGGGCGTTGCTACTACCAAGGAAGCTCCTCAGAAGAATTGTATCATTGTCGGAACCTTGGGTCATAATGAATGGATTAACCAGATGATTGCGAAGAAGAAACTGGACGTGGAACCTTTGAAGGATCGTTGGGAAAGCTATCTGGTGCAACTCGTTCGTAATCCGCTTCCTGGTGTAGACAAGGCATTGGTTATTGTGGGTAGCGACCGCAGAGGTGCTGCTTACGGATTGCTGTCCGTGTCAAGAACTATCGGTGTATCTCCCTGGTACTGGTGGGCAGATGCTCCTATTGTAAAGAAGGATCAGTTACACCTGAAAGTAGATAAATATATATCTAAAGAGCCTACTGTGAAGTACAGAGGTATTTTCATCAATGATGAAGACTGGGGCCTCTACCGTTGGTCGAAGAGAAACTTTGAGAAAGAAGTGGGTAATTTCGGTCCCCGGACTTACGCTAAGGTTTGCGAACTGTTGCTCCGCCTCCAGGCCAACTATTTGTGTCCGGCCATGCACGATGCGTCTATGGCATTTCACCGCATTCCCGAGAACAGAGTGGTTGCAGACCGCTTTGCCATCATCATGGGTTCTTCTCATTGCGAACCGTTATTGTTTAATACGGCAAGTGAATGGAAGCGTGATAAAATGGGTGAGTGGGACTACATCAATAATAAAAAAGGCGTAGACAGTGTGCTGAATGCACGCGTGAAGGAATGTGCTCCCTTTGAAAATGTATATACGCTGGCATTACGCGGACTGCACGACAGAGCCATGAATGCAAGCAATGATATGGGCGACCGGAAAGATATGCTTCAGGAGGCTCTGATGGCACAAAGACAGATGTTGATTGATGCCATTGGTAAACCGGGTGAAGAGATTCCCCAAGCATTTACTCCCTATAAAGAAGTGTTGGATGTATATGACGAAGGTCTGGAACTACCGGATGACGTAACAATCATCTGGCCGGATGATAACTATGGTTATATGAAACGTCTGAGCAGCCCGAAGGAACAGAAGCGTTCGGGCCGTTCGGGTGTGTACTACCATTCTTCTTATCTTGGTAAGCCTCACGATCATCTTTGGATGAACACGATTTCTCCTACATTGATGTATGAAGAACTTCGTAAAGCGTATGATGCAACGGCAGATCGCATCTGGTTGCTGAATGCCGGTGATATCAAATCCTGTGAGTTCGCTGTTGATTACTTCCTGACGATGGCTTTCGATATTGATTCTTTCAACTTTGAAAGGGCAGCTAACTACCGTACCGAATGGCTGTGTGGTATGTTGGGCGACCAATACCGCAACGAATACCAGGATGTGGTTAATTCTTTCTATAAGCTGGCTTTCGCGCGTAAGCCCGAATTTATGGGATGGGGCTACCAATGGACTACTGATAAGCACGGGAGAGAACGGAATACGGATACGGACTTTTCGCTTACCAACTATCGTGAGGTGGATAATCGTTTGAGCGAATACCGTCGTATTGGAAGCACCGTAGAGAAGATATTGAACAGTATGTCGGACGAGAAACAGAAAGCATGCTTCTACCAGACACTGTATTATCCGGTGAAAGGGTGCGAGTTGTTGAACAGAATGATACTGGACGGACAAAGAAACCGCTGGTATTCTATTCAGCAGAGAGCATCAACCAAAGAACTGGAAAAATCAGCGAAAGCCTGTTACGACAGTTTGGAAGTAATTACCAAGGGCTATAACTCGTTGCTTGGCGGTAAGTGGGATCATGTAATGACGATGAAACAGGGATTTGCCGCTGCTTATTTTGAACTTCCGAAATTGAGAGATGTTGAATTGGCTCCTACTGCTTCTTTAGGCGTAATGGCCGAAGGTGAGGCCGTGTTGAAAGGTCTCCAGAGTTTCCATTCATTGCCATGTTTCAATACTTACTTGCGCCAGTCTTACTATGTAGATGTATTCAATAAGGGTGCTACTCCGTTGAAATGGAAAGCTGCTGTAACAAATGACTGGATTTTAGTTAGTAAGAAATCCGGAGAGACTGCTACTGAAGAGCGTATCGAGGTTTCTATCGACTGGGCGAAGGTTCCTGCCGGTGAAAGAATACTTGGAACACTGGATATCACTTCTGATCGCGGTGAGAAGGAAAGTGTCTATATCTCCGTCTTTAATCCTACTTCTCCTTCATTGGCCGAAATGGATACGCTGTTTGTTGAAAACAACGGATATGTTTCGATAGATGCGGCAAGTTTCCACCGTAAAGTGGAGAATGATGCCATTAAGATGATTATGATTCCGAACCTGGGATGCGAGAATACAGCTGTACAGTTGGGTAATCCTATCGCTCCGGCACAACGTACCGCAGGACGTAATACACCGCGCCTGGAATATGATTTCTATACGTTTGAGCAGGGATCAGTAGACGTTTATACGTATGTGCTGCCTACATTCCCCATCAGCAAGGATAGAGGATATGCCGGACATGAAGCAACAAATGTTGAAACCAAATATGGTGTATGTATAGACGAAGGTCCGGTAATGACTCCATCTACTTCTTCTTTCGAATATGCCCAGATCTGGTATGAAAGCGTATTGAAGAATTGCAGAATCAACAAGACCACTCTCCATATCGATAAACCGGGTAAGCATACGGTGAAAATCATCTGTGGAGATGCCGGAACAGTTCTGCAAAAGGTTGTGTTGGACTTTGGCGGTATGAAGCGTTCCTATATGGGACCGCAACCTACCAGAAATGAACAAGAGGTTGCTAAATAAAAGCCATTGTGAACGGTGAATAGAATTGCTTCCTTGCTTGAATAGCAGGAAATTCTTAAAAAGTATTGCTGTATAATTGCTTAAATGGAAGATGTAGGATTCGATAGAATCCTACATCTTTTGTTTTGATACGAATCTTCTATTTATTGAATCGTTTTTAAGGTGTCAGGCTGATATAATTCCCTATTTTTGTTGTCGTTATATTACATATAGTCTAATGTTACGTAAAGAGATATCGAATTCAGAAACCATTTAAAATCAATAGTACCATGATGAAGAAGTTGATACTTATCCTTTGCATTTTGCAGGGTGTCCTGTTGTCACTGCGAGCGCAGGGTGAACAGCAGAATATTGCTTATACTGATAACAATGTACGGTTTACGGTCATATCGGATGGAACGCTCCGTTTGGAGTATGCTCCGGATGGAAAATTTGTAGACGACAAGTCTTTTATTGCAGTAGACCGTTTATATCCGCAGGTTGATTACAAACTGAAGACAAGGGGGGCATGGATTGAAATAACCACCTCCAAGATGAAAATGCGTTATAAAAAAGACAGTGGGCGGTTTACGAACAATAATCTGATAATCGAAGCTGTAAAGGGGGCATTCCCCTTCACCTGGAAGCCTGGAATGCAACAGAAAGGCAATCTGAAAGGTACATATCGCACTCTTGATGGGATGGACGGTGATACACAGACTCAAACTTGGGTGTCTGATACGAAGAAAGGGGATAAACTGAAACTGGAAGACGGCCTGTTGGCAACTGATGGTTGGTCGCTCATTGACGATTCCCGCGGACTTTTGTTTGATAATGATCCGGACTGGGACTGGGCTAAGGAACGCCCCGCTAATGAAGGGCAAGACTGGTACTTCATGGCTTACGGACATGACTATAAGCAGGCTTTGAAAGACTATACTCTTTTTGCTGGTAAGATGCCGTTGCCTCCCCGTTACGCATTTGGCTATTGGTGGTCGCGTTATTGGGCATATTCCGACAATGAGATGAGAGATGTGGTTTCGCAATTCGAGAAATTCAATATTCCGTTAGATGTGTTGGTTGTCGATATGGATTGGCATGAGACCGATAGTTTATTCGCCAAACCGGACAAATGGGGACAACGTAAACATTGGACCGGTTATACATGGGAGAAGCGTTTGTTTCCCGATCCCGATCAATTTTTTGACTGGGCCAAGTCGAAGCATCTGAAAACGACCTTGAATTTGCATCCGGCATCGGGTATCGCTCCCTTTGAAAGCCAATACAAAGATTTTGCGAAACGTATGAATTTCGATATATCTACTCATGAAAATATTCCGTGGCAAGGCTCTAATAAGAAGTTTATGAGTACGTTGTTCGATGTCGTGTTACATCCTATTGAACAGCAAGGTGTGGATTTTTGGTGGCTCGATTGGCAGCAATGGGTTTTCGATAAGGATATAGAGAAACTGAATAACACTTGGTGGCTCAATTATACTTTCTTTGAAGATATGGAACGCAATACCGATAAGCGTCCATTGATTTATCATCGTTGGGGAGGCTTGGGAAATCATCGTTATCAAATAGGTTTTTCGGGAGATGCTTATATTACGTGGAATACGCTCGAATATCAGCCCTATTTTACCAATACGGCTTCGAATGTTCTTTATGGATATTGGAGTCACGATATAGGAGGGCATAAGTTCATCGAAGACGATAATATTTATCAATTTGATCCTGAGATGTATGTCCGTTGGGTACAATATGGCGCTTTGAGCCCAATTTTGAGAACTCACTCAAATAAGGATCCATCGTTGGTAAAAGAGATATGGAGATATCGCGACGAATATTTCGACGCATTGTATAACGCTGTAAGATTGCGTTATCAATTAGTCCCTTATATCTATACGATGGCAAGGGAGACTTATGAAACAGGAGTTTCGCTGTGCCGCCCGATGTATTATGATTATCCCGAAGCAGATGAGGCTTACCGTTATGAGGGACAGTATATGTTTGGAAACGATATACTCGTAGCCCCCGTCACTTCGTCGGATAAAGGAACGAATGTCAGTGAAAAAGATATTTGGCTACCTGAGGGCAAGTGGTATGAAGTGATGACGGGTGAGTTAATCGACGGTGGTTCGGTCGTTACTCGTTCGTTCACTCGTGAACAGATTCCTTATTATTATCGCGAGGGTGCTATCATTCCGCTTTATCCTCGTATGATGCACCTGAAAAAACGGCCTGAAACACTCACTTTGCAGTTTACACCCGGAGCCAGAGGCGAATTTAATTATTATGAGGATGCCGGAAACAACGCTGATTATGAAACAGCTTGTACATTTACAAGAATTACGCAAAATACCGAGGACGGAAGAACCTCTTGTACTATTTATCCTCGTACCGGATCATTCGACGATATGCCGGAAGAACGGGCTTATCGTCTTGAATTTTTGGATCGGAACGAGGCTCCGACAAAGGTCACTTTTTCCGATGGAACGCATGCTGTCTATGAGTATGATGCCGAGGGTAAAAAGATCGTGATCTCCGTACCGAAAAGAGCATGCAGTTCAGCTATAACCGTAATCATTGAATAATAAAAAGAGAAAAATATGAAAAGATTTTGCAAGAATATGGCCGTTTTACTTCTCTTGTTTGGATTTGTTCTAACTGCGAGAGCAGATTGGCGGCTTGTTGGAGATACGGCTGAATTAAAGATTCCCGTCGTGCTTTCTCCGGTGGGAGACGATGGAAAGGAGTTTGTTTACGTGGGTGGCTTGCCGGAAGTTTTGTTTAAATTGACCGATGGTATAACGGAGTATGTCCATGAATGTGGTAGTAATAATCCTTTGGGCGATTCTATACCTTTGCGAGAGGCCGGTGAAGACGAGCGAGGGTTGTGTATCCGGTATGCGAGCGAGACCGATGTATATAGATTGACCCTTACAGTCGATGGTAATGCAAAAAGTTTGAAGGCTGAACGGCTCGAATTGCCTAAAAACTTGTATATCATAGGAGGCCCGTTTAATCGAGAGATTCAATTTTGGAAGTTTCAGGATGCCAAAGCCTTAGAAGTGGATCGGACATATCCTTATATTTTCTATTATAAGGGTGTCATGCGCTATAACGATGAGGGTGACGAGTGCGGTAGTTTCATGTTTTTGAAACGATTGAGCTGGGACGATAAATATCACCCTGCATCGAGTGGAGATTTTTCTATTTCGGGAAAGGTGGGACAACCTTTGAAAATGCGTTTGAATGGAGAGGATAATAAGTGGACTATTCCGGCTGACCGAAGTGGAGATGGATATTATGAATTGAAAGTCGATTTACTCAATCTTACACTTACCGTCGAAAAGTTTGAACCGGATTTGGTAGAGAATCCATTTCCTCTTTCGGTTTTTGCTGTTGGAGCGGCTATGCCTTGTGGTTGGGATAATGCCCATCCTATGGTGATGACCCCGATCGCAGAGGGTGTATATCGTTGGGAAGGAGATGTAGAGGCCGGCGATTTCAAATTCCTTCGTAGAAGAGGAACTTGGGAACGTTGTTATGTGGCTAGGACAAAAGATGAACCTATTCGTTTTGGCGAGGAACATGATGTTATTTATGAGTATAATTCGTTTGAGGAGGGAAATGACTATAAGTTTGTGCTTCCCAAGACAAATCATTGTATTCTGACGCTCGACCTTAACCGAATGAAATTGAGGGTGGATAATGAAGAAACGGAAGGCAGTGGCGTTGAATCGATTAAAACATCTGGCGAGTTGATCTATTATAGTTCGGATAATACGCTTTTCTTGCGAAGTAAAAACAATTTACAGTTGCAGGTTCGTGTATTTGCCCTTGATGGGTGTCTCGTCTCGGAAGATGTTTTTATAGGTGGTACGGACATTAGCCTCTCTCGTGGTTATTATATCGTAGTCCTTCACCGTGAAGATGGTACGCAAGTTGCCGAGTTCAAAGTTTTTGTTGATTGAATCTGGACTTAGATTGGAATTTGTTATAATAGTTAATCGACACGAGCCTGTGTTCCGCTATCGGGATTTTAAAGTAATCGGGCTGTTGAAATAAAAATAAAACGAGATTATCTTTTGGAGGTAATCTCGTTTTATTTTAAATGTGAACGTTTTAATTATATCGACTAAATGTTGAATCCGATTTTCGTTTTGCTCGTTTCTTCGTTATCGACAGATAAATTTTTGACAATGGTTACCACATCGCAACAAATAAATCCCTTGCTTCAATGAGATGGAGTTATCTCCCTCAACACCTTGAACTTGGGCTACGATTCGACCTTGTAGGTCGCTGATGATAATTTCTTGGGGTACAAGAAGTCGTATAATTGTGTTGCCGGGATAGGAAATAACCTTGATCTCTTGGTTTTCTCGACGGGTATTGTCTATATTCGAGGGAACGGGAACTTCTGTCAGTTCTGTCCATTGAGATTGGTAAAGATCGTCGCCCACTACCGCATAGGCACTCATGCGAAATGCAAATTGGTCACCCCATGCTTTGGGTAGATCTGTAAAAGTGTAACTGTTCGTCCTGCGGCCTTCGACGAGGGTATAATCGTAGTTATAGCTAAACCGGTCTCCCTTTGAAAGAGTTTGAGTCATTGTGAATTCGTCGAGATAGATTTCTTTGGTATAATCGAGTTGCCTGAAATATAATTCGATATACATTTGTTCACTACTATGTTTAAAGTCTATTGTCAAATTATTATAGCCTTCTTGTGTGAGAAATTTGGTTACTTTCTCGGGGGTATCTTGTGAGTAGAAGTTGTTAAAGTCGATTTTATCTCCTTTGGCTCCATATACTCGTACGTTGACTGTACAACCATTTGTATTGGTTGTGCTGATGACGGGGGTCTGAATATTGATACCACTGAGCATGCCTTCCGTCCAGCAGCCGAAATTAACAGACCAGTCAGGGACAGTTGTATATTCGTCGTAATTCGTTGTACCGTCGTCTTCTGCCGGAAGATCGATCGTGCCTCCCGTAAAAGCATCGAAATTTTCGTGGAGAATGGTTTTTGTTTCGTCTCTTTGGGCAATGTGGGTATAAACATTGTAAACGACATATCCGTTGGATCCGATGACTGTGTTCCAGTTGGCTGTATATTGCCCCCCTTTAATATCGGTGAATTCTTTGAGTACAGGTTTGGAAAGGGAACCTGCATATCCGAATACATCAATCGTATTTGATTCCAAAGAAGTTTCAGAGTCGTTGGTGCTTTTTACCGTGTAAAAATAATCGGTATTGTCTTTGAGTCCGGTGACGGGAGCTGATGTTTCTGTGATTCGTTTGTTTTCGACAAGATAATCCCGTGTTTTTACGATACCGCCATAAGTATAACTTATTTCGTCAATAGCCGTGGGACTGTTTAGATCTGGATTTTCATCGGTATAAATCATTTTGAACTGAATACACCCCACCGGGATATTGGCGGAAAAATCGGC
>ERZ779829.310-NODE-310-length-21984-cov-4.444434_pt1 | contig 21984 bp, 18 predicted proteins | sample MGYA00511562_ERZ779829 | MGnify/ENA primary metagenome ERZ779829 (study PRJEB29588, sample SAMEA2151677) | human gut metagenome | biome: human gut; feature: human-associated habitat; material: faeces | place: Denmark | collected 2008/2010 ... | reverse complement strand
ACCTCCCTCTAATATTATTATTAGCGAAAAGTTTTAAAAACACTTCTTTTTTAATAAAAAAAATAGTCAAATGACTATTTACATTTGCGAGTACAACATTTATCATTGTACTTTTCTACCCTACCATATTCAAAATTATCACATTCTTGATATTCCATATTTCTTGTGTTAATACATTTCATTTTATAAAGTAAACTATTTCTTTTACTAAATTTATTATTCATAAGCATATCTATTCACCATTAAATATTATGTATATTAATGTTAAATTTATACTTAAAAAGTGATTATAATAAATCACTTTTAATTTCTTTTAAATCTACTACTTCAATAGTATTAACTGCTTCATTTATTAAAGTATCAAAATCAATCTTTGCTTCTTCACTATAAATATGTTTTAAATTAGGATTAATAACAGGATGTCTTGGTACAAAAACTGTACAACAGTCTTCATATGGAAGTATTGATATATCATATGTATCAATTTTCTTTGATATTTCTATTATATCAAGTTTATCAAATGAACAAAGTGGTCTTAATATTGGATAATTTGTAACATCATTAACAGCAATCATACTTGCTAATGTTTGACTTGCTACTTGTCCTACACTCTCTCCATTTACTATTGCTAAACATTTATTCTTTTTAGCAACTCTTTCTGCTATTCTATACATCATTCTTCTCATTATTGTAATTAAGTATGTTGTATCTAAATTTTTATATATAGTCTCTTGTATTTTAGTAAAGTTTACTACCATAAGTTTACCATTAGTATTATATTTTTCTAGTTTTCTTGCAAGATCTCTTACTTTATTTCTTGCTTCTATACTAGTGTGAGGTCTACTTTCAAAATATAAATAGTATAACTCTACTCCTCTTTTAATAGTCATATATCCAGCGACTGGGGAATCTATTCCACCACTAAGCATTAAAAGTCCACGACCCAAAGTACCTACAGGATATCCACCTAAACATTTAATACCTTTTGTATATATATAAAATCCTTCACGTCTTATTTCAATATTAAGAATAATTTCAGGATTATGAACATCCACTTTACATTCAATATTCTTAAGAATAAGTGAACCTATAATATTATTCATATCCATTGATTTAACAGGAAAACTCTTATCGCTTCTTTTAGTTTCAACTTTAAATGTACAAAAGTCTTCTTCCTTCATAACCATTAAAGATACTTTTTTGATTTCTTCTTCAGTAATATTTTCATCTTTATAACAAACTGCTATTTCATGTATACCAAATATACATTTAAGTTTGGAAGTAATAGAATCAATATCATCTTCATTTACTTCTATAAACATACGATAATAGTCATCAGTAACAGCAATATTATAATCACTTAATTTATCAAGAATATTATTTCTTAGTGTTTTAATAAAGAATTTTCTATTATCTTTTTTTGTAGTAAGTTCACCATATTTAATTAATATTACTTTTTTCATTTTAGCAACAACTCATTCCATACTTTATCAAATATTTCTAAAAATTCATGTATTTCTGTCATAGTAGTTAAATGGCTCAAACTAACTCTAATAGATGTAGTTGATACACTCTTATCCCCATTAGCTATTGCTTTAAGTACTGTGCTTTCTTCTAAACTAGAGCATGCTGTTGTAGTACTTACATATACATCATATCTTTCAAGAGCATGTACAAATGTTTCAGATTTTATTTTAAGTAAACTAAAGTTAACTATTTGAGGAACACATAAATCATTAGAATTTATTTGTATAGGATATTTAGATAATCCTTTTAATAATTCACTTTTTAATTTTTCACATTTCTTTATATTTGAATCTAATTTATCATTAATAAGTCTCATGCCTTTAGCAAATGAAACAATAAGTGGTAATGCTGGAGTTCCACCCCTAAATGGGCAATTTTCAGTAGTACCATATATTAATGTATCTATTTGTAAATCTCTTTTTTTATAAAGAATTCCAATTCCTTTTGGTGAATAAATTTTATGACTAGAAAAACTAGCTAAGTCAAGATCGCTTAAATAAAACTTAGTTTTACCAAGTGCTTGTGTTAAATCACTATGGAATATAACATTAGGATTCTTTTTGTTTATAACTTGTCTTATAGTTTTAAGTGGTTGTCTAAATCCTGTTTCACTGTTAACTGCACATATACTTACAAGTATAGTATCATCTCTTATTAGTTCTCCTAAATGTTTTAAATCAATTTGTCCATTAGGTAATATATTAACAAAATCTATTTCGTAACCGATATTACTTAAATATCCCATAACTTCTAAAACACTTTTATGTTCGAGTTTAGAAGTTATTATATGTCTTCCTCTTTTTACATATTTGAATGCTACACCTTTTATGGCTGTTGTATTACTTTCACTAGCTCCACTTGTAAATATTAATTCTTTAGGATGACAATTAAGTATTTCAGCTATTTGATTAGTAGCTTGTAATAATAATTCTTTTGACTTAACACCAAGAGTATGAATAGAATTAGCATTTCCTATAAACTCTCTTGTAACTTTACAATAAGAATCAAGTACTCTTTCATCAACAGGTGTAGTCGCACTGTAATCTAAATAAATCATAATTCCTCCTACAACTCTTGTATAACAGTTAATATAACTGGTTTACATTGAGTCTCTTTATATAAATAATCACCAACTTTTTCTCTTAAATCATTTCTTATCTTAACATAATCAGCATATTTATTTGAAAAAGTATTATCTTTAATAACTTCTAAAGCTATTCTTTTAATTTCACTAATTATATTCATATTGTCTTTTGCATATATAAATCCTCTTGTCATAACTTCTGGTTCAATAACAATACTTTTATCTTTTTTACTAAGCGTACTTGATATAACAACAAGTCCATTATTACTTAAAAGTTCTCTATCTTTAAGTACAAGTTCACCTACATCTTCAGCAAAATTACCATCTATTAATATATCATCTACAAATATTTTATCGAAATTATCAACAAGTTTTCCATCTTCAAAAGTAACTATATCACCATTTTCTTTAAGTAATATATTTTCTTTTGGTATACCTACTTTATATGCTAAATTACCATTTTCTACTTGATATCTATATTCTCCTTTTATTGGCATATAGTATTTGGGATTAAATAGTTTTATAAGCATCATTAAGTCTTCACTAGAAGCATGATGACGTACGCTCTTTCCTTTAGGTATTGGTATAATATTAACTCCTTTTATTGCTAGTTCATTCATTATTTTAACAAGTAATTTTTCATATGCATCATAACTTGGTTCAGCAAAACAAATTGTATCAGTTTTAAGTAAACTAATAAATTTATCATGGCCATTTATTATTCTATTTATATTAGAATATGGAGTCTCTCTATCGTTACTTATTAATATTACTGAATTATCATCTTTAAGATTAGTTAAATTACCAATCATATCTTCTTCAATATCTAAATATTTATTTTTAACACATATAGAAACTATACTATGCAGTTCTTTTCCCATAATAACAACTTTTCTATTTTTACCTTTTAGTGAATTAAATATTTCTTGTATAGTATATATATGAAGTGGTAAAACAGTGAATATAATTCTACCTTCTACTTTATCAACCACTTTTTTAAAGAAACTTTCTAGCTTATGATTAGGAGAAGTATGGCCTTTCTTTTCGGCAAATACACTTTCAGCCATTAAGCATAATACTCCTTGTTTACCAATATATGCTAGTTTACCTAAATCCATATCGTAATTTCCACTCATTGTTGGATCTATAACGAAATCAGCCATATATATTATTGCTCCATCTTTAGTATTAACTGAATAGCCTAATGTTTCAGGACTACTATGTGTTACACTAAATGGAAATACACTAAAATCACTATTAAAATCTATCTTTCTATGTGCTTTAATAATATGAAGATTCTTTATTTCAACTTTATCTTCCGTGCATTCATATTTAATTATCTCACTTGTATATGCTGATGCATATACATTTATATCAGGTATTGCTTTTACTAAATCAGTAAGTGCTCCCATATTTTCTCTATGTGGATGGCTTATAAATACACCTACTATATCTTTTTTATGCTCTACTAAATAAGTAAAATCAGGTATAACATAATCTATTCCATACATTTTTTCAGGAGCATATTTCATACCACAATCAAATATAAGTATTTTATTATTAACACTTACTAAATATAAATTCTTACCATTTTCATTAAGTCCACCTAAACTCATTATATTAATCTTACTCATAATATCACGTCCCTTCAAATAAAAGTTTAAATGCTATAAAGAATATACCACAAATTAAGAAAAAATGCTAGTCATTAACTAGCACTTATAGTTCTTTTTCATTATTTTGTCTTTTAATAACTGATGTATCGTTATAAACGATTGATCTTACTCCTCTATTTAATTCTTTAGAGATATTATCTTCAAGTTTAATAGATACTTCACTAATAAAATCAAATATGTTATTTTGTCTTTCATATTCTTTTGTATCTTGATAATTTCTAATTTCATCGTCATATCTTATTCCAATAATAAGATTATCACTTGAAGCAAAAAATTTTTCTGCTACAGGGCCATAATTAACTGTATGAGGTGGTTCATTTTCGCTTCTTTCAGATGTAACTATTTTATATGTTCTTTCTATTAATGATTCGGTTTCACTATCTAATTCAAAATCTCCATTTAACATTTTATTTTCAAGATGTTTTAAATCAAGCTCATTAAGTCTTTCAATATATATATTATTTCTAATATAGATATATTTAAGAGGACTTCCTATTTGATAGAAATCTTTATCATTTCTATTTATCATATCTATACCAAGTTCACTTCTTGATATTTCTTCATCAAATTTACCCAAACTTGTCTTTTTTAATAAATATAGATATAAGAAATGTTCATATAAAGCATATTGACCAGTATAATAACTAGCAACTTCATCGTTCATTTCAAATACTTTTGGATCACAATTATTAGGCCATCTACCTTCTAAATCTTTTCTTTCAATTGTTCTCATTTTAATCCTCCTATTTTGTTAAATCTTTTATTGTTTGAATAGTTATAAAACTATTTGTATTATTAATATCACTAATTTTTATTCTATATGGTTTTCCCCAACTCGCAATATACATGTAATCTTTATCTATGCCAATTACTGGTGTAATGTGGCTTGAACTATCTATTATTTTACCATAAGCATCGAAACTTGACCAACTTTTAGTAGATTGATAGTTACCATTTGGTATCCAATTGCTAAATTTTCCATTATTATTTACTATACTATTAATATCAATTTCTTCAAAAGTTAATGGATAATTTATGGAATTATAATAAGTAATTATAGAAGGAATATTTCCACGAGATATCTCAGCATTTACTTTTTCTATTATATCGTTGCTTAGTTTTTGATACCTAAGTGTTGAAGAACTAATTTCTAATGGAATTCCATGATATCTAAAAAAGTTGTTTTCTAATACATCTGAATTAATATCGCCAGCTCCAAACGATTTTGAAATACCTGTTTTTGCGCTAGCTAATACTGAAAAACTTTTAGTATTTGGGTCATAGTCAAATAAATTTCCTCCATTAATTGATGAATTATTAAATATATATAAGTCTGCTAGAAGTTCTTCAGTATTTAATTTTTTCTTGCCTAACCAATTAGTATTATACATAGAATATCCAAAATCATGTAAAAAATCTGCTTCTCTTCCTAAATAATGTATAAATATTTTATCACATAAATCTGCATATGAGCATATTCCATCCACTGTATTTGCTTTTCCTAAGAAATATTTTAACATATTTGGATCAGCCTTATATCTTTGTCCCATCCTTTTTGCAATGTCTGATAATTTTTGGCTTCCATCAATTCTTTTTAAAGCTGCCTGATTAACACCATAATTGCCATATTCAAATTTACCATTTCCAAAAAAACTTAAAAAATTATCTCTATTTTTATTCAAATTTAACATAACCTCGTTAGTATATATATATTTAAGTTTACCATCTGCATCTTGAGTTATAAATCCTAAAAAACTACCATTGCTATTAAAGTTTACCAAAGATGCAATTCTATTAGAGTTAAAATACTCTTCGTTTAAAAATTGAAGAAGTGCTGGATCTAAGTCCTGTTTCATAAATAGTGGCATAAACTGACTATAAACTAGTTTATCTTCAACTAAACTATCAGAAAACCAATATGCGTATAATGTTCTTCCATTAACAACTTTATCAAAGTTAGAATCATGTTTAATAAAATACTTGCTTCCATCAGTGCGTTCGAATACTTTTGCTCCATTAGGTATAAGTAATTCATTTAACTTATCAGTATCACAAAGTGATAAATTTTTAAATAATTCACTTGTTTTTGGGTCGCTTAAGAATTTTTGAAAATCAATTTGTTTTACTATTCCATCGCAATCATCCATATTGAACACTGCTTGTAAATATTTATATTTAAAATCTTTAAGCATTTGATCATTACCTGATATATCAATAATAGTTTTTATATCACCGATATCTTTTAAATGATTAAAGTAATTGGTTAAGTCAGTGTCAGTTAAATAATTCATTAAAAAAGTTCTAGAGTTGTTAGTTGATATATTATCTAATAAATTATATAGCCCATCAGTTCCAAATGTATTTTTTATATAGTCAGGTCCCATGTAACTTAATAAAGATTCACAAATAACTTCGTCGGAAAATAATTTTGCTCCATATCGTGAAAAATTATAATCATTAAATAAACTTACAAACCTAGGTTCATCTATAAGTGCTAAAAATATTCGGCCAACATCAGATATCTCTGGATCCAATGATGTAAACATTTTATATATTTGCTCATCAGAAAAAATATCTTTATAAATATTATTATGACCAACTACACTTTTTACAAGAGCTGCGTCTGTAATATCAAGTTTTTCAATTACCGATGAAGTAAGATATGGATTATCAAATAATCGCTTCATAGTAGAATAATCCATATCTTTTAAAACGCTATTCATTTTATCACTAGGAAGTGCACCTAATATTGTTAATGCTTCGATTTTGCTTTGATATGTTAAAGGCTTTGGTATAATTTCTTTTACTTTAGCATTATCTAATTTTACTAATTCTTCTATATCATAATTTTCATTTCCAATAGATATTGTTCCTAAATTACCTTTTGATGCTTGTATATCAATTTTACCAGTTGTGTTTATTCCATCTGAAATTTCATTAATAGTTTCTGTTATAGCTTTTGAATCAGCATTTGTATTTACATTTTCAAAAATATTTGTTAGTGTCTTACGAGCACTTCTTCTATCAGCAAACCCGCTTAAAATGTCTCCTACCATATTTCCAGCTACTGCAAATCCCAAATCAAATAATCCTTCACCTACGTTCCACTCTCCAGTGGTAATTTTAGTTGTTACTGCATTAGCTACAGCTGCAGCACTGTCCAAATATACATCAGCTGTTGTAAATGTTTTCTTTACCGCTTCACCAAGTACTTTTAAGTTGCTTTTGCCTGCTGTCTTAAAACTTTCTTTAAGCGTTTCTTCAGTTATTTTTTGGCTAACATTTTTTGTCAAGAAATTTTTAGCACCATTATAAATGTTACTTCCTACTTGTCCATATCCATACCATTCTGATGCTTTTCCTACTCCACCTAAAAAGGCTAGTCCTATATCTTTTACTTCTCTATTACCAGCACTAAATCTTTCTTCTGCTGTTTTTCCTGTTCCTTCCAAGAATCCAATTCCTGCTGCTACAAATGGAGCTGCTGCACCACCGGTTGCTACTGTTACAGCTGTTGCGGCAATAACCTCAGTTGCTTTAATACTAACATCTTTAACTGCAGTAGCACCAGCACTATCATATTTCAAAGCTGATGTATTATTAATCATTTCACCTAATCCAGTTTGATAAAATGAATTATAAATATCTCCTGTAGTATCATTTGATATAAGATCCATCGTTTTATTCCACATAGACTTAGTTGCTGAAGTGTATTTGCTTCCAGTTATTCCAGAATAAGCTGCATTAATTCCATCATACAATCCTGTACCCGCAGATGCAACACCTGTTCCTACCATTATAACACCATCAATAATATATTCAGAAACTTTACCAACACCAGCTATAACATTGGTAGCTACTACTGCTCCTGTGGCTTCAAGTTCACTCATAAACTCGTCTGCTTCAACTAAAAAGGCACCTAAATCTCCTCCCGTTTTAAACATATCAGTGAAATTACCCCAAAGTTGTTTACCTGCTGCTTCTAAAGACTCACCTGCTGTCATTTCTAAAACACCCATGTCAATTAATTCACTTCTAAGTGATTCTTTATTTGTTTTTAATTCAAGCCACCCTGATTTAAGTGCATCTCTTTCTTTAACAAGTGATGCAAGTTTCTTTGCGTCTTCATCTGCTAGTGCACCATTTGTTCTTGAAAGATTATATATTTGTGAATTTAAGTCTTCATACTTTGCATTCACTTCATTATATTTATTTTCAGCATCAATATATTTATTTAGTTTCATATATGGGTCTAAATTTTCAATAATATTCTTTTCAAGCTCTGTCAAATCTTCAGGATCTTTTTTAACAGCAAGGTTGTATATCATAGTACATTTTTCAATATATAATGCTTGATCTGTTTCTGACATGTCTTCTCCAAAATTTTCAAACATCGTTAAATCCATCTCTGCAAATAATAAAGCGTTTGATGAATCTACTTTTTCAAGTGTTGTTTTAAATGCTTTCATGCGAACACACATATCACTCAATTCTTTTGAATCTGTTTTTATTTTTGTTGAAATTGATGAAAAATTTACTCCTAAAGCTGAAACAGCTGCAGATATGGAAGAAACAGCACTTGATAAACTATCAAATGGTTCATATACATTTTCTATAGTTTTATATGCTGTATAAAAACTTTCAGCATTAATATCCATATCTAATTTTCCACCACTTGTTCCGCCATCAGAAACTGCAGTAGTTACATTACTAAGTGCCATAACTTCTTCCTTTCTTATTCTTCATCTTTTATTTCATTAATAACCTTGATAATACTTGGCATACCTTTTTTAATAACGACAGCATACTCATTATCAATATTATTTATACTTGATGGTTGTATAGTAAGTTTTAAAGCAAACTGATTAGTTACTCCACTACCTATCCATATTCCATTATTATTGTTCATTGTATTCTTGTACCATTCTTCATATTCATATTTTTTGAATCCAAATGGTATGTCTACAAATACAAAATTAATTTTTAATGTATCTTTATTATTATTTAAAATTTCCTTAAATTTATCTTTGTGTTCATCATCAAGTTTAGACATAAACTTTTCAAAATCAATAATCACAATCATAGTATTAGGTACTTTTTTAAGACTTCTCACATTCATATTATTTTCTTTAAGTATTTCTTGTATTTTATTATCTAGTAAAGATATTTTATCAATAACACTATTCATATCATTAGATTCAAATGGTAAACTATAATTAAAGTTTTCAAAATAATTATTTGAATCAACTATCATTTTATTAAATGTATTATTTATTTCTAATAATCTTAAAAAATTCATAATAAATTTTCTTATATTTTCTATTTCATCTGAAGATATTATATTAGTAACATTTTTACCGAAATCATATAAACATGAAGTTAGGTTATCTTTATAAATACCAACTGGTATGCTTGAAATACCTTTATATTTTTCATTAAATGAATCTAATTTGATAATGTCTGGCATAGTAGGAATATGTCTTGCATCACTTATACCATTATTTTTTAAATTATTAATTAGTTCATTTATTCTATTATAAATGTTATCTATTTCATCTATAAATGCTGTTTGGAATTCACATACCTTTCCTAATTTAATAAGACCTCTTCCTAGATTATTAGATGGAACTAGACCATCTGTTTTACCAAGTATATCTCTATAATCTGTTTCATTTGCCATTTGTAAGCATATAAATTGTTTACAGCTTTGAACTATTTTAAATTTAGCAGAGCTTTGACTAACTGATGTCATTACAAAAGTTATTCCATATTTAGATCCTTCTCTTATTATTGGAGTTAATCTATCTATTAAATCAGGATATACTTCACTCATTACTTCTATTGAATTAATAACTACTATTATATTGCAAAGACCTCTTCCACTTAATTTAAGATAATCTAAATAGTTACCATTGTATGATGTAAATAGTTTCTTTCTTTTTAGTAATTCACTTCCTAACATCTTAATTAGATTCTCTAATTTTTCATCTTCACCATTTAATATAACATTTCCAACTTGAGGAGCATTTTCAAAATTAATTAATGTTTCAGCTCCAAAGTCAACTATATACATATTAAGTTCATTAGTACCATACATACTTAAACATGAAAATACAAGTGTTTGTAATAATTCATCCTTTCCAGAATCAGCTATACCATATATCATAGTATTTCCATTAGTAGTAAGATTTAGTGTAAGTAATCCTTGTACTTGGTTTAATGGGTCATCATATTCACCAATGATAGGATTAATATTGTAATTTACTTTAGAATAATTGTATTTTTTATATAGATTATTTATATATATATTATTAGGTATTCTATCCATCCATAAATTATTTATTTTTAAATTCATTGTTTTACTTATATTTATAATATAATTTAATACTGCGCTTAATTCTTCTCCTTCTGCTTTAATTATTCTTTTAGCAATTGAGTTATTAATACTTTTAACAACGCTACCAACATTATTTATAAAATACAAATTTTTATCAAGTGGTTTTTTATATTCTTTATTAGGAAAATAGGGTGCTCCTGCATATGCTGATTGTCCTAGTGCGAAATATTCATTGTAACCTACCTGTAAATAAAATCTACCAACATTTTTAAGAAGTGCTGCATCTGCTCTTTTAATCATTTCCATGCTGTCTTGCTTATCTTGAACTTTTAAACATACTTTAAATCTTGAGTTACTCCATATTTGAGCATCAACTACTCCACTTGGTTTTTGTGTTGCAAGTATTAAATGCACTCCTAAACTTCTACCAATACGAGCAGTACTTACTAAATCTTCCATAAAATCTGGTTGTTGATCTTTAAGTTCAGCAAACTCATCACATACAATAATTAAATGTGGTATTGGTTCATCAATAACTCCATCTCTATAAAGTTTTTGATATTTATAAATATCTATTGTACTTTCATTTGTAACTTCACGTACTTCATTAAACTTTTCTTGCCTTCTTCTAAGTTCACTTTTTATACTTGAAAGTGCTCTATTTATTTCAGTTTTATCTAAGTTAGTTATAGTGCCAACTACATGTGGAAGTCTGAGTCCTGTTTCATTGTTAACAAATGCTCCTGCAAGACCTCCTCCTTTATAATCTATAAGTACAAATGCTACTTCTTCTGGACTATAGTTAACTGCTAAAGATAAGACATATGTAATAATAAATTCACTCTTACCACTACCAGTAGAACCAGCAATAAGACCATGAGGACCATGAAACTTTTCATGTAAATCTAATATAAATAAGTCTCCATTTTCATTAACTCCTATTTCAGCTTTTAAAGACTTAGTAGGATCATTTTCTTTCCATTTATTAAGAGCGTTCAATTGTTCAACTTGTCCTACTCCTCTAAGTTCTAAAAATGATATACTATCAGGTAAATTCTTAAATGAATTATTAAAATATATAGGTAAATTAGTTAAAGTATACGTACACTTTTCCATATCGAATTTATTACTAATTTCATCATTAAATCTTATTTGTTCACTACTATCATTAGATAATATAATAGAAGTTTTATCACCAAATGTTATGTAACTATCTATTTCACTTGGTAATTTTGATAATTTTTCTTCTAAAACTATTAAACTAAATCCTAAATTAATTTTCTCATTCAATATATCATCAACAATACCAACTTTTCTAGCTAAATCTATATCATCAATTATTAAGAAATAATATGTATCAAAAGTAGCTTTCTCATTTACATTTTTTACTAAGTCTCGTCTATTATTAAATATTTGATCTAGATATGTAGAAACATCTATAACTTCTTCACTATCAGTTGCGAAAAATCTAATAGATTTATCATTGGAAAAACAATATAATGATTCTTTTAAATAAGACCATCTTTTTTGATTCTTTTTATTAGTTATAACAACGAATTTTAATTCATCATAACTATAAAATGACATAAGTTGTAATAATATATTATTAGTAAAATCTATATATTTAGGATATAATCCATTAATAGCTGTTTTATTTTTATCATAAAATGAATATCCAATTGGTACTTCATCTATGTATTTAAAATTATTTATGAGTGATTCTAACATTTTCTTTAGATTATCATCATCCATAGTAAAATCTTCACTTTGATATGATATTTTACTTTTTAAATCTACTTTTCCTATACCTATTCTACATGTTAAAAAATCATTTTGTTCCATTTTTCTAGACCATAATGTTCTTCTCTTATTTAAAATCATGTCGTAGCAAACATCATTTGAAACTAGATTTTCTTCAAGTATTCTTTTTTGAGTATCATATACTTTAAATAATTCATTGCGTTTAGATTCTAAATATGCTTTATATTTATCTTGTCTTTCTTCTTCTCTTTTTATTTTTCTTTTCTTTTCATATTTTTTAGTTAGAAATGGCCAAAGTAACATAGATGCAAGCATGCATATAGATATTATTAATGTAGGCCATGTTTGTTTAAAAGTTCTTTCACCTGAAGATATTTGCATTAATGCATTAGTAATTGTGACAAGCGAACTAGCACCCATAGTAAGCATTGGACCAAGAGTATATATTAAAGGTATTTCTTCATCACTTTGTTTTTTAGGTGGTGAATCTATTTTCATATTATATTCTTCTATGTCTCTACTTATTCTAGGTGATTTTAAAAAATAATCGCTTTCATTATACATATTTTTATTAATTATTTCTTCGTTAGTAATTTCATTATTTGAATTTATAATAGTTAATTTTAATTTATCACTAGTTCTTAAATTAGAAAATATATCATTTATGATTAAAGAGTTAAATATACAATAGATATTAAGTCCATAAATAGATATTTTATCACCATAATTAATAGATATTTCATTATCTATAACTTTATCATCATTAAGATAGATAGTTGAACTATCATCTTTTTTAAGTTTCCATTTATTATCATTATATTTAAGTTCAAAATTGATATTATCTAAATATTTTGATGAAACTACTATATCTTTTTTAAAAGTAAATTCACCATTACTGACGTCATATTTATTTAATGAAAAATCTACCATACCAGTTGCGAATAATATATATTTTTTGTCATCTTTAATTATTTCATAATATTCTTTAGTATTTAAAATAGTATTTGAAACTTCTTCACCATTATAAGTAATAGTGGTATTTTCACTTCCACTTAATAACCATTCATTATCAGTTGAACTTATATTTACAATATTTTCTCCATTGTTATCTGTAATCCAAAAATCACCTATCTTTTTGACAGGCAAATTAAATGTTATTAATCTATCATCATTAAATAAATATATTATCATAATTAACTCCTAAAATAATATTATTTTACTTTCATTTTTTATATCAGTATCTCTAACTAAGGTGTTGTTGTCATATACTTCTCCGGTTAAAGCATTTATAAATGTATTATTTTTACTTTCATTAATAGAATCATAAAATAATGTATTATTAAGCAGTTTAGTAATATTACCTACTTTTTCATTAATAGGTATATAAAGATCATAATTTTTACCCATAGAGCACACTATTAAATTGATTAATACTTTATTATTAAACATCATTATCACCTATAATCCTACTATAACAATTTTATAATATTTTTATATATTTGTCTATAAAAATAACAGACTATTTCTAATCTGTTATATCTATAACATCAGGTACTTCTATTTCTTCAATAGTATTTGGATATTTTACGTCTGTTTCTATTTCATCAGTCTCTTCTATGTTAACATCTGGTGCTTTTAAATATCTAAAATATTCTCCAAATACCGATATGCTTATTCTTTTAACTATTTCTATACCCAATTTATCATATTCTATTTTGCCATTATCTAATTCTGTTTTTATTTCTCCACATAAATGTCCTAATGTTGATATATAAATATTAGGTTTTGAAAGGGTTGAAGATAAAACATTTTTAATTGTTTCTGGATTTGTGTTGATAAGTTTGTTAAGTACATCGTCTTTTGCTTCTATAATATTTCTTTTATTTGGATTATCAAGATAAGGCGATGGAATTATTTTATTTTTCAATGCATTAATTATATTATCTGCAGTCCTACCATAAAAGAACCAGTTTGCAGCACCCTCTGCTCCACCTAAATAAGAGTTAACAACTTTAGAAACATTCATGCTTCCAGAGTTTAATGATTCTTTTGCTGTTTCACCTGAGCCTTGTAAAAATCCACTTGAGACTAAGGCTATTGTACTACCACCTGTTAAATATCCCAGTAATGCTGCTGCTGTAATTTTTAATGGCGTTTTGACAGTATTAGTAACGCTTTTTGCGGCTGCACTATCATATTTTATTGCCGAATTATCATTAATTATTTTACCAAGTAGAAAATCATTATACCATGATTCAGTCATACTACCAGTAACATCATAATCAATATCAAGTCCTACTTGATTCCAAAAGGCTTTTGTATATGAAGAAAATTCTGTACCAGCAAGCGAACTATATAAAGATTTAATTCCATCATATCCTAACGTAAACGGCGTACTTATAGTAGCAAGTACTATCTCTAATCCTGAAGAAGCATCTTCTATAATATTGAATCCAGCTGCTAATACATTTCCCGATAAAACTGCGCCAGTGGAAATTAATTCATTTAAAAATTCATCAGTTTCGACAAGAATCCCACCTAAATCTCCACCTGTTTTAAATATATCCGTAAAACTACTCCAAAGTTGCTTACCAGCTTCAGTAAATGATTCTTTTGAATTTTTCTCAATAAGTCCTGCATCTATCAATTCAGTTCTCAGTTCGTCTTTTCTATTACTAATGGAACTCATATAATTTAAGTATTCATCTCTTTTTGCTACAAGTGTTTTTACTTTAGCAACTTGTTCATCAGGCATAGGTCCCCTATAATTTCTTGTTATGTTGTATATTTTACTTTGTATTTCTTGATAAGCTTTACTAACTTGTTCATATTGTTTTTCAAGTGTAATATATTCTTGTAATTTTAATCCATTGTTAAATGACTCAGGTAGTGGAACATATGAGTTAAGTATAAATTTTTCAAGATTTGTTAAATCTTTTGGGTCTTTATTTATGGCATTTTCATATATTTGCTTACAATTTTCTCCATATAGGGCTAAATCAGTTTCAGTGATGTCTCCACCAAATGTAGCATACATTATAACATCTAAATTAGAAAATAATAATGCATTTGATGGGTCAATTCTTTCAAGTGTTTTTTTAAATGATATCATTCTATTATACATATCATTAAGTTCAGAATTATCATTCTTAATTTTACTAGAGATATTGCTAAAATTTACTCCAAGTGAATTAACTTTAGCAGTAATAGATAAAACAGCATTTGATAAATTATCAAATGCTTGAAAATTATTTTCAATGATTTTATATCCATAATAGAATTTTTCAGCGTCTATATTTAAATCGAAATTTCCACCACCACTTCCTCCATCAGAGATAGCTGTGGTTACATTATTTAAAGCCATATTACACCTCTACTCTTTATTGTTAACAGCTTTATTTAATTTTTCTTTAAATCTCTTTTCCTCATCATCACTATATCCTATAAAGAATATTTTATCTATTTGCTCATGATTAAAAACACAATTTTCTTTTGAAGATATTACTCCTTCTGGATATAAACATCCTACATAGTCATATGTTTTTTCACCATTTTCATCAGCTTTTACATAAAACCCTGTTATCATTAATCTTTTAGTAGCATTTTTTAAAAGTACTACACTTCCTAGTGGTAAAAATTTTTCTTTCATTCTTTTTTCCTCCTTAATATATTAAGTCAACATTAACATTTGAATCATTTGCTGATTTTAACTTTGTTTGATTTCTTTCTCTCTCTGCTTCTTTTATTTGTCTTATTTCTTCTTGCAATTCAGCTATTTTTTTATTTGCTTTTGCTATTGCTGAACCACATAAGCTTGATAACGTTCCTAGATCTCTAACTATTTCAGATAGCTTTCCTTTATCATATGCTTGTCCATTCACTATTACTTCTTTTAGGTTAGTAGAAGCACTTGATAATGCACTTGATAGTGAACTAGCCATATTTTGAATATTTTGTAACACTTTAATAAGATCTTTTAATTCTCTTATTTCTGTTAGTAAACTTTGTACTGACATATCACACACCTCTTATTTGCTAAAAAGAAAAATTGCTTTTTCTTCTTAACGAATAAGAAGCATAAGCTTCTTAAAACACATAATTTTGTAATGCAGTTGTAATATTACTTGAAACGCTTGATAATGTTTCTTTATATTGTGTTGATTGAGAATTGAATGTTTCGAATGCAGTTTTAGCTTCGTCTCTTCCAGTTCCTACAGTCCAGTTATTCATTATATTATTAAAGTATTTTGATACTTCTCTAATAAAGTTGGTAATATTATCATTAGCCGCATCAATTTTTGCTTTTCCTTTTTCTGCTTCTGGTGTAATATCTACTTTATCAGCTGTGTCAACATAATCTGGTAATATTGTTTTATCTTCTGAAGTTATTGTACTAAGTGCGCTTAATCCTGCTCCATTTGCATTTTGAATTTCTCTATAATTACTTGCAATCTTAGAAGAATCTGCTGCTAATTTTCCTAATACATTTCTTATGTTTACTAAAGCATTATATACCATTATAACATTTTGAATTTGTACTCCTGCATCTTTTCCTTTCCAACAACTTTTTAATGTACTTATTCCTTCATTTAAGTTGTTTATTAATGTGTCTGCACTATAATCAGATGTTCCTATAACAGCATTATTATATAGTGCGTATGCGTCATCGTGTAATCCTTGTACACTTTCAACTTTATGATTCATATATCTTACCTCCATTATAAGAATAACATAAAATTAATATTTTTCAAATAAAATCTAATAAAAAAGATTAATTTTCTTTAATTACAATTAATCCTTTATCAATCTCTTCTAAAGCTCTACCTATTTCTTTTTTAGAAACATATTCACTTTCTGGCATTTGAAAATGTTTATGTTCTTTCATAACCTTTGCTCTATCAGCTGCGATATGAACAAGTTTATACTTAGAATCAATAATATTTAGTAGTCTGTCAATTGAAGGATATATCACTTTTACCATCTCCCTACATTAATAATATAACTAATTTATAAAAGACAAACAATAAATATGACAAAAATTTACATAATTTTGTAAACTATTTTTTTGTTTTAATATCTATACCCTGTATTTCATAACCATAATCTTTTATTATTAAATCAATATGTTTCATACTATTATCTTCAAATATAAAAGCAAGTTTAAATATATTATCATATTTATAATAAAACATATATTGTATTTTTTCATTATATTCTTTAGTTATATTTTTATTATCAACTTTATATAAATAGCTATCTTTTGAAACAAAATAATTACTTAATATGTATTTTACTTTAAAGAGTGTATCTTGATTAGATATCATAAGTTCATTTTTATCATCTACATACACTTCATCATTATAATAGTATACTTTATCATAATAATTATTTATTTCTTCTAGTGTTTCATTATTTATCTTATACTCTTTTTTATCGTTGGAAACTCCAACTAAATATTCATAATTTGTATTATCTAATAGTTTATGTATTGTAACTATTTTTTTAAAGCTAACTATATTTTTATCAGTATTAATTAATTTGAATGAGTTACACATTAAGTCTATTGTATTTAATATTTCATCATTGATATTAATTTTATAATTTAAATAATATATTTTATAATCATTACTAAGTAGGTATATATGCATTGTATTATCATTAACATACATATAATAATCAATAACGTTCTCAACATTAATTTGATATTTATTTTCAAGATATTTAAAATATGCAATATTATTTTCTACTAATATTGTTACTTTTTCATTATTATTTAAGTAATCATTATCTTTTTTAGTATATATTTTATAGCCATCTATAAGCTTTGATGGTTTATTTAAATCAGCTAATGTGTATCCACGACTAACAAGTTCATTATAATTTTTACCTTTATCAACTATTTTATCTTCAGTTTTAAAAACTAAGTTATTTATTATTGTACCTATTCCAACTAATATTAAACATATAACTAAAGTAAGTATTGTTTTTTTATTTTCCATATTATTCCTCACAATCAATTAAGTCAGTATATTTAAACATTTCATTTTTCTTAACAATTGTGTTTTTATTTACACATTTTCCGACTATTAAACTTGATGTACAGATATATGTATCCATATCAACATTATCATATGTTTTAATAGTTACCATATCTGACGTTATTTTAGTACCATCTACAATATCATATATACTTATAGGGCATCTATATTTACTTGTTGCGTCTTCTATTTTTTTATTATAGCTTACTTTAGCATAGATTATTCCTACAACACCTAAGACTGTCAATATTATTATAATTATTCCAATAATCAAAGTTATTTTTCCTGTTTTATCATTATTATTCATATTCTACCTCTATTATTTATTCTAATAAAATTTTAACATATTTAATATCAAAATAAAAGAGAGTTAGCTCTCTTCAATAAAGTTTTTACTTTTATGCGGTTCATCAAATAAGAGTCCTGGATATCCTTGTTGTCTTAATGCTTCATATGTCATTATTGCTACTGTATTTGATAGATTAAGCGCTCTTACATTATCACTCATAGGCATTCTCATACATCTATCTATATATGGCTTTAATATGTGTGGTGGTATTCCTGTACTTTCTTTACCAAAAATGAAATAATAGTTTTTTGATGTATCGCTATAATCAAAACTTGTATGTGGCTTATGACCATAACGTGTTAAGAAATAATATTCACCTTTATTCTTTTTGAAAAATTCATCAATATTTTCATACACTTTATAAATGCATTTATCTATATAATTTACTCCAGATCTTTTAATATATTTTTCATCTAAACTAAATCCTAGTGGTTTAATTAAATGAAGGCGAGAATTTGTTGCTACACAAGTTCTCATAATATTTCCTGTATTGCCTGGAATTTCTGGTTCAAATAATACTATATTTATCATTATTTCATACATTCCTTAATCTTTGAATGAATAAATTTATATCCATCATTAGTATAATGTAATCCATCTGATAAATAATTTTTCCATGCTGAAGTTGTTGCTTTTGAACTAACATCACAATATTTCATATTACTTACTCCTGAAATACATGATTTAATACTTGAATTAAAACTATTTATATCTTTATTAGTAGCATTCCACCCTTTACTATCATCAACTGGATTTACAGACACTACATATATCTTATAATTACTTCCAAGTGAAGATGCTAAATCTTTATATCCTGTACAATATTTACTTGAATTATATAAATCGTTAACTCCATAATTAAGAACAATATTATAGCTATCTGTTTTATTATATAATTCATTTTTTAATGAACTTGAATGCGTAATGAAATCAGTATAGTTTCCACCTACTTTTGCAATTGATTTTTCATTACTATCAAGTGTACTTGACATACCAACTGTTCTAGAATCTCCCAAATAATAAGAACCAGCAACTTGCTTATTAGAAGCTTTAGTTGTGGTTCTATTCGTTGTTGTATTTCTTCTTGTTGTTCTTGTTATATTTCCACTATTATTTTCATAGCCCCCATTATTAGTAGTTACTCTTCTTGTAGTACGTGTAGTTGTTGTTGATGTTTTTTCATTTTCTTTTATTAATTCATCTAATTTTTCTAGTCTAGAAAGATATTCATTTTTTAGTGTTTCATCTTCAAGTTTATTAATTGAATCATATGCTTTATTATAGTCTTTTCTATCTAAACTACTTTCAGCAGAAGTTAAATAAGTACTAGCATTATTGATAGATGTTTCATTAGTAGGAGCAGCTGAACTTACGTTAAAACATTTTTTATATTCAGTTTCACCTGCTGCTAAATTTAAAACAAGATCAACAAGTGTTGGTACAAAAAATATAAGTGCTGCAGCTATAGCTTTATTAATTAATAATTTTTTTGATTTAGCAAGAGCATCTTCATTACCTGCTTTTATATCTAACATTAGTGTTATCATGGCACTTACCATTAATATTATTGGTACTATTATTTTAATAAAATCAACTATCATTTTAACAATTCCTAATATTTGTTGAACTTCTTCTACATCGCATAAAGATAAAATATACATATACATCTCTCCCTTACATCTTTATTATTATAACTCCAATTAGTATAAGAATTGAAGCAATAATTTTTTGAATTAATTTATTTTTATTTTTACATATAACAAATTCATATATAGTATTTAATATTGAAGTTAAAGTAAGAAGTGGTGCAATTAAAGTAACATTACCTACTTCATACGCTTTAACCGATGAAATTAACATTAAACACCATGTGAATGCTGATAATAAAAAGCGTTTCTTGTCATATAAATTAAACTCATCTACTAAGTTTTTTACTTTAAATTTGCCTGTCATGAATATCAATATAGATGGTAAGAATACAGTTAATATAGTGTAAAATGCTATATTGAAATTACTAGATATATTTACATTAATAAGCATAGCTACTGCAAATAAGAAATTAGATATAAATGACATTATGAAATATTTATTTATTCTAATTTTTCCTTTATCAAATGCAAGTAATATATTTGCAACTATAATGATAATAGAGCCTAATATTTTCTTAAATACTATTTTTTCTTTAAGAAATATAAATCCTAATATTATTAAGAATACAGTTGATAATTGCTTTAGCATACTAAATACTGAAGGATCTAATCCATATCTTGCTTCAATATTTAATCTATCTGTAAATGCATATATAATTATAACTATTAATAATATCAAATAAATACTTATATCAGTTGGTAATGTAAATTCAAAAAATGGTATAAAGAATATTGAAAAGAATGCTGTAAATAATTCTAATAATATTGTAAGTAAACTAGCATTTTTCATATTTCTATTTGATTTTTTGAATGATTGAGCAAATATAACTGCTGAAATCAAATAAACTATAACCCACAATTTCCAACTTTTAAATATATCCATGAATAAATTATATCAAAAAAAAGTAAACATTGAAATAGTTTAGTTTAATTTGTTATAATAACTTTGATGTATATGGAAAAGATATTTAAAGAAAATAAAAGATCAATTATAACATTTTTAATAGCATTTATAATTATAAATATAGTTTTTGCTATTAACGAAATAACTCCGTATGGAATGCATACTACTTTAAAAGTGGACTATTTCCATCAATATGGACCTATGCTTAAAGAGATGTGGTATAGAATTACTCATTTTAAATCATTATTATATTCGTATAATATGTCGATGGGTTTACCTATTTATAGAAATTTTTTTAATTATTTAGCTAGTCCGTTTAATTTTATACTTATATTTTTTACTGAAAAAACTATATTAACTGGTTATTCTTTTATAATAATGCTTAGAGTAAGTGTGTGTGCTTCTATATTTAATTATTATTTAGAACATAAATTTAAAGATAAAAATAATATTTATGAAATTGCAAATAAGTATATAAACGAAGAGAAAGATGTAAGAACAGCAGAAGATGCTATTGCAGGAGCCTTAGATATAATTGCTGAAAATATATCTGATAATGCAAAATATAGAAAAGAAATAAAAAAAATTTGCTATAGAGAAGCATTGATAGTAACAAAAGCTATCAAAGAAGAGCAATCTAATTATGAAATGTATTACGT
>ERZ779829.308-NODE-308-length-21994-cov-2.727426_pt1 | contig 21994 bp, 20 predicted proteins | sample MGYA00511562_ERZ779829 | MGnify/ENA primary metagenome ERZ779829 (study PRJEB29588, sample SAMEA2151677) | human gut metagenome | biome: human gut; feature: human-associated habitat; material: faeces | place: Denmark | collected 2008/2010 ... | reverse complement strand
AACTTTTTCGCTGCTAATAAAGCCTCACAACAGCAACCACAGCAGTTGCAAAGGCAGCAGGAAATGAGGAGACAGCAATAGCAACTGAGAGTGGAGATAGCTCGACTATAAGTGCAACAAATGAAGGATATAAGGATTCAGCATGGGAATTGGCAGTAAATGCATCAGATAATAAGCAGGTACATCCGAAGGATCCAAAAACAAAATATACATATTCAAAGGTGTACTTTAACTGGGGCAGTGTGGTAAATGGCAATGTTACTATGCTTGACGTAGAACCTTATGGTTACGATGGAAGTACATATCATCATGTGGGCGACAGACAGGGAAGTGCGAAGCGTTACGACGTGAAAAAGACAGGTAAGTATGCCGTCACTAATTATGTTAGAGAAAATGGATGGCCATCAGCCAACATAGCAATTCATTCAAAAAAGGGATCAGGCTTGGTAAAAGGCGTATGGAGTCCTGACTGTGCAGGAACATATGAGGTACTTCAGTAATAGGCTAGTTAAAAACAATTAATAAGGGGATGTCATTACTGCATGACGGTAATGACATCCTTTAGGCATTGAACGGAATTGTAGTATAAGGGAGACAGGTGTATATGAAGAAGAAATATATTGCAATAATAGTATTCGCAGTAATAATTATTGCGGTCATAGGAACCGGGTATTTTTTAAGAGATGCAAGGGATAAAAATAATAATAGTGTCTCGCAGGAGGAGACAACCGCCGGTACAGAAGAAGTGAAGGCTGTGGAAGACCTAAACAGTGAAGAGGCGGCAAAGTATGAGGGAGATATTGTCAAGAATCAGAAGGAGCAGACCGAGCAGGGAAGCCTCAGACATCAGTATGAGACCATGGACTGGACGGGGTATGAATATACTGTGAATGATGTGAGGTTATATAAGAGCTATCAGGCATACAGGGACAGCGAGGATTTCAGTGGAAACGAGATAGGGGCTGATGATGGTTTCGGAACCAGGGACTGCAGTATCTATATGGTGGCTGATGTGAAGTTAAAGAATACCAGCAAGTACAAGGTGGAATTTAATGCCACATGTATGGGACTATTAACCTTGAATGATGATGGTATACATGGATATGCGGACAGTAAATACAATGCACCGGAAACCGGAGGCAAAATCTGGTACTTTATGGGCAACATGTTATATCCGGAGATCGTAAAAAGTGAAGGAGATACTATGGACAGATGGGATGCTGACAAGATAACTCTTCAAGCTGGGGAAGAGATAAACTTTTCGATTATGTTTACTGAATATATATGGCTTTCAGAGATAGGCGAGAACACTCAGATGAATTATATTCATGACCAGATGCACCCATATGATAAGTTTGATCATCTTAATTATTATATATCTATTGCAGGTGGCATGAGTGACCCTAATGGAGAAGTAAAGCCTAATGTCCCTTATGATGTTGAAAATGATAAGTATGAATTGTATGTGGAGTGTGATCCAGAAATTATTGAATAGAAACGCAGCTCTATGTTTTGATTGAATAACTGTGGATGTTTGATGAAGGGTCTGATGAATTTGAAATTAATGATAATGATTTTGCTGATCCTGTATATATCAGTTGGAATACTGATAATCACAGAGAATGTAAAATTTGATCTTGACGATATTAAAGTGTCAAATGACACATGAAAAAGGATAGCATGCCATCTCTGGTGAGATGTTCATGAATTGAAGGAAGTAAGACATGAAGAAAACAGGTAAAAAGAAACTGATCATAATACTGCTTGTAGTAGCCGCATGTATAGGCGTTTCACTCAGGATAATCTATGTAAATAAACATGCACGTCTTCCTGAATATAAGGTCTATGCAAGGGGAGAAAGCATTGAAAAGGATGGCTTTTCCTATGCGGTAGAGGATGCAACACTGTATCATATGTCAGATTTTGAAAAGGTATATAACGATGGCAGAAAATATATGAGTGGAAGGACAGATGATGACCTTCTTATCCTTGTGGTCAGGATAAGGCTGGATGTAGTTGGTGATACAAATACCTTTAATGTGCCGGATAATTATCTGGAGTCTGTGGATGTACTGTCTATGGTAGATAATGATAATTTTGCTGTGTTCAATCCCTCACTGGCAGATGGTACCTTCAGGTCTGGAGGATCGCTTAATTATGTATTCTGCCTTTATAAGGAGAATTACGCAGCAAAGGACTGGAAAAGGATAAAGGAACTCCGTATGGATTATGACATTGTGTACAGCGGATATCCTGTAAGGGCAAGTCTTGATGTAGGAGCCGTAACCTGGTATAGGGCTTCTGATGCCGGTAAGGAGCAGGGAGGAAAGTAGTATGAACGTATTAAAGATAGAAATGTCAAAGATGTTTAAGAAGCTTACCCTGAAGCTTGTGATACTGGCAACGCTTCTTATTGTTGGAGCACAGACTTACAGTTTTTGCGTTACCCAGAGAAAAAGTGTGAATAACACCTATGATGATGTCATAAGCGGCAGATATGAACATACTGAAATGAGCTTCTTTGAGAACAGCTTCATAGAGGGCTGGATAGGTTGTGAAAGCTATACACCCTATAACGTGATGCTTTATCTTTTAATGCCTCTTTTAGCAGCTATACCATTTGCTATGAGCCAGTTTAAAGAATGGAAGAGTGGTTATGCATCCCAGATGATAACAAGATGCGGGCGGAGGAAGTATATGAATGTAAAGTTTGTGACGGTATTCGTAAGCGGAGGACTTGTGATCGCTGTGCCGCTGCTTGTGAGTATGATAGTGTCCATGTGCTACATGCCGATAATAGAGATAGATCCGCTGGCTCTGCAGTCTGTGGTGTCTACGTCTGACATGTTTGGTTATGTATATACATATCATCCGGTGATGTATGTGCTCCTTTATACATTCATAGATTTTATCTATGGCGGGATCCTTGCCTTTATGGCAATGCTGGTTTCAAGATTTGTGAAGAACTGGTTCACAGCCATGACATTTCCGGCAGTCCTGGTGTACTTCTTAGATTATGGGATAGGACAATTGTCAAGGGCTGATACATGGCTTAGGACATACAACTTCGCATATTTTATAGACCCGAACCAGGGTGGTGAGAACTGTCTCAGGCTTGTACCTTTTCTGGTGATCACTGCAGGACTGCTCATAGGGGAATATTTATTGTATGCGGCCTTAAATATACGGCGTGAAGCGATTGAGAGGTAAGTATGAAGATAGAAATAAGAAATGTAACAAAGGTGATAAAGAAGACCAAGGTAATAGATAACGTGGACATAACCTTTGAAGGTGGAAAGATATATGGTTTAAGTGGTAAGAACGGTTGTGGAAAGACCATGCTCATGAGACTTATATCAGGACTTATATATCCTACGGAGGGTGAAGTGGTCATAGACGGCAAAATCCTTGGAAAGGATTGTTCATTTCCAAAGAGCATAGGATTACTTATAGAAAATCCTGCTTTTTTGGAGGAGTATACAGCATATGAGAATCTCAGGATGCTTAACGGAGTCGGCGGTAACAGACTGGATAAGGAAGAAATCTTAAGGCTTATACAGAGTGTGGGGCTTGATCCTCATGATAGCAGAAAGTATTACAAGTTCTCCCTTGGAATGAGGCAGAGACTTGGGATTGCCGCAGCTATAATGGGAAAGCCTGATGTGATACTCCTTGATGAACCCATCAATGCCATAGATGAGGATGGAGTTTCGGAGATAAGGAATCTCGTAAGAAGTCTTTCGGATGAGGACAGGATAATAATAATAGCCTGTCATGATAAGGAAGAGATGGAGTATATGGCAGATGAGATCATATACATGAAGGATGGAAAGATCGTAAAGGGTGATAATGTATGAAGACGCTCAGGCTGTTGAAGTATGATATAAATGAGGGAACGCTTAAATATCTGTTCAGATATCTGTTCATAGTTCCCTTTGTTCTGGTGTCATGTATAAAATTTGATGCTGACAATGTATTCACCTACTACATGAGTGGTGAACGGGCGTCGGCAGTGGAACAGATGTATAACCTGTTTGGTGGTGCATTTCCATTTGACTATCATGCAGATACCTCGTCTGTATTTTCATTCCCCATGAACTGGATAATGGTGTATGTATGTCTTGCACTTCTGATAGGAGGACACATAAAAGACAGTACTGAAGGTTTTGGATTGCAGCTTTTTGTAAGATCAGGGAATCGTATAAGATGGTGGATAGCAAAGTGTATATGGGCTGTGTTTGTTACGGCATCATACATATGCTTTATATTCATTACTATAATGTCCTATGAATGGATAAGGTATGGTAATGTTTCTTTTGACAAGAGCTATTATCTGTTTCCTAATGCATTTGGTACACAGATGGATGAACTTGTTACATACGACAGACTTTTGGTTATGGCATTTATCATGCCGTTTCTTGTGGGAGTGATACAAAGCCTTATACAGATGATATTGAGTCTTTATGTGGATACGGGACCGGCACTATCGGTGGTGCTTGCGGCGATGGTGCTTTCAGTCTACTATCCGGGAAGATGGGGATTTTACGGATATGCCATGAGTGTAAGATATGGAGTCTCAGAGGGTAATAGTGTGCATGTACAGTTATCGTTTGATGTGGGCAGATGGTATCTGCTTATAGCTGTTATTGTGTTTTTTATAGCAGGTGCTGTTTTTATAAGAAGAAAGGATGTGCTTAGGAATGAGTAAGATCAAACGAGGAATTATAGTGGCAGGACTTGTTACCATGGGGCTCATGATATGTTCGGGCTGTGGTAAGGAAAAGGTTGATTACAATATAGGTAATGGAACTGCAACAGGAAGTGATTCCCTGGTGGAAAAGGATGCTTCTTCCGGCGATAACGCCTCTGGTGAAAGTGGTGAGTTAAAGACTAAGGTCAATGCACCAGACTCGTATGAAGGGGAGATACCTGTTGGTGATTCGGGACTTAAGAGTATAACCATAAAGGCAGATAAGATAGAGGTTCCTGACGCATCCACAATGTCGGTTATATACTGTGATAAGGTTGATGGAGGAGCAGATTTTAAGAAAAACATACTTGAAAGCTGTTTCGACACAGATAAGGGAATCTACATAGAAGATCATAAACATGTGTACAAAGATGATCTTGATCTTCAGATAGAGGAGTATGAAAGAGGGTATGATGCTGCTATGGCTGCAGGCGATACAGAACGGGCTTCAAGTTATAGTGATGCTCTTGCAGAGTATAGAAGTGATGCCCAGAACGTAGTGTCAGACAGGATTCCTCTTACAGACTATAATGACATTGATATAAGAGCAGATATCGTTGGATACAGAGGTGACGAGCTCTATTCATTTTCATTTACAGGAGATGGTTCCTCAAGCTTTGGAGTAGATGCCAATATGGATGTGTATCCGCAACAGAGATTGTATAGTTTAAGACCAATAGAGGATGATCTGGGAGTTATGGATGTAACATTTTATGATAGTGGTGATGAAGAAACAGGAGTTGATAATAAATCAGAGATGACAGCCGAAGAGTCACAGGCTGTAGCATATGATTATTTTGACAGCCTTGGACTATCAGATGTGAAGTTGTCGAGTTGTACAGATATGTTCTGGTGTTATTACGATTATAAGAATGACATCATTGCAGAAGAGGCAGATGGTTATGTGATCAGCATGAACAGAACTGTAAACGGAGTAGAGCTTTATAGTCCATATCTTCTGAATATAGATTATTTCGACACTTCAGGAGACATAGGATATCTGGTTACTAACGAGACCTTTAAGGCGTATGTGTATGATGGACAGGTGGTCCGTGCCAACATTACCATGGGATTTGAAAATAAGGATGAGGAAAGTGATGTAAGCCTGCTTTCATGGGATGAGATACTTGAGGCAGCGAAAACAGCTATACCGGAGTATTACGGAAACCTTGATCGTAAGACAGGATATCTTGATATAACCTTTGATGAGGTTAAGCTTACTTATTACCGGATTAAAGACACAGCTACCGATGAGAATGGCAAAGAGGTTGTCAAGGGATATAAGATCATACCTGCGTGGGCATTTATATGTACAGATGCAGGGGAAAATGGAGACGCGACTTTTATCGGTTCTGGTGATAAAGACATGTATCCATTCCAGCTTGTAATAATAAATGCCATGGATGGAAGCGTGGTTGACCTTACTCAAGAGGTAGAGTATTAAGTAAAATGTGAACGAGTTTAGTACTGCCTGCCATGGCAGGCAGTACTGGGTGACACTAAAGAAAAATGGAGGAGACTAACTTATGGATGGATAATTTTTAGTTATCCGACAAAAATAATCACACAAATTTTAGGAGGTATTATATGTTTTTTTCAATTATCGTTCCTGTATTCCAAACGCCATCTATTTTAAAAATATTTTTGGATTCATTATCTAACACAATTGAGTTTAAAACACAAATCATTTTTATAAATGATGGATCAGGTCAGACCGTAACAGAGTTATTAAATCAGTTTTATTTGTCTAATAATAAAATTTGCGATGTGACAATTATAGAACACGAACACAGTTTAGGATGCGCAAAGTCTATTAATGAGGCTATGACAAAAGTATTGCCAACATGTGAAGTTGTTGTGTTTATGGATTCAGACTTAATTCTAACTTCAAAATGGCAAATAAGATTAAAAAACGACTTTGAGTCTAATTCTGGTGTAGGAATTATTGGATGTACTCTGCTTTATCCTCAGACAGGAGGAATACAATGTTGCGGAATATCATTTCAAAATGGAGTAGGTCGGCATCTATATCTCAACTCAAATCCGGAAAAATTAGATTTAGACACATTTCTAAATGTGCAATGTACAATTTTTGCCTTTTGTGCTATTCGCAACAGTGCAATTAAAAAAGCGGGGTACTTAAATGAAGATTTCTATAATGGATATGAAGATTGGGATTATCAGATGCGTGTAAAACAATTAGGTTATTCTGTAGTTATAGATACAAAACTCATTCAAAACCATTGGGAAAAAAGTAATGGCTCACACAGAGATTTTAACAGGAAAGGAAATATTGCCAGATTTTGGAGTCTTCATCATGCAAATATTCAAAATGACTTATTTCTATACATACAAAAGGGACTAAAAAAACATAGCACCAAAAATAATCATTCATATATTTTAATTGATTTGTGTGAAGCTCGAACAGAAGCTGACTGCATATCTTCTTGTCTTATAGAGAATAAATTGCTGGATATTATTGAATATATTGATCTGTCGATTCTATGTAAAAACAATTTATCAATATGGTTGCCAGAAATATTGGATAGTAGCTTTTATATGCAAAATGTTCCATTCATATTTTTATGTGATCAATTCGTACGATTACTTGACAATAGTTATTGGTGGAACTTGCGCAAAAATTATAATACAAATGATCTAATTATTGATTTAAATAGTAATGTTCTAAATTTTAAAGATTTATCAGATACATTTTGGCCTGGCACAAAAATACGTTAATATATACGGAGGTTATTATGCAAATAGACGTTTCAAATAGCATTTTATTTTATGAGAAAAGTAAAAAAATTATACCAGCAAGTTCTAGCACTTTAGCTAAAAGCCCTGAACGACTTGAAAAGGGATATAGTCCTTTTTTTGCAAAGGAAGCATACGGCAGTCATTTTGTTGATATAGACGGAAACAATTGGCTGGACTGTGAAATGGCTATGGGAACAGCCGTATGGGGGCATAACAATTCACGTATTAATAATGCAATGGTTAGACAGATTCAAAAAGGCGTAAATTTTTCTATTCCGTCAACATTAGAATACGAATTGGGAAGTATCTTATTAGATCGATTCCCGCTATATAAGGCAATAAAATTTTTTAAAAATGGTGGAGATGCTGTATATGCTGCAGTTAGAAGTTCCCGTTATTTTTCTAAAAAAAATAAAGTTTTATCTTGCGAATATCATGGTTGGCTCGATTGGTGTAGTCCTTCATACTATAATTGTGCTCCTTCGCAATTAGGAATTCCTGATGTGATGGAAAGCATGCATATATACTGTAAAAAAAATGCAGATAATATCAAAGAAAATATTTCGATTAACGCAAACAATTTAGCTTGTGTAGTGTTATGCCCTATAAATTATGCACCTGATGATTTAAAAGAAATCATTCGATTATGCAAGAATTATAACATTTACACAATTTTCGACGAAGTGACCTCTGGTATGCGATATGCCTATGGAGGTATAACAACACATTACAAATTAGAACCTGATTTTTTATGCTTATCTAAAGGCTTGGCAAATGGTTTACCCTTAGCTGTTGTATTAGGATCAAAAAATGAGATTTTAAGCATGTCTAACCTAAAGATATCAAATGCACACTCGAATGAAAATCTTGCTCTTGCGGCAGCAATAGAATGTGAGCATATGCTGTTTGAACAACGTGACAACTGGCCTTTATGGAAAAATGACACACAAATAGTTATAAATAATATACATAAATTTATAGTTGATAATAACATTGACCTTCAAATTCAGGGAAGCATAGCATGTTTTAGTATTACAACACCAAATGTAAACTTTCAAGAAGATGAATTTCGCAAATTTTTATTAGAATACATGTCAAATTTTCACATATTTACAAAAGGATATTTTATATTTAGTACTGCTCACACTACAGAAGAAATAAAATTTGTTGGTGAATGCATTATTGATTGCATAAAGGCATATTGCTTTTAAAAACAAGCTGTCGCTTTGTATTATAAAGCGATAGCCTACCTTTCAATTCATTATAACAAACAAATACTTATCGTATGATACCGATAACATTGTTGCATCCCCACAATGTTCATTCCAATTTTTATTTAACCTATTAAAAACAGGCTCAAGCATGCGTTCAAATGTCATTTTACATTGAGGATTTTCAGCAACTGCTTCACTTAATATGTCTTTTGTCCTTTGGGCATAAATTTCAGCTGATGCGTCGTTGCCACAAATTAAATTTAGCTGCATTATATTAAATAGTGCTTTCCACTCCAAATTTGTCATTCGAGATTCAGTCGCACTTTTTAAGCTGTTCAGGAAACTATTCATAGCGGATATATAATCACCAACTTCAATAAAACATATACCTTGCATAGCATAACATAAAAATTCTTCATACATAGACGGATTGAGTCTATAGCCGTCCAACATAATAGCAATTTTGTTTTTAATGTATGTAAGAGATTTACAATCGTTATCCTTTATTGACTTTTTTAGTTTTCCAATTAATAATTGAACCTCAATTAAATTTTTCTCATCATTTAATTGAGTGCACGTTTTACCTATATTCTTAGCTTCTGCTATACTCTTTATTCCAAGGTCTATATTGGAATGAAATTGGAGCGTACCTATTTCATATAAAACACGTGATATCATATAGGTATTTTTAATTTTTTTAGCTTCTAAATATGATTTGTTTTGTAAATCAGCAGCTTTATTTATATCCCCAGAGAACCAATAACATACAGCCAAACGAGCATAAAGTTTTTGACATTCATTTTTTAAATTGAAAATTTGTACTTTTGAAAAATTGTCAAACTCAATATACGCTTCAGCAAGTTGGATTCCTTCTTTTGCAACTTGAATTGATTTATCAAGCATAAGCATGTCTGCTAAAATATTAGACATTTCCTGTTTGGCTTTTAATTTATATAATATGGTATTATACTCATTTCCATCTAAAATTTCACACATTTCATTTAAATAATTCAATCCGTTTTCCCAGCTTCCACCTTTTATGCTTAATTCAGCTAAATTATACAGAACTATTGGAGTCGATAGGTCTTTATTACTATTTAATAATTCAGGCATATCCAATAACATATGGTACAAATCAATCTTTACATGAATACTAGTAGTGTCATTTAGTAGTGCAATGATATTGTTGTATAATTCATCTAGATTATAATCTGAAAGATTCCTTTTTAATATAATTGTAGACAATTTTGAATTATTTTCATGAAAATGTGAATAAAACTCTATTGCATCAAGGATAATTGTTTCATTTGAAACTTTTAAATTTTTAAAAACGATATAATAATTTTCATGTGCAAAACAAAAACGATTATCTTTCCAGGAACCAAAAGCACTTTCATTTTCTATTTCTTCCCAATTCTCATATTCACAATATTTATTAATTAATCTCTTAAATAAAATAGGTTGAATCCCGTTAATTTTTGCATTAATACATAATATATCAATATAGTTACTATAATTTTGCTTATAATAAATAATTCTTCTTTTTATGATTTCATAAATATTTTTAACATAAACATCGGATAGATCATTATTTAAAATTACAATTTGATGATCTTTATTATATGCAAGCCTCTTTTTTTGTAGTAAATATCTTACAGTTTCCAACATATGCATGGGATTCCCCTTGGATTTATCAAGCAATTCTTTTATATATTTATTGTATAGAGGTTCTTCAGACGAGCTTACTCCAAATAATTCTAATAAAAAATCATATGAATCTATCGTGTTCCATTTTTTTATTTCATATTTTTTTAATAAATAATTATTTGTAAATGCATCCCAGTGCGCAGGATAGTATTTTTTATTATTTACAAAAATGTATTCCTTTTTTCTTCCCTCAAAAATTAAAATTACATTATTTCGCAAAATATTTTTATTGTAATTCAACTCATTGACGAATATTTCTAGAATAGTGATTGTTTCGGGTGATGCCCATTGTAAATCACTAAGCCATAATAATACACCTGATTTAGTAGCCATTTTTATTGTACATGTCACCATACACGCCGCAATATATGCAGCATTTATTTCCACGTCGTTCGCTGTAAAAAAATTGTTTAAAACTTCACTCCAGGATTCATTATAATTAATTCCTAAAAATTTACGAATATATGTAACTATACTATAATCAAAAAATTGCTCCTCATCTTCTGCATGAATAATACTTCTAAATAGTTTACTAATAACATATCGACTATGCTGTTGATCTTTGGGTTGCGCTATATCAAAGGTTATATATTCCCGTTGAACAGCAAATGAATAAATTTCACTTATCAATGCTGATTTGCCTATTCCCCCATCTCCTAAAACTGCAATTGGAAAAAATCGATCATCTCCTGTTTGCGACAATACTTTTTTTAGTTCCTGATAAATTTGAAAATTGGGCTTGCGATAATAATAAAACGAAAAACCATCTTTTATAACTACAGAATTCAAAGAGGTCTTCGTAACAAATTGCTTTCTAGGTGAATAAATTTCTATCTCCCCTAAATTAATATTGCCACTTTGATTACTACGAAACAACAATCTTAACTCTTTTTTTCCTGATATATGTAGAAAAAATCCTTTCTTACGTGGATCAGCCATTGGCAAAGGATTTAATAATTGAACATTTGAATCATCGCTTCCTCGCCATTTTATGTAAATATCCATTCCCAAATCAATATTGTCAGTTTGGAGTGTAATAACTTCTTCAAAAGGCATATTTACAATTCCTTCCTTAGGAGCCGCAACCGAAAGTGAAAGCCAATTGCCATCTATGTTATTCACAAAATCCTTGAAACATTTCAATTGTTCTGCAGAAAGGGCGTCACGAACAATTCCTTCATAATAGCTATAGTTATTTTTCCAACTCATAAATATTTCTTTAGCATCGATAAATCCCACGTAAGAAATCATCATTGCTTTTAACATGTTTTGATTGTCTTTTTGAAATTTTTGTTTAATATTATGTATACTTTCTAAATTTTCAGAACTTAAAACAAACAGAAACTGTTTAAGTGAATTTTTTTTGAAAAAATCAGAGTTTTTACAATATTCATTAATTTTAAATAAATCGTTTTTAAAATCGTCATACCTATAGCTGGATGTCTTTCTTTTTACTTGTCCCAATGATATAAGATTGTATGTTTCTTGTACGAATGGTACATACATATCATTTAGTTCATGCCCAATTAAATCTACCCCATGATCACTACCACATTGGGTCACTTCCCATCTTATAGTGGAATCATGCAAATTCAATGTCTCTGCTACTAATAATTCAAATAATTGAACTGTATACTTTTCACGTTCATTTTGGATTGTTGTGGCATTTGGAAACAACTCAGTATTAAAGTTTTTTAGTAAAACATCTTTCCATACATTTAATCTACTATCATTCATATTATCCTCTTACTATGTAATATCGTACTTCAAATTATCGTTAGACATATGTCGGATAACTAAAAATTATCCATCAAAAAAATCACATCAGATTCTGATGTGATTTTTTGATGATATTGGCATTAACATTATTAAAATTATTATTATGGCATTTTAAATAGGAAAAAAAGGATATATTGATAATTGCCTTCTATTATGAATGGCTCAAATTCAATAGTAACTCCCTAAATATTAAAATTATTCCTTGGATGCTTTGTGGACAAAATGCTTTTTTGTTTTGCCAATGCCACATGTGTATATATTTCAGTTATGTTGATAGAACTGTGACCAAGCATTTCCTGAATATAACGGATATCCACGTCTGCTTCAAGTAAGCTGGTGGCAAATGTATGCCGGAACATGTGGGGCGTTATATGAAGATCAATGGATGCAAGCTTGGCATATTTGTTTATCATTCTCCGGACAGCCTGATCGGAGAGCGGATTGCCGGATTGATTTGCAAAAAAATGATTACAGCTATTAATTTCATCACGGAAGGAGGTACTGTATTCTTTCAATATGTTGATAACAGACACAGTGCCAATCTGGATTTTACGTTCCTTTGAACCTTTGCCGTATATGAGGATGCTTCCGTCGTAAAGATTTATGTCACTGCTTTTCAGGGCACATAATTCAGAAATTCTCATGCCGGTTGCAAATAACAGTTCAATGACTGCAGCGTCTCTTAGGGAGTTCTTCCTCTGATATTCAGTTTTGGCAATATCACGCTGCCTGTAAATTGTTGTTAAAAACTTTTCTACAGTATGAAGAGGAATGGTTTTAGGCAATATTACAGGTTCGCGAAAACGTATTTGTATCCGGTTGAATGGATTTCTGTTAATCATTTCTTTGTATTCAAGGTGATGAAAGAATGATTTTAATGACGCAATTTTTCTTTTCACTGTCTTAGGTTTGTAAGAATTATGTAGATCGCCGATATAACTTTCCAACATTTCGGACGAAATATTTTCGATGTCACAGTCACCGACAAATTTCGAGAACTGACGTAGGTCGATATTATATGCCTTTAAAGTTTTGGAATCCAGGCGTTTCTGTGTATTGCAATATTCCAGATAATGTTTGATCAGTGCTTCTAAATTGTTCATGATTTGTCTCCTTATGTTATTGGCACGGTTTTCTAAATGAGGACGTGCTTTAATTTGGTGTGTCATTTCACACTTTGGGTTGTTTGGTAGATGTATTTTACTATATAAAGAAAAATAATGCCGAAATTAATAGAGAGTTTGTAATATGAGTAGAGCTATTAAATAAGTGGAATCTCATTTTGCATATGCAATTTTAATTTGTTATTCGGTGCCTATTTCTATCCGGTAAAAGTGTGGCGAAGTATTCTAAGGTGAGAGTGGCAGTGATCAACTGGGTTACAATTATGTTTTTGTTATTCCCGGTATGGCAGATTCTTGAGGATGTTTTGCAGGCAGCTTGTGGGATAAAAGCAGTAAATCTGGTATTCAACGCTACAAGTATCGTTGCTGTATGCATTGTTATACGAATGTTGATCATTCCTGTGCAGCCGGAAGAAGAGCTGGATTATAAATTCTAAATAGAAATTTCAAAGAAAGAGGCTTCATAGTAGATTGATATACTGTGAAGCGTTATTTATATACCTTAAAAAACAAAACACCACCCAACAATCCACTTAATTTTATTAAGAATTAAAATTAGGTCTTGATTTTTTTGACATACAGGAGTATCCTACTGCTATCGAATAAATAACGAACTTGAACAAAGGTGTTCTCATTAGTTGAGGACACCTTTTTTTGTTATTTATAAGTAGTATTAGGATGTTTCAACAGAAAGGAAGTAAAGAGTATGATGAACAAGATTTCAGCCGTGTTCGGCTCACATGTATTTTCAGATCAGGTAATGAGAGAGCGTCTTCCAAAGGCAGTATATAAGTCTCTTAAGGCAACAATAGATAAGGGGGAGCCTCTTGATACATCTATCGCAGATTCAGTAGCAGCAGCAATGAAGGAATGGGCTATGGAGCTTGGTGCAACACATTATACTCATTGGTTCCAGCCACTTACAGAGACAACAGCAGAGAAGCATGACTCATTTGTAAGTACAGTAGGTGATGGTGGAGTTATATTACAGTTCACAGGCAAGGAGCTCATCAAGGCCGAGCCGGATGCTTCATCATTCCCTTCAGGCGGTCTTCGTGCAACATGTTCAGCAAGAGGATATACAGCATGGGATTGTACATCACCTGCATTTGTCAAGACAACAGCAGAAGGTACATGTATCCTTTGTATCCCGGCTGCATTCACATCATATACAGGAGAGTCACTTGACTACAAGACACCATTGCTTCGTTCAATGGATGCCATAAGTGATCAGGCAATAAGAGTATTAAGATTATTTGGAAATACTACAGCTAAGAAAGTAACAGCTTCAGTTGGACCTGAGCAGGAATACTTCCTTGTAGATAAGGAGAAATTCGCAGGAAGAACAGATCTTAAGCTGTGTGGACGTACATTGTTCGGTGCAATGCCACCAAAGGGACAGGAGCTTGACGATCAGTACTTTGCATCTATCAAGGATAAGATCGCAGGTTATATGACAGAGTTAAATGAAGAGCTTTGGAAGTTCGGTATCCTTGCAAAGACACAGCATAACGAGGTTGCTCCGGCACAGCATGAGCTTGCACCAATCTTCTCAACAACAAATATTGCTACAGACCAGAACCAGTTGGTTATGGAGACAATGAAAAAAGTTGCTCATAAGCATGATCTTGAGTGCGTGCTTTATGAGAAGCCATTTGCAGGGGTAAATGGTTCAGGTAAGCACAACAACTGGTCGATTTCAACAGATGAGGGTGAAAACCTTATTGATCCTGGTAAGGAGCCAGAGAAAAATCTCCAGTTCCAGTTATTCCTGGCTGCTGTTATTGCCGCAGTAGATGAGAATGCAGAGCTCTTGAGACTGTCAGCTTCATCAGCAGGTAATGATCACAGACTTGGTGCAAATGAAGCACCACCTGCAATTATTTCAGCATATCTTGGAGAGCAGCTTGAAGCGGTAGTTGACCAGATCATAAATGGCGGCGAGGCTAAGGAATCTCCTAAGGGCAAGAAATATGTATCAGGAACAAGAACACTTCCTACATTTACAATGGATGCAACAGATAGAAACAGAACTTCACCATTTGCATTTACAGGTAATAAGTTCGAGTTCAGAATGGTTGGTTCAACCCAGTCCATAGCATTTCCAATGATGGTTCTTAATACTATAGTTGCAGATCAGTTGGAGAAGATAGCCGATGAGCTTGAAAAGGCAGATGACTTCGAGGCAGCGGTAAAGGCAAAGACCAAGGAATTACTTACAGCGCATCAGAGAGTTATCTTCAATGGTAACGGATATTCAGAAGAGTGGGTAGAGGAAGCAGCTAAGAGAGGACTTCCAAATATCCCTTGTATGGTTGAGGCTGTTCCATATCTTGCCTCAGAGAAGAGCGTATCAATATTTGAAAGACTTGGTGTAATGAATAAGGCAGAGCTTGAAGCCAGAGCAGAGGTAATGCTTGAGAACTATGCTAAGAAGATAAACATTGAGGCTCTTACAATGATCGAAATGGCAAATGAAGAGATCATTCCGGCAGTTATGGAATATCAGGCAGATCTTGCCAAGGGTGCAGCCGAGATCAAGGCACTTGGCATTGAACCATCAGTACAGATATCACTTTTAAAGACAATATCAGATAAGCTGGCAGAGCTTAAGGCAGCAACTGTTGCCCTCGAAGAAAAGGTTGAGGGAGCACATGCACTGGCAGATGATATTCCGGCATGGTCTAAGTATTACCATGATGAGGTATTCGGATCCTTCGATGCAGTGAGAAAGCCTGCTGATGAACTTGAGAAGGAGCTTCCTAAGGATGCATGGCCATTCCCAACATATGAACAGCTTCTGTTTGAGCAGTAATGTCCATATGAAATTATGGGACGCATTTAATGCTACAGGTTTTGTGAATAAAACATATAAATCTACATATAATACAGCTTATAAGATCACCTTGTTTCCTATGCGGAGGCAGGGTGGTTTTTTTTCGCTCAGGATATACACTTGCGTACCGAAGAAAGATATGATCTACCTATAAGCAGGCTGTGACCATTGGACATATATGCGTTGTTTCCCCGTATGTGTTCAACATGCATGGTGTTGATTATACTTGACTTGTGGCATTGGATGAATTGGGATGGAAGCCTGGTCAATACACCTGACAGGGAAGTACGTTCACTGTAGGTCTGTCCTGTAGTGGTATAGATATGAATATGGTGTGCCGACTTTTCTATGCATACAATGTCATCAAATGCAATCTGTGTAATATGACTTCTGTCGTTTATGTAGTAGAAATTGCCGAGCTGAGTATCTATCGCACGCTTCATAACACCCGATAAGTTGTTGTGGGAAAGAGGCTTTAAGATGTAGCCTGCAGCACTGACCTCATATCCCTTAAGGGCATAATCCCTGTTATTTGTCAGGAACACCAGACTGTTATGGTATCCAAGCTCGCGTAATTCCCTGCATATAATGAAACCGGCACCTGTATCGGTGTGATCAAGATCTATATCAGCAAATAGTATATCAAATTTATCTTCCGTAAATGTTTTTAATATCTGATCATCTGTAAACCTTATTATAGTTGTATTTATACCCCGCTCCTGAGACCACTCACTTATAAATGAGCAGGCATTTTCAAAATCTTTGTTGTTATCTTCAAGTATTGCAACCCTTAAGCTCATTGTTCTCCTCCATAGCATAAAATCCCATAAAATGGAAGACTGAATTTAGTAATATTATTAAGTAATGGCAAAAATGTTTCTCTGAAATATGCAAGAAAACTCATATGAGAATTGGTATTGATTATAGTGCGGTGAAATGCTACTTTAAAAAACTTCTTCCCAAACATATAATCTTGACTATATAAAATCCCTTTAAAACATGTCATTATGGTAATTATATCACGGCTCATAATTTAATTAAACACTAAAAACACAATAAAAATGCAGTTCACGACCATTTTTATGCTGTTCACGCCAAGAGGATTGATAGAACTCGAAAAATGTTGTAAGCTCAAAATGTAATGCATTACATCTTAAAAAATATACTGTATTCAGTATCGAAAAAACAATTATTTACAAGGGGATGGGGCTATGAGGAAAAAAGTAATTATTATATCATGTGTGATTTTAGGAATACTGTTTGTTGTTACCGGAGTGTATGTGATTCCACGATTGTTGAGGAAATTTCCTGATAAAGCAGCATATGCAACTTATTCTAACTGCTACAGTGAGGACGGGCTGTATTATAAGAAGGGCAATAAACTATATTTTCTTGATGCGGATACCCATAAGAGTGCCGTGGTATGCAGTAAGGCTAATTGTAACCACGATTCAGAGGATTGTAATGCATATATTGAGGGAGCTGGTATGTTAATGTATTATGATGGCTACGTGTATGTAGAATCTGGGGTGACTGATGCAACCTCTGAAAATGGTGTAGTTGAGTTTACGGGTTGGGCGAGGCTGGATGGCATATCCTGTGATGGCTCAAAGAGGATAAACTTATATACCGCTGATTGTGGAAGTGTTTTGTCCATGAAGGCGATAGATGGAAACATTTATTTTACGGCATATAAATTCAGAAATGAAAAGGATTTTACAGATCCGGTGCATGATAACTATCTGTATAAGTATGATCTGAGATGGAACAAGAGTACATGCTTGTACGAAAATAATGCTGATTCAGAGGGAGAGGATAGTTCGGCATTAGAGATTGCAGAGGGAGATTCGAAGGATATATACATATTATACAGTTGGTGTACCGACAATAGCAATCCTGAAACTGATATGTATGTAGATCTTTTTAAGCTGGAAGATGATCAGATGCAGCTTTTGGACAGTTGGGAAAATGTTTATAGGATAAGAATTTTGGATAATGAAGAGTATGGAATTGCATCTGTAAATGGGCAGGGTGAGGATGCAGATACGATCATCTATGAATTTAAAGACGATAAGATTGCTGAAACTGAGCTGATGAGGAAAAAAGATGGATATGCAGATATTATGCATGAATACATAAGTGTTGTGTGCACAGATTATAAAAAGCTGCTTTATGACATAAAAAATAATAAATACTACATAGCAAATACTACATTTACAGAAGAGGGAACATATATTTCTGACATATTAGATATTGATGAGGAACATAACAGGATATACATAGATAATCATGATTACACAGGAATGTTGCCTGGAACTGTTTATACTGAAGATTTGAGTGATTTTGGCGTGGTGGATTTTGATGTGTTCAGAGACACCTTTTACACAGAACTTGATGATCTCACAGATGAGCAGAGAAAACAGTTTGATGCTATGGATTGGATAGTTATCGGATAAAGGTAGATTTGTTCAAACGATGGGGGAGGATATGGTTATGGAATTAGCGTTAAAAGGGATTACGAAGCAATATGGCAGCAAGAGGGCACTGGATGATTTCTCATATTCCTTTGAGGAGGGAGTATATGGATTACTGGGTCCTAACGGTGCCGGAAAGAGCACAATTATGAAGATAATAACCCAGAGTGTAAAACCCACAGGAGGCGAGATCACTCTGGATGGTGACGATATATTTAAGCAGAAGGAGGAGTATAGAAAACGTATAGGTTATATGCCGCAGCAGCAGACTATATATCCGTTCTATACCGGAAGGCAGTTCCTTAATTATATGGGATTGTTAAAGGGAGAGGACAGGAAAAGCCTTGATGACAAGATACAGTTCTATCTTGAGAAGGTAAATCTTATATCTGTGGCGGATAAGAAGATTGGTACATATTCCGGAGGTATGAAGCAGCGTCTGCTTATTGCCCAGACCTTTCTTGGAGATCCGGATATAATGATCTTTGATGAGCCGACTGCAGGACTTGATCCTAAGGAGAGGATACATGTCAGAAATCTTATACATGATAATTCTGCAGGCAAGATAATTATTGTTGCTACCCATGTTGTACAGGACATAGAAAGTATTGCGGATTGTATAGTACTTCAGAAGGAAGGAAAGGTTGCGGAGGCTGATGCACCGGACAAGCTGGTAGAAAAGATGGGGGTGGATCCGGATCAGGGACTTGAAGGAGTATACATGAAGGTGTTTGAAGAGACAGAGCTTAAATAGGAGGTAGGATATGGTATGTTTAGTTAATGAACTTAGAAATATGCTGCATAACCGTAAGATCTGGATGGCCTTTTTGATACTTTTGTTTCTGAATGGTGTATTTTATGTTCTGTATATTAATGCCGATACGCTGGATCATTCCACATATAGGGATATGTGCAACAGGATAAACACAGGAGAACTTGAGATGGGTGATATCCTCATGGAAGAGCAGAAGTCCGGTGAAGCACAGGACATAGTTGATGAATATATGTCAGTGGCTGATTATGATATTTATCTTGAGAAGGTACAGACCGAGGCGGATAATAACAGAGACATATCTATATTCCAGAGCAGATATTCCATTAACAACATAGAGAAGACAAAACAGGCTTATGCCAAGCTTAAGGGTGTTCAGCCTGAGTTCTTTGGATCCCGTGGAATATGCAGATTTTTCGGATATTATGGAATGATCATAGTGGTGGTTATATTTGCAGCAGTGTTGTCTATAGAAGGTGTGATGAGAGATAAGAAGAATGGTCTTCTTAACCTGTATAAGACAACAAGGAAGGGCGACAGCAGGCTCGTCATAGGCAAGTACCTCGCATCCGCAATAATACTGCTTCTGATGTGGGCATGTGTGTATGTATCCGATATATTTATAACCGAGATCATGTATGGTGCAGTGGATAAGAGCCTGCCGGTACAAAGTCTGGCAGACTATATTGATTTCGGCTACAGGATGAATATATATCAGTTTATGCTGGCAGATTTCCTGTGTAAGTATATAGGGCTTCTTGCCATACTTTCCCTGATAATGCTTATGAACATGATATCGGCAAATGAAGCTATGGCCTTTGTGAAATGCATCATAATAGCCGCCTTGGCAGGTGCCGCATCAGGGGTGGCGAAGCTGGCTGGAAATGAGCTTGGATACAGAGTGTTTGGAGGCGGTATATTTAACAGTGAAAGGTTCTTCGGATACCTGAATTACAATATATTTAATAATGCCGTAAGTGCAATTATGGTTGACATAATTATATTTGCGGTGATCATTGTTGTTGGCATATGTATTTCGTGCGTATATTTCATGAACAAGGAGATCTACTATAATCAGATAATGATTGGAAGCAGACTGAAGGCAAGGCTTTTTGGAGGCTACAGGATCCGGGGGCTTGGGGCGTTGGAGTCTTATAAGCTGTGGATTGGATATAAAATGATATTCGTTCTGTTGCTTCTGGTGTTCATAATAGGCTATATGTATTATGGTAAGACCATGAAATGGGGGATCAGTGAAATTTACTATAGGTATTATGTAAACCAAATCGCCGGAGATGTCACTGAAGAAAAGATGGATTATCTGGAGTCGGAGAAAGAGAATTTTGATAAACTCAGACTTGAATATGAAGAAGTAATTCAGAAATATGATGCCGGAGAGATATCCTATGATAAGTATAACAGGGCAAATGACAGTATCCAGGAACAGTTAAATAAAGAACCGGGGTTTGACCGGTGCAGAGAGTATGTTGAGTATGTTGTTGAAAAGAATAAGGACAATGATGGAGCGGAGCTTGGCTTCGTGTATGACAGAGGCTATGATCTGCTTATTGGGGATAAATCAGTAGAATCCCGCAGACTTAATGCCATAATGTTTCTGACATTTGGATTTATAATCCTGTCATTTATGTATCTGTCAGATTACAAGGATAAGATAAATGAACTGGTGATGACTACAGAGAAATACAGGACGTTAGATAGCATAAAGACAATAAAGTCGGTTGCTGTTCTTGTGTTTGCTTATGTGGCTATCTATGGAACGGAGTTCTTGTGGATCACGAAGAACATAGACCTTGAAGGCAGCGGTTACAGTATCTACAGCCTGTACAGTATGAGAGAGACAGCTTTTAATGTGACGATATTACAGTATCTGATCATAGTGCAGCTTGTGAGAATATTGATATTTGCCCTGTTGTCGGTATTGTTTGTCTTTATAGGAAAGAAAGTTAAGAATACATTTTATATGCTTGGTGGAGCACTTTTGATCGTAGTGCTGCCGCTGGTATTCATGTATGTGTCAGGAATGTAACATTAATAAAAGGGTGATGGTTATCATATGTATCGAGCAGGCTTCTGCCTGCTCGATTTTTTGCTTATATTGTTTCAAAAAAGCTCTGTTTGATATATAATGGAGAGAAATGAAAAAATTCTGGAGGTAATATTTGAAGAATTTATATATAGCAGAGAAGCCCAGCGTGGCAAGACAATTCGCTGATGTGCTTCATGTTAATGGAAATGGAAGAGATGGATATCTTGAGTCGGAGGACTCTATCGTTACCTGGTGCGTAGGACATCTTGTCACTATGAGTTACCCGGACGCCTATGATGAGAAGCTTAAGCGGTGGAGCCTTGACACTATTCCGTTTGTTCCGAAAGAATACAAATACGAGGTTATACCTGCTGTTGCCAAGCAGTTTAACATAGTGAAGAAGCTCCTGAACAGAGATGATGTAGGCTGTATATATGTGTGCACTGACTCCGGACGTGAGGGAGAGTACATATACAGGCTTGTGGACGACATGGCGGGACATCCTGATAAGGATAAGAGTCGTGTATGGAT
>ERZ779829.298-NODE-298-length-22438-cov-3.096412_pt1 | contig 22438 bp, 13 predicted proteins | sample MGYA00511562_ERZ779829 | MGnify/ENA primary metagenome ERZ779829 (study PRJEB29588, sample SAMEA2151677) | human gut metagenome | biome: human gut; feature: human-associated habitat; material: faeces | place: Denmark | collected 2008/2010 ... | reverse complement strand
CACCTATGCCATCGATGCCGGCGGCACCACAGACACCGGCCATGCCGGAGCCACCACAGGTTACGGAAATGCCACAGGAACCACAGATGCCTCATGCAGAGGGACTTCCTAAGAGACCTCAGATGAATGAAGAAGAGATCTCCGTAAGTGATATTCCATCAATGCCGGAGAGACCTGTTCCATATCTTGTAAGAAAGAAAACAGGTGAGAAGATATATATTGATAAGGATGAATTTGTGATTGGCAAGTCTGCTAACCATGCAGATTATACAATAAGAGACAATACAGCAGTAAGCCGTGCTCACTGCATAATATCCAGAAGAAACGGAGTGTGTTATATAAGGGATAATAACTCCACAAATGGTACATTTATAAATGATCAGGAGCTTGATCGTGGCGGTGAGAGATTCCTTACAAATAATGTAACGGTGAAACTTGGAGATGAAGAATTTGTATTCTTTATCAGATAGATTTTTTGGAGTCGGGCCTTTGTCATAGGAGGTACCCGTGCATCGCAGATGCATATTGTAATTGTGATGCCGGATGAATAGAGGGGAGCAATCCCCAAAAGACAAATTTTAATAGGCTGATGTTCAAGAATGCGGGAGGAGAAAATATGAGATATAAGGCTGCCTACCATACAGATGTGGGCATAAGGAAAAAGACTAATCAGGATTCCCTTGCAATAAAAATAGCGGATACACCTTATGGTATGGCTGCATTTGCAGTTATATGTGACGGCATGGGCGGACTTGCCAAGGGTGAGGTGGCAAGTAAGGAAGTGATATGTGCTTTCTCGGACTGGTTTCAGGAGAGCTTCGCTGAGATGATAGACAATGATTCGTTTGATGAAGAGTTGATGAGGAAACAGTGGCATAGTATTGCAGTGAATGAAAACGAGATCCTGAAAGCCTACGGAGAGGACAACGGCATAATGATAGGTACAACCCTTACAGCGATGCTGATGTTCAGGGATAGCTACTATATCATACATGTGGGAGACAGCCGGGCGTATGAGATAACCGGCACGGAAGCCAGGCAGCTGACAAATGATCAGACCTTCGTTGCCAGGGAGGTCGCTGCCGGAAGAATGACTCCTGAGCAGGCAGAGGTGGACAGTCGTAGAAGCGTTCTTCTCCAGTGTATCGGTGCTTCACCGGTTGTTGAGCCTGACTTTATAAAAGGGGAAGTTGTGGGAGATGCAGTATATATGTTGTGCTCAGACGGCTTCAGACATAAGATAAGCAATGAGGAAATGATAGAGAGGATCGGTCCTGCAGCAGATGTGGATGATGATGCGCTGACTACGGGCTGCCAGTTTCTTACAGAGCTTGATAAGTACAGGAAAGAGACTGATAATATTACAGTGTTATGCATTAGAACTACACCATAGATATAAACGGGTGTAGCGGGGAGATAATATGACAGAATTAGGAACAGTATTAGACGGAAAATACGAGATCCTGAAGCAGGTTGGTAAAGGCGGAATGTCTATAGTTTATCTTGCTATGGATAACCGTCTGAATAAACAGTGGGCGGTAAAGGAGATAAAGAATGACGGCTCCAAGAGCACTGAGACATTGCTTAAAGGTCTTGAGAGAGAGGCAAATATATTAAAGAACGTAGATCATCCGGTACTTCCACGAATAGTGGATATTATTAATGAGAATGGTACCATCTACGTAATAATGGATTTTGTAGAAGGAAAGCCTCTCAGTGATGTATTAAAGACAGAGGGAGCCCAGAGCCAGAGAGATGTTATTGAGTGGGGGCGTGCTCTTGCCAGTGCCCTTGATTACCTTCATTCCATGAACCCGCCTATAATCTACAGAGATATGAAGCCTTCCAATGTAATGCTTAAGCCGGATGGCTCGGTAAAGCTCATAGATTTCGGTACTGCAAAGGAATATATAATAGAGAATAACGCAGATACAACAGCTCTTGGAACAAGAGGTTACGCTGCACCGGAGCAGTTCGGTGATGCCCAGGGACATGGTATCTACAACACAGACGCAAGAACGGATATATATAATCTGGGTGCTACACTGTACCATCTGGTTACAGGTAAGAACCCATGTGAGCCACCTTATGAGATCAAGCCTATAAGACAGTGGAATCCGGCTTTATCATCAGGACTTGAGCAGATCATAATAAAATGCTGTCAGCCAAATCCTAATGACAGATATCAGTCCTGTTCAGAGCTTTTATATGCCCTTGACCATTACAATGAGCTTGACAATACATATAAGGCAAAGGCGAAAAGGAAGATCATTGCATTTGCAGTGACCGCAGGATTATCCCTTGTTTCTGTAGGTGTTGCCGTAACGGGTGGACTCCAGAAGAGAGCACTTAAATATAAGAATTACGACAATCTTATTAAACAGGCTGCGAATACAACAGATGTAAATGAGGCCATAGACTACTACAAGCAGGCGGTTGATATTGATGATTCCAAGTCTGAAGCATACATTGGTCTTCTGGATGAATACAATATTTATTATAAGCCGGCTGAGGATGAGAATGAAAATGCAGGATCAGAGCTTGGAGCTAAGTATGTGCTTAGTCACATTGATGCCGTTGATGATGAGGTTAAATATGAGCTTGCTCTTACCTATTATAATTATCTGGAGGATTACAAGACGGCATCAACATACTTCAAGGAGGTTAAGAACTCCGATGGTGATGATGCGGAGGTTGCAGGCTATTATGCGGCTATCTGTGATAACAAGCTTAAGACCAATGCCAGCTATGATGACGAGGCAGACAGCATAGCTGCATTCGAGAAATACAATTATAATCAGGTGGACAGAGGCAACAAGAACAGGTATATTAACTACTATAATATAGCTTCTATATATGTAGATAACATGACAGATAACACCGAACTGGCGAATAAAGTTATCCAGATGCTTGCAGGTAACGCCAGCGAGAACATTGACGGAGCAATAAGTGAGCTGAATGATAATCCAAAGGCGTTTGATGAGGTTAATAAGAAATATTACCTGTGTCAGTATTACAGATTTCTTGCAGATGCATATGAGGTCCTTGAGGATTATACAAATGAAGCTATAATGTGTGAGAATTACATTTATGCTATAGAGGACTCTATTATTGACGGAAGTGCAAAGGATTCTGACAAGAAGGCCTATGCAAGCTACAGCAACAAGGAGGCTTCTGCTTATACCAAGGTAGGAAATGATTCCAAGGCGGCTGATGTATATTCAAAGGCAGAACAGACCCTTGGAAGCGACGGATATGCAGCTTCAGTATATGTGGCACATCTTAATTTCCTCTGTACAAAGTATAAGTCGGAGTATGGTACAAATCCTGCTACATGGAAGGGCAGGGATGGTGAGAAGGCTGTCAAGGCAGTATACGAAGCAGGAAATAAGATAGAGTCTCTCAGAAGTAAGAGTAATACACAGTGGAACTCGTTGATAAATGATTCTGTTATAGCAGAGATCATAGCAAATTAAAAAGGGAGTGATGTCATGGAAACTTTATACACTATAATGTTATATGGCGGCATTGCTCTTGCGGTAATATGTGCAGTGGTCGCGGTTATATTATTTGTGAAGCTTGATATACCTAAGGCAATCGGTATAGTTACAGGTTCCACAGCCAGAAAACAGATCGAGGAGATTCGTGAGAAAGGATATGAAAGTGTCCAGGGTGGAGGAGCATCAAAGAAAGAGGCTATTAAATCCAAGGACAAAAAGGAACATATTGAGGTTCGTTCCGTAAGCGCTTCTGCGGGGAAGCAGGCCGACAACGGCAGTAAGCAGGAGAGCAGAGGTGATCACGTCAGTGCAAGCGCAAAGCATCAGGCGGCTGTAAGAAATGCTGTCAGAGAGAATGTGAACACTGTAAGATATGAAGAAGATGAGGCAACTGATGTGCTTGGTGAGAACTACAATGAGGAAGCCACCGATGTCCTTACAGAAGGTTACGAAGAGGGAGCCACCGATGTCCTTACAGATAGCTATGAAGAGGGAGCCACCGATGTTCTTACAGAGAGCTATGAAGAGGGAGCCACCGATGTTCTTACAGAGAGCTACGAAGAGGGAGCAACTGACGTCCTTACAGAAAGCTACGAAGAAGGAGCCACCGATATCCTTACAGAGGATTATGAAGAGAATGAGGGCGAAACCAATGTACTTACAGCAGGGCTTGAGGATGGAGAGCGGACTGATGTAAGAAAAGATACGAAGTTAAAGATGATAGTAGATGTGATTGTAGTACATACAGATGAAGTGGTATAGGAGGGGTGAGAATATGAAGAGAATTTCAAATCTACATCGCCTGATAGCACTGACAATGGCGGTAGTTATGATTATTACCCTGGCAGTGTTCGATAACAGATTCAGGACAAATGCGGCAAATGCACAGGAAAATATTGATATTTCCAAGCTTGAATCAGAATTTGATACTAATATCCAGGTGAGCGAAACAGGCGGTACGGTTATCACAGATCAGCTTAAGAAGGCTATGGTGGCAACCGGTAAGGCTACAGACTTTGAGTTCTATGGCAATTATTACATAAGAGTTAATGACGGTGCAACATATGTTAATCTTGCTACAGATACAGACGCGGCCAAGAGACCTGTTGCTGCATCATCATTACCTGCAGTTAAGGTTGATAAGGATAATAAGCAGGAATTTGTAGAGGTTTATACTCTTGAAGACAAGGGTACAGATCTCGAAAAGTATGTGTTCAAGGGAATGATAAGACTCCTCTATGATGATGTTAAACCATCTATTGACAGTAAAGAGCTTGTATCAACCGACGGCATAAAGGATAAGGGCGGTTACCTTCTTGTGCAGGAGGGAAAGACCGTGAAATATCACATATATGCCGGAGATGCCGATTCCGGTGTTGATAAGGTCTATATGAAGAACGGAGATGCTGCGGAAGAGCTTTCTTATAACAGCGAGGGCGGTTATTATGAGGCGGCTATCACATCAACCGGAACATATTCATTTGTATCAGTTGATAAAGCCGGAAATGAGTCTGATCCATCAAGCGTAACACTTAAGTACGCCGAAGGGATAAAGGTTACTTCAATAGAGGCAGCAGGACGCACAGATCTTCCAAGTAATTATGGCAATAGATTTGCAGATACAGAGTTCTTCCAGATAACAGTAAAGGCAAGTGAGAAGGCTGATGGAGTTGATGTTCCTCTTAAGCTGGTTTATACATTTAATCTGAATGGAAGGCTTAGCGAGAACAACCAGGTTGATTTCGAGAATGGCACAGCCAAGATCACTGTTCCTTCAAGTCTTGTGAACGGAGAGGACTGCAGAGGTAATCTCACAATGTACGTTGAAGATGAGGTGGGCGGCAAGTCATATGCATTTGACGCAGCCGGATATCTTATATTCGTAGACAGAACTGCTCCGGATGTTTCTATCAAGAATATCCGCATAAACGGAAAGACCTACGGAACCCTTGATGATTATCAGGCGGCAGGTGTTGTATACGGAAATGAAGTTACATTTGACTATGATGTAACAGAGGTTAACTCCGATCTTGCAGATATAACAATAGAGATAACAGACGCCCAGGGAAATAATGTTGTAACCAGTATTCCGAATGTCAGCGGAGTAAGCTACAGCGCAACAGACAACACTCTCTCAGGAAAGGGTAGTGCCACATTTCCTGTAAGCGGGGATGGGGCATACAACATAAAGATCAAAGCTAAGAATGATGTCGGTCTTACAGGCGAAGCTTCAGCGGATTTCAATATTGATTCTAAGAAGCCTGTGCTCAGATGGTGGAGCTCAACTGTTGGAAGAGAGATTACTGATACAGACGAGAGCTATACAGTATATGTAAGTGACAATGAGACTATCACAGTGTCTGCCAGTGATGATGCCAGTGGAATCGAAAGCGTTGAGATGACACTTGACGGCACACCGGTAACTCTTACAGATAATGCTTATATGTTTGATACACCGGGTGTATATAATGTAAAGGCTACAGCTCTTGATAAGGCGGGCAACATTACAGAGAAGACCATAAAGGTTACAGTTGCTACCAGCTACAGTAATGCTGCTATCTCTGTTGTGGCAGACGGAACAACATTAGCTTCAGACAGCAGCTCAAGCTTCATATATACAGGAGCAGACAGAGTAGAGGTTGTATATACATACGAGGCATTCAAGGTCAGTGAGGATAATATAAAGAACAACTCAACATACCTTGCAGGAGCATTTGGCGCACCGGGAACACCGGCTGAGTATGAAGATTGCAGTGTTACTGTGGGACCTGAGGATCCGTCTACAGGACTTCGTAAGGTTACCGTTAAATATGTTATTGAGAAGAAGGCTGACGCTTCAACAGACGGAACATACAGCTTCAACTTCTCAGGAACAAAGTACACCAACAAGGATACTGTTGTGGAAGGTACAAATAAGAGCCTTAAGATCTACTTTGATACAGAGGCACCTAACACAGTAAGATATGCTCTTGAGGGCGGTGTAGGAACGGGTGATCCTACAACAATAAGCGGAGTTTCATATTACAGACAGAAGGCAACACCTAAGCTTGTGGTTGAAGCCTTCGATAATCTGGAGCTTGGCAATATAGATGTAATACTGGTAAATGCTGAGACAAATGAAATACTCGGTACCAAGACTCAGGCTTTTAAGAACCAGTCAACAACAACAGAGGGCGGTAAGCAGGCTGTTGCAACAATAGATCTTACAGATGATGTGCTTAAGAATGTAGAGTATTCTGTAAATGTCAATTTAAACGATAACCTTTCAGGTAAGAGTGACGGCAAGAGTGGTAACAATACCACAACTCTTAATGACATTTTAAGGGTTTACTGGGATACTGTACTTCCGGAGATGACTGCCAACGATATAGGTACATGGTTTAATTCAGATGTAACAATCAGAAAAACAGATGTAACAGCAAAGGATAATTGTGATATAGATCATTTTAACTACCAGTTAAAGAAGAATTCAGAGAAGGTTGGTTACTGGAATGTATCAAAGGGCGCTGTAGATGGAAATGGAAGATACAATATGGCAAGAGATCTTCATGTACAGAGAACAAATGGCGAGGGCGAGTACATTCTTACGGTATATGCTTCTGATAAGGCAGGTAATTTCTCAAGCAAGGAATTCTGCTTTGTGATCGATTACTCAAAGCCTGATATCACAATAACAAGAACACCTTCACAGAAGCTTATCACATCAGGCAAGACAGATATCACCGTAGATGATACATATGGTGTGAACTTAAATGATAAGAACAAGGTTAAGGTCATCAAGCATTATGTTGTCCAGGGTGGTTCAGAGAAGACTGTACAATTAAGCTTGGCAAGCAGTGGATCAAGAAAATACTTTGAGGACAGCGGATCAGGTGCAGGCTTCAAGGAAAGTATCCAGGGAGTTGCTTCAACAACAAATAATGTTATAAACAAGAATGCTACCAAGTATTACTATGAAGTAAGTGTGACAGACGAGGCAGGAAACAAAGCATATAAGAAGACTGACTGGTTCTATGTTGATAATATTGCTCCTGCAGTGGCTGTTAAGCCGCAGAACAATGATTATGTATATTCCAACAAGGAGATACCTTTCCAGGTAACATATAAGGATCAGTACAGCAAAAATGAGATCGGTGCATATCATAAGATCAAGATAATCAACAATGCAACAGAGCATGCTGCAGATGTGAGCTATCTCAATAAGGACACTGATTTAAGTGCTGCCAGCGGAACAAAGAATTACAGAATCAACAGAGAGGGTGTGTATAACCTCCAGATAAAGATCACTGACGCATTTGGCAATAATACAAGCAGATATACAAAGTATGTATATGATGTTACAGCTCCTGTTATAAGACTTACAGCACCTGCCGAGACAAATACAAGAGGAACATCAATAGGATATACTCTTTCAGATAACATCATGGGTGACAAGATTGTGGCTCATGTAACAAGAAGAGGCCCTTCGGGAAATGTTGAATATGACCAGGATATGTCAGAGACAGCATGGTCAGGCACAGGCGCAACAGGTTCAATACCGTTTGACGCAGAAGGAAATTACACTGTATATCTTGTTGCATACGATAAGGCAGGAAACAAGTCACAGTCAGAGCCTGTTACATTTGTAATTGATAAGACTGCTCCTGTGCTTTCAATCTCAGGAATGAACGATATGCAGAATACAGACGTAAATGCAACATTTACAATGAATGAGGCATTTGGTGTTGTGAATGGCAAGAGCCCTGAGGCAACAGTTACTATTACGAAAAAGGTTGACGGCAGTGCCGCAACAACAGTAGCAACACTTAATTACGGAAGCTTCACCAGCGGTAATCCTCACACGGCAGGATACAGATTTACCGAGGACGGCGATTACAGCATTACCTTCTCAGGCAAGGACGCTTCAGGAAATGTTGCAAATACAGTTACAAGAAATTTCAAGATAGATAAGGTTGCTCCTGAGCTTACCATTAAGGCAACAAAGAACGATACTACAGAGCCTGTTGCAAATTACGGTTCAGTAGGTAATGTTCAGAATCCTGAAAAGGTTAAGCTTACTATCGGAGTAAAAGAGACCTTCTATACAGGCGACGAGGTTACTGTTTCTGTTAAGAAGAACGGTGCAAATGAGCCGGCTAAGACCTATAAGGGAATTACAGGTCAGGTTATCGACTTTGCCGAGGATGGAGTATATGTTGTAACTATCGGAGCAAAGGATGCAGCAGGAAATGTATCAGAGGAGCAGACCATTACATTTACAGTTGATAATACTGCACCTGTTATAAAGGATACAGACGCTCTGGCAGGCTTCAAGAAGAAGGAAAACAACGGAGAGATTGTTCTTAACAAGGCAGACTTTGATGCAATAAGAGATAAGGGCTATGATGGTTTATGGGGTGTTGACGATACATCGCCATTTACACCTGAGGCCAAGCTTGATGGTGTTGATCTTGTAGACTTCACAGATCTTAAGGATGGAAAGCATAAGATCACACTTACAGTAACAGATGCTCTTGGCAATGTTACAACAGATGAATTTGAGTTCGTTTATGATGGTACTCTTCCTGAGATAATTACTTCAGTGGAGGATAACCAGAAGTTAAACGACCCGTTCACACTTAAGATAAGCCTTAAGGATCCAAGTGATAAGATCACATCCATTAAGATAAACGATACAGAGATCCCGGCAGCGGATTATGCAGATAATGTATATGAGTACAAGGTTGACAAATACGATACATACAAATTATATGTTACAGCAGAGGACGCAGCAGGAAACGTAAGTGCAACATTTGCAGCAGATGAAGAGGGAAATATCACCAGCGTATTTACATTTACTCTTGCAAAGAAGGTATCTGTAGTGGTATGGGTGATCATCGGAGTTGCAGTTCTACTTCTCCTTGGAATAATAATCTTCCTTATAATGAGAAGAAAGAACAACAAGCAGGCTGCATAGATAAGAAATGCGGAACTTACAAAATGAGGAAATCCACAGATAATGATTGATGGATTTTCGGATATAATATAAAATGATGAAACGGGCATATGGGGGATAAGATTTATTCTTTGTATGCCCGTTTTAATATATGATGATCGTGGCAAGTTTTCATATAAACCTGACACGCAGTGTCAGCCCTTTGCCTTCGGGAAATTTCAAATGGGCTGATGTTAAGTAAAGGAGGAAAAAGACAGTGAACAATATGAATCCCCCATATAATGCGGTGGTTTTTGATATGGATGGTGTACTGACCGATACAGAGAAGGTGTACAGACAGTGCTGGACCATGAATGGAATGAGCGAGGGACTTACCGCCCAGCAGATGAAGGCAGTATGCGACAGGCTTGCAGGTGGAACAAGAGCCACAAATGCCCTGGTAGTGAAGGAATATCTTGGAGAGGATTTCGACTATATCCCATTCAGGAAGAAGACCATGGATATGTTCCAGGAATATATAGATGAGCATGGCATAGACCTTAAGTCGAATGTGGTATCAACCCTCACTGAGCTTAAGAGGCGTGGAGTGAAAATGGCACTTGCCACATCTACCGACAGACAGAAGGCGGTGGACAGGCTTACCAGAACAGGACTCATCGACTTCTTTGACGAGACTGTGTGTGGTGACGAGATAGAGAAGGGTAAGCCTCACCCGGACATTTACCTTAAGGCATGTGAGAAGCTTAAGGTGTCTCCTGACAGGGCAGTGGCAGTGGAGGACTCTGTAAATGGTGTTATCTCTGCCAGCGACGCCGGACTCTGCACAGTTATGGTGGTTGACCTTATAATGCCAAACGATACCACAAATGAGAGAACCGACAAGACCTGTTACAACATTAAAGAGATTCTGGAACTGTTTTAAGATGGGACTTCCCGGAAATATATACAGATAACAGAAAAACACAACAGAAAGACACAACAGGGCACAGAGTACAGATATATAATAAAAAAGATCTGACATATCATGAACACCGGGGATGCCGCATATACTTAATTAACAATGTTCCCTTCCGGATATATGGAATAGAAAGGAATTGGTGATCGTGAAGAAGGTCTCGTACATAATGATATCCTGTGGTGTGGCACTGGCCGCCAGCCTGCTGCTGTTACTTATATCGGCATTTGTCGTGTATAAGTTTAACTGCTCATCCGGGATCATTGATCTGTTTGTCATACTTATATATGTGCTGTCAGCATTTGCAGGTGGCATCACCGGAGGAAAGCTCATAAAGGAGAGGAAGTTCCTGTGGGGGCTGATAATAGGTACGATATATGCCTGCATTATAATTATCGTATCAATTGCAAATCACGGAGGAGTGAGTCTGTTTTCGGTAAACGGCATTACATCCCTGCTGCTTTGCATGGCGGGAGGAACTCTGGGTGGCATGCTGGGATAAAGAAAACCGAATGACACATGCTGGGCTGAAGAAAGCTGAATATCAGGGAAGACGGCTATAATATTTGATACATGATAAAAAAACACTTTTACTTTCATAAAGTATGTGTTAGAATACAAACAATATGAATTAAAAAGGAGAGGTATACTCATGCAGAGAATAAAGACACTCACAAATAAGACAATGAAGAATACAATGGTTAAGGGCGGATGTGGCGAATGCCAGACATCATGCCAGTCAGCTTGTAAGACATCATGCACAGTTGGAAACCAGAGCTGTGAGAATGTTGAGAACAAGTAATTATACTAATAAGACTGACCAGGTACAGCTAAAGGGGACCGTCTGATGACAGTCCTTTTTGGCGTGTATGGGATAAAAAACGATTAAGGAGAACAATATTGGTTCATCAGTACAAAAATAATGGTTATAATATAGTACTTGATGTATGCAGTGGTTCTGTACATGTAGTGGACGACCTTGTGTATGATATCATCGCAGAGTACGAGGGACATACAAAGGAAGAGGTCCTTGACAAGTTAAGCAGCTACGACAGAGCTGAGGTAAGTGAGGCTTATGATGAGGTTACAGGTCTTGTGGAAGACGGCACATTATTTGCCCCTGATGAATACAAAGATTATATTATAGATTTTAAGAAGAGAAAGACAGTTGTAAAGGCATTGTGCCTTCATATAGCCCATGACTGTAATCTTGCCTGCAGATATTGCTTCGCAGGTGAGGGCGAATATCATGGAGACAGGGCACTCATGTCCCTTGAGGTAGCAAAGAAATCTCTTGATTTCCTGGTTGCCAATTCAGGTTTCAGAAGAAATCTCGAGGTGGACTTCTTCGGAGGTGAGCCTCTCATGAACTGGGACGTGGTGAAGAAGACCGTTGAGTACGGCAGAAGCCTTGAAGAGAAATACGACAAGAAGTTCCGTTTCACACTTACTACCAACGGAATACTTTTAAATGACGAGATAATGGAATTTGCAAATAAAGAAATGGCAAATGTAGTCTTAAGTATCGATGGAAGAAAAGAGGTACATGATTACATGAGACCTACCAGAAACGGTAAGGGAAGCTATGATATACTGCTTCCTAAGTTTCAGGAATTTGCCAAGAAGCGTGGAAACAGAAGTTATTATGTGAGAGGTACATACACTCATAATAATCTGGACTTCGCTAAGGATGTGCTTCATATGGCAGATCTTGGATTTGATCAGATATCCATTGAGCCGGTGGTATCACTTCCGGATGAGCCGTATGCGATAAAGGAAGAGGATATCCCATTCCTTAAGGAGCAGTATGACTTGCTTGCAAAGGAAATGATCAAGAGAAATAAAGAGGGCAGGGGATTCAACTTCTTCCACTTTATGATCGATCTTACCGGCGGCCCTTGTGTTGCCAAGAGACTTTCAGGATGTGGTTCGGGAACGGAATATATGGCTGTTACGCCATGGGGGGATCTCTATCCGTGTCATCAGTTCGTAGGTGAAGACGATTTCTGCATTGGAAATGTATTTGAGGGCATTAAGAAGCAGGAGATCGTTGATGAGTTCAAGCTGTGTAATGTCTATGCAAAGGACAAGTGTAAGGACTGCTTTGCAAGATTTTACTGCAGTGGCGGATGTGCGGCCAACTCATACAAATTCCATGGAAATATCCTTGACGCATACGATATCGGATGTGAGCTTCAGAAGAAGCGTATCGAATGTGCTATTATGATCAAGGCTGCCATGGCGGACTACGAGGCTGAGAAGGAAGATAATTAAGAATAAAGGAGAACAAAGATGAAGAAAGCAAAGCGTAATGCGGTACTTGTGATAATTGCATTTATACTGTTGCTGGGTCTGGCGGTATTCACCGGATTCTTCGGTATAGGTGACAGGGGACTTATCAAGTACATTAATCTTGGACTTGACCTTAAGGGTGGTCTGAGTGTTACCTACGAAATTCAGGATGAAAAATATTCTGATGCAGATGTTGATGATACCAAGTTCAAGCTTGAGAAGCGTATTGACGCATACTCAAATGAGTACTCAGTTTATCAAGAGGGAAACGGTAATATCACCTGTGAGATCCCCGGTGTTACAAATGCTGAGGAGATCCTTGAGAAGTTAAGCGTAGAAGGTAAGCTTGAGTTCCTTGATCCTGACAACTACACACTGTGGTCACAGGGCAAGGATTATGAGGCTGCTCTTGACGGAAATGATATCAAGGGTGCTGAGGCAAAGATTGTTGATACAGAGACCGGTAGTGACAATGAGGTTGCTCTTACATTTACAACAGAGGGAGCCAAGAAGTTCGGCGACGTTACAAGTGCGAATGTAGGAAAGGTCGTATATATTGTTTATGATAACGAGGTTGTAAGTGCTCCTACAGTTCAGTCAGCAATCACTGACGGAAATGCGGTTATCAACAAGATCGGATCTTATGATGAGGCTGAGAGCCTTGCCACAACTATCCGTATCGGTGCACTTCCGCTTACACTTAAGCAGGTTCGTTCAAATATAGTAGGTGCTACACTTGGTACAGATGCTATAGCAACATCTGTCAAGGCAGGTATAATCGGTATATTCCTTGTATTCATCATTATGATAGTAATATACAGACTTCCTGGTGTGGTTGCTTCACTGGCACTTGTACTTTATACATTACTTGTAATGCTTACACTTAACTACTTTAATATAACTCTTACCCTTCCGGGTATTGCGGGTATCATACTTTCAATAGGTATGGCGGTTGACGCGAATGTCGTAATCTTCACCCGAATAAAGGAGGAGCTTGGGGCAGGTGCAACAGTTAAGCAGGCAGTAGACAAGGGCTTCCATAAGGCTCTTTCAGCTATTATAGATGGTAACGTAACAACACTTATTGCGGCAGTTGTACTTCTTATATTTGGTACAGGTACTATCAAGGGATTTGCCAAGACTCTTGCAATAGGTATCATACTTTCGGTAATCACAGCCCTTGTGGTTACACAGTATCTTCTTAATGCCCTTATTGCTCTCGGCTTAGACAATCCTAAGCTGTTCGGTAAGGCAAAGCAGGCAGGAAAGACCAATTATGTTAAGGCTGGCAAGTTCTGCGGAATTATATCTTTGGTTATTATTATTGCAGGCTTCTGCATGATGCCTGTATTTGCAAAGACTAAGGGAAGTGCCCTTAACCTTAGCACAGACTTCGCAGGTGGTACAAGTATCACAGCAGAGTTTGACAAGAACTATACTCTTTCAGAGGCAGAGCACACCATCGTTCCTGTAATTGCAGAGGCAGCAGGAATAAGCGAGGCTGATATTTCAGTACAGACTGTAGCAGGTACAAATGAGATCGTGTTCAAGACGGTTGAGCTTACAGACAATGGCGATGATTCACAGATGCCTAAGGTTGAGAAAGCCCTTGCCGGTGTAAATGGTACTATCAAGCAGGCAGATAACATCAGTGGTTCTGTCAGTGGTGCCATGACCAAGAACGCTATCATGTCAGTTGTTCTTGCAACAATCCTTATGCTCATCTACATTGCTATAAGATTTAAGGATGTTAAGTTCGGTGCCAGTGCGGTTATGGCACTTGTCCACGATGTTGCAATGGTATTCGTGGTATATATCCTTCTGAGACTTTCAGTTGGTAACACATGTATCGCATGTATGCTTACAATAGTAGGTTACTCAATAAATGCAACCATCATCATATTCGACCGTATAAGAGAGAATGTCTCACTTATGGGTACAAAGCAGTACAGCTATAAGGAAATTGTAAATGCTTCAATAAACCAGACATTTACAAGATCCATATACACATCCCTTACAACGTTTGTAATGGTATTCGTGCTTTATATCATGGGTGTTGCTTCAATTAAGGAATTTGCCCTTACTCTTATGGCTGGTATCGTAATAGGTGCTTATTCATCAGTATGTATCACAGGTCCACTGTGGTATTTCATGAAGACAAAGCTTGGTAAGAAGAAGGCTGCAAATGAATAAAGATCATCACTTGGATGTGACCGGAGCCTGGAGATAAAACATTCCGGCAGTCACTGACTTGTTGATACCGGAAAAGGCTTGGGAATATTATTCCTGAGCCTTTTTCTGAAGAAGGATGAGAATCGGCACGCTTGTATTGGGAATGTGACCTGAAAGTCGATATTGATGATGTGGGTCAAGGAAAACCGGGTTGAAAATTGCCCTAAAAATCAATATTTATGATGTAGGTCAAGGAAAACCGGGTTGAAAAATGATCTGAAAATCAATATTTATGATGTAAGTCAAGGAAAACCGTGTTGAAAAATGACCTGAAAATCAATATTGATAATGTAGGTCAAGGAAAACTGGGGTGAAAAATGACCTGAAAATCAATATTGATGATGTGGGTCAAGGAAAACCGTGTTGAAAAATGACTTGAAAATCAATATTGATGATGTAGGTCAAGGAAAACCAGGTTGAAAAATGACCTGAAAATGCAAATTTCGAAAACAGGTCAAGAAAAGTCAAAGAAAAAAGTGACTTAAAAATGCAAATCTTGAAAACAGGTCAAGAAAAGTCAAAGAAAAGAGTGACTTAAAAATGCAAATCTTGAAAACAGGTCAAGAAAAGCAAAAAAATATGACCTGGATGTTCAAGATAAAAAAAGATACTACAGCAGGAGGAAGAATGGCCAGATATACAAAATATGATACGAAATGGACAGTGTATGGTAAGAGAGCAGACTTCTTCGCCAATGCAAAGAGATTTAATATAGATCCGGTTACGGCAAGAATCATCAGAAACAGGGACATAATAGGCGATGAGGCTATAGAAATGTATCTGAATGAAGATATGAGTATGGCACATGAACCATCCCTTATGAAGGATATGACAAAGGGCTGCCGGATCATGCTGGATAAGATGAGAGAAGGCAAGAAGATCAGGATCATATCGGACTATGATGTGGACGGAGTGACTTCAAATTATATCCTCTACAAGGGTCTTCTTAAGGTATATAAGAAGGTAAGCCGGGAAATCCAGGAAGACCGGAGAAATCAGGAAAATTCAAAAAGCTGTGAAGACTGGAGAAATCAGGAAAATTCAGAAAGCTGTGAAGACCGGAGAAATCAGGAAAATTCAGAAAGCTGTGAAGCCCGGAGAAATCAGGAAAATTCAGAAAGCTGTGAAGGCCGGAGAAATCTGGAAAATTCAGAAGGCCTTGAAAGCCACCAAGATCATGAAAACCGGAAGAACAGGATAGTTCCTTACATAGACTATGATATCCCTCACAGGATTACGGATGGATATGGAATAAATGTGAGAATGGTGGACAAGGCATACACAGAGGGTATAGATACCATAATAACCTGCGATAATGGCATTGCGGCATTTCCGGCAGTGGAACGTGCCAAGGAGCTGGGCATGACAATTATTGTCACAGACCATCATGATGTTCCATATGATATTGTGCCGGACACGGATGTTGAGCCGGGTAATACAGCAAATTCGGGTAATACAGCAAATTCGGGTAATACAGCAAATTCGGATGATACAACAAAATCATATAACACAACAAATTCAGGTGGCACAACAAGAAAATACAAAATAGTTCCTGCGGACGCGGTCATTGACCACAAACAGCCGGACTGCCAGTACCCATGTAAGGAATTGTGTGGGGCGGGAGTGGCATTTAAGTTTATTCAGCTGCTGTTCAGAATGTCCGGTATTCCCGAAAAAGAAGTCATGGAATATATAGAGTACCTTGGTATAGCCACGGTGTGTGATGTTATGAATTTAGTGGACGAGAACAGGGTGTTTGTGAAGCTTGCTCTTAAGCGGCTGAGACACAGTAGCAATAAGGGACTGGCGGCTCTTATAAGGAACAGCGGTATTGCAGACAGGATAAGCTCATTTCATCTGGGCTTTATCATAGGTCCGTGTATCAATGCGGCGGGAAGACTGGATGACGCCAGAACAAGCCTTGAATTTCTTTTGGAGGAGGATTCATTTGTAGCTGAGACCAGAGCGGTGGAGCTTATAAACATAAATAACGAGCGTAAGGATATGACCGTAAAGGGAACGGAGATCGCCATGAAGCTTATTGACCAGGGTGATACCTCCATATATGCAGGAACCCGCTTTGATGTATGGACACAAAATGCCGACACACAGAATATATTCCCGGAGACAGAGGGCAATAGAAACAATATAGAAGTTCTGTCCAATGGGGTAGATGATAATAGAAACAACATAGAAGCTCTGTCCCCGGAGACAGAGGGTAATAGATATAATATAGAGGTGCCGTCCCTTGAGGATGATGTATTCGTCATATACATACCGGGTCTACATGAAAGTCTTGTGGGTATTGTGGCGGGACGTATAAAGGAGAAATATTACAGACCCGTGCTGCTCTTTACTGACAGTGAGGAACCGGGTATCATGAAGGGCTCCGGGCGTTCCATAGAGGGCTACAATATGTACGACGAGATAAATAAGGAGTCAGACCTGTTCGTCAAGTTCGGAGGCCATGAGATGGCAGCGGGATTTTCTATAAAGGCAGAGAATTTCAACAGCCTAAAGAGAAATCTCAACCGAAACAGCACCATGGGAGAGGAGGTGCTCACTCCGAAGCTTAGGATAGACGTGCCTATGCCGTTTTCATATATTACCCAGAAGCTGGTAAATGAGCTGTCGGTGCTTGAGCCATTTGGAAAGGGAAATGAGAAACCGGTATTCGCCCAGAGCGGGGTAAGGGTGAAAAAGGCGGTGATAATGGGAAGAAATAAGAATGTGCTTAGGTTTTCACTGGCAATGGACAACGGAGGTACCATAGAAGCCGTAGATTTTACCCCGGATGTTATCATTTCTAACATAAAAGAGTGGTTTGGACAGAGTGAATGTGATAAAATGTTTAAGGGATTGTCCAATAATGTGGTATTGGATATTGCGTATTACCCAAATATAAATGAATTTGCAGGAAGAGCCAGTATCCAGATAATGCCTCTTGCCTACAGAAAGCATACTTCATAGAAAAATTGAGAGCGAGGTATATATCAATGAGTGATGTAGAAAAGTATATTAAGAGTATTCCTGATTTTCCACAGCCCGGAATTATTTTCAGAGATGTGACCAGCGTTATTGAAGATCCTAAGGGACTTCAGATTGCTATTGATGATATGTCAGCAATGCTTGATGGTGTTGATTATGACGTTATCGCAGGAGCAGAGTCAAGAGGATTTATATTTGGTGCACCTATCGCATACAAGAACGGCAAGGGATTTGTCCTTGTAAGAAAGAAGGGTAAGCTGCCCAGAGAGACAGTTGAGATGAGTTATGATCTTGAGTATGGCAGTGCTACCATAGAAATGCATAAGGATTCCATTAAGCCGGGACAGAAGGTAGTTCTGGTGGATGACCTTATTGCAACAGGAGGGACTATCGAGGCAGCAGCCAAGCTGGTTGAGAAGCTTGGGGGCGTGGTTGTTAAGATGATCTTCCTTATTGAGCTTACAGACCTTAAGGGTCGTGAGAGACTTTCAAAATATGACATTGACTCACTGGTTAAATTTGACGGTGAGTAAGCTCCGGACATATCTGGCAATGAATGACAGAGCAGTCTGTTGACCGGATCTGAAGATGATCAGATAATAAGACATTTACTGACGAAATAGCGAAAAGTGGTGATTGTATGGATAACATAGCAGAAATACTTGGAGAAAAGAATAGTGATTCAAAGCAGAAAAAGAGGGATATAGAGCTTTCGACACCGGCGGATTTCACCCCACCGGAGGAGTTATATAAGGATCTTATTGACAAGATCCGCACCTATCATCCTTCTACGGATATCTCTATGATCGAGAAGGCCTATAAGGTTGCCAGCAAGGCCCATGAGGGTCAGCTCAGGAAGTCCGGAGAGCCTTACATCATGCACCCGCTGTGTGTGGCTATAATCCTTGCTGAGCTGGAGCTTGATAAGGAGACAATTGTTGCAGGTATACTTCATGATGTGGTGGAGGATACTGTCATGACCTCTGAGGAGATCGCAAAGGAATTCTCGGAAGAGGTTGCTTTTCTTGTGGAAGGTGTAACAAAGCTGACACGGTTGAAGATGACAACAGATAAGATAGAGGTACAGGCTGAAAATCTTCGTAAGATGTTCCTGTCCATGGCAAAGGATATAAGAGTAATCCTTATAAAGCTTGCGGACAGACTCCACAATCTTCGTACATTGCAGTACCAGACCCCTGCCAAGCAGATCGAGAAGGCAAGGGAGACTATGGATATATATGCACCTATCGCCCACAGATTAGGTATCAGTAAGATCAAGGTTGAGCTGGATGACCTTTCCATGAGTTACCTTATGCCTGAGGTATATGCAGACCTTAAGAAGCAGATCGATGACAGACTTGTGGAGAGAGAAGCATATATCAAGAGGATCGTTGCGGATGTTAAGAAGCATATAGATAACGCAGGGCTTGAGGCTGAGATCGACGGAAGGGTAAAGCACTTCTTCAGCATCTACAAGAAGATGAAGAATCAGAATAAGACTCTTGACCAGATCTATGATATATTTGCAGTGCGTATCAAGGTAGAGACAGTGAGAGACTGTTACTCGGCTCTCGGAATAATCCATGAAATGTACAAGCCTATACCTGGCAGATTCAAGGATTATATTGCCATGCCTAAGCCGAATATGTACCAGTCGCTCCATACAACCCTTATCGGACCTGAGGGTCAGCCATTTGAGATCCAGATCCGTACCTATGAAATGCACAGAACTGCCGAATATGGTATTGCTGCCCATTGGAAATACAAGGAGAACATCTCCGGTACAGTAATGCAGAAAGAAGAGGAGAAGCTGTCATGGCTCCGCCAGATCCTTGAGTGGCAGAGAGATACAGATGATAATAAGGAGTTCATGAACTTCGTTAAGACAGACCTTGACCTGTTCGCTGAGCATGTGTATTGTTTCACCCCTGCCGGCGATGTTAAGAACCTGCCTAGCGGTTCCACTCCTATTGATTTCGCTTACGCCATCCATACTGCTGTAGGTAACAAGATGGTGGGAGCGAGGATAAACGGAAGACAGGTGCCTATTGACACCAAGCTTTCAAATGGTGACAGAGTTGAGATCATTACTTCCCAGAACTCTGCGGGACCATCAAGAGACTGGCTTAACATAGTGAAGTCAACCCAGGCAAAGACCAAGATAAATCAGTGGTTCAAGCACCAGTTCAAGGATGAGAATATCAGTCGCGGACGTGAGCTTATACTTGGCTACTGCAAGTCCAAGGGCATTGATTTCGCCAAGTACAATAAGCCTGAGTATATAGAGAAGATATTAAAGAAGTACAATTTCCAGGACTGGGATTCTGTTATGGCTGCCATAGGTCACGGTGGAATAAAGGAAGGCCAGGTAATAAACAAGCTTATTGAGGAGTACAATAAGGATCAGAAGGAAGCCCTTGCAAATGAGGACATAATCGAAGAGTACAGCCAGAAGAAGATGAACCGTACCCATGGCCAGGGTGGTATCGTGGTCAAGGGCGTGGATGATGTGGCAGTGCGTTTCTCCAAGTGCTGTTCTCCTGTTCCGGGAGACGAGATCGTGGGATTCATCACCAGAGGCCGAGGAATTTCCATTCACAGGACTGATTGTATAAATGTGCTGTGTATGAGCGAGGCGGACAGAGCCAGGATAATAGATGCAGAATGGCAGGAAAATGCCGTTGAGGCCAACACATATATGACTGAGATAAACATATATGCCGATGACAGGAACGGAATACTCTTTGATATTACCAAGATCTTAAGCGAGGCAAATATTAACGTAAACAGCGTAAACAGCCGGACCAGTAAGCAGGGTAAGGCGACTATCACTATTTCTTTTGAGATCAAGTCAAAGGAGCAGCTTAACTCCATAATCTCAAAGATAAGAAATGTGGACAGTATTATAGATATCGAAAGGACAGCAGGTTAATATAAATGGCAAAATTAATAGTAGTAACCAGTGAACTGGGTGGCTTTCAGACAAATTGCTATATGGTGGTAAATCCTGAGACCAGGGAGGCAGTAGTCATAGATCCTGCCTACGATCCCCAGTATATATTAGATACCCTTAAGCAGGAGAAATTTAACTGCGTGGCAATATTCCTTACCCATGGACACATGGATCATATAGGTGCCCTTGAGGATGTGAGAAAGGCAACCGGTGTGAAGTGTTATGCCTCTGAAGAAGAGAAGCCTGTACTTAACAGTGTAAAGGGCAATCTCTCCGCCATGTTCGGCAAACCTATTACAGTGGACGCAGACATATACCTTAAGGATGGAGACGAGGTTAAGATACTTGGCACTACAGTAAGGTGCTTAAGCGTTCCGGGACATACAGCCGGAGGCATGTGCTATTACTTCCCTGAAAGCAATATAGTATTTACAGGAGATACTTTATTTAAAGGCAGCGTTGGAAGGTCAGATTTCCCTACAGGTAATGCCCAGGCACTTATTGATAACGTGTCAGAGAAGATCCTTGTGCTTCCTGAGGACACAGTGGTTTATCCGGGACACGGAGAGTCAACTAAGATCGGAAGAGAGAATAAGTATAATCCATTCTTTTAGTACATCAATCGGGCATTGGATATTTGGTGTTAATGAGAGGTGCAATATAAATAGTTTAAAGATGGATTTTGAATAAATTATGATTTATCTAATACAGAATACAGAAATTTACAACAATGATATAAGGGTCATGCTGCAGGCATTTTATCCCTCCCACAAGATAATCAATCATGACAGCCTTGCGAGGACACCCGATCTTTTGGATACGGCGAAGCAGGAGGTGTTCATGACGTTTGCCTTTAGATGTGATGAGACGGGCATAGACATGAAGGTCTACGATGGATTTGTGCCGGAGGAAATTCCGGGAGATACGATTGACCGGAGGGATATTCCGGAGACTGTATCAGGAGCTGTATCGGAAGTCGGGAACGAACAGAATCAAAATATCAGATCTTCGGCTTTCATGGCATGTGATTATACAGACAGGGAAGCGGTAAGAAATCCTATGAAGCTTAAGATGTATGGAATGCTCACAGAGCTTGCGGGAAGAGAGCTTCCGTGGGGAACTCTTACAGGCGTCAGACCTACCAAGATCGCCATGGCAATGGTGGAGCAGGGCATGACTGACGAAGAGATAGTAGCCCGTTACAGGGATGAATACAGCACAGACAGCCATAAGGCGCAGATGTGTGTTGATATTGCCAGACGTGAGAGGAGACTTATAGATCAGGTAATGTCCCGTGGGGACAGACCATATTGTCTGTATGTAGGAATACCGTTTTGCCCTACAAGGTGCCTGTATTGTTCATTTACCTCGTATCCTATAGGAGTGTATAAGGATAAGGTGGGTGAATATCTTGATGCCATGGATAAGGAAATGGCGGTTACGGCTGAACATTACAGGGACAGAAAGCTGGTATCCATATATGTAGGCGGTGGAACCCCATCCTCCATAAGTGCAGGTGATATGGACAGATTATGTACCATGATAGAGAAGCACTTCGATACAGCGTCGGTCATGGAATATAC
>ERZ779829.295-NODE-295-length-22588-cov-3.131895_pt1 | contig 22588 bp, 21 predicted proteins | sample MGYA00511562_ERZ779829 | MGnify/ENA primary metagenome ERZ779829 (study PRJEB29588, sample SAMEA2151677) | human gut metagenome | biome: human gut; feature: human-associated habitat; material: faeces | place: Denmark | collected 2008/2010 ... | reverse complement strand
CTTTGGTTGTCTCCCTCGTTTATAGCAGCAACGTTATCGCACAGAATAGCGAACCCGAGAAGTGCTATCTGACAAACAGAACTATCGGTAGCCTGCTATCATTGTTAATTACTAAAGCAATACAATAGGAGCAAACCATACAAAAAAGTGAGCCTTACGCGCTATTTTTAGCGCTTCGACTCACCTTTTCTTTTCCGGGTCGTGCCACAACCCCGTGAACATTCAAAAAATATATTTATTTGTCGTTATCCTTCGACTTTCTGTTACTTATAACAGAGCCTGTCACTATTCCGCCGACAAGGACTACCGCACCCACAGTGCTGAGCACTATCCAACCGGGGAACGCATTGCTTTCCGTTGTCTGCTCTGCAATAAGTCCATTCTTAGTCATTTCCGCTCTTGCATTACTGCCGTTGTCAACGGGCGATTGAGCGGACGCATAAATGCTGACTGTTAGTAAAGTAGTTGCGAGAGCAACTATTGAAGTGATCGTTTTTAATAGCTTTGTCATAATTTTCAGTCCTTTCATAGTTTTACGTTTCATTGATGTAATGTAAGGTGTATTTTCTTTCCTGATTTTAGTATATCACATAAAAACTGCAAGTCAATATTTATGACAAAACTGTAACTATTTTGTTACCGGTTTGTAACCTTTTTCGGTCGTTCAGCAGGCGCATCAACTGCCGCACATTTACCTGCGGACAAATGAGGGCTTTCATTATACAGAAAAGCGGCTGACAGCCCTAAAAGGCATCAGCCGCATAACAGATATAATTGTATAACCCATTTATACATAATTAGTCAAGCAATACAGTTAAATCATAACCGAAGCATATCAGACACACTGCAATGTACAGAATCGGATTTGAAATAATGACAATTAACCGTTCTAAACCCGTTCTGCACTTTCGCAGAAAATAAAATGTTGATAAAATAACGAACAAGAAAATAGCACACCATGCATAATAGATAGAATCCAACAGTTCGTTCAGAAGGCAAGCAATAAAGATAAAAACTAAAGAAATCGACGACACGATAGCCCTGTCTTTAAGATAAAAGCTTGTATCGGTTTTGGCAATCAGCGTAATTACTATCGGAAGAAATCCACCAAGTAAAGCGCTGAACAAACAGCCGAGCCTTAAAGCGTTTAATTCTTTGCCAATAGAAAAAATGACAAAAGAAGTTCCGAATATCAGACATATTAATATCGGGAAAAACAACGAACCGATAATCTTTCTGCTTGTAAAATTATGCTTCATAAAGCCTCAGATACCGAAACACTACAGTTTAGTTTTTTTGCAGACTAATCTTGTTAATTTCGCCAGAGCGAAAGAGGGCAATTGTACAACAAGCATTTCTAATACTATAATTACCGCATCGGTAAAAACATCGGGATTAAAAAATTGTGAACTTCCCCTATGGAGATAGTAAAATAAATACACCCCCTCGTTTTCAAATATCAAGACAAACAGAAATGTAATAACCGCACCGCAGAATATTGCGTATACGGGCAAATCAAAACAAAGAACCGCCAGATACGTTATAAGTATTACCGCAACGAATGAGCAAGCTATTTGGATGTCTCGGATGTCATCAAAACTGCTGTTCATAACGTCCATAATAAAATGAATAAGTATATGAATTAGCAACACCAACACTTGCATCCCGATACCTAAACTTATGTTTTTTGCTATCTTCATTTGATCCTCCTGTTTATTGATTTGATATGAGATAGTATGACAACTGCAGATGTGGAGGGACAATTTCAAATAACGAATATGCAGCAAAGTCAAAACGTATTTTTCCATATTTGGGTGCCAAAAATGTTAAAGCTGTTGGAATTGCATTGAACCCTTCATTTGCAGACGAAGCCAACCTTGCCAAATATTGCATAAAGAAGGCTGTTGTTTCACAATGTCTATAGTTTTCGATTCCACCATGTATCAAATCGGTTATTTGATATTTTTCACCGTATATCACAGCGTTAGTACCATCATTGTTCTTATATGTTATGCGTGTATCGCTACCATCACCATGGCAAGTGCAATGAAATTCATAGCAGTCATTTCTGTCTGTTGCTAACGATGCAAAGGAATCCAGAAGCTCTTTTTTCTTTGATTGATTTGAAGAATATGATTTAGAAGTATAGGACTGCCATTCATTTGAATAGTTCTCTGCGACACTGGTAGATATATCATTTCCATAATGTCTGAAGCCCCAATATGCTAATGGCATTTCTGCAATTATATCATCACTGTTAATAACATTAAAAATGCTATCGTGTGATTTTGCAACATTTTCAGAAATTGTAGTTGTCATCGGTGCTGCAAAAGTATATACGAATGTTTCGTAATCTTCATCCAATCTAGCACCAACAATATTTGCAATGCCGGCGCCTCTTGAGTGACCTGTAATCCACAATGTTTTTTTGGCGGATTGATCCAGATTCTCAGCTTGAGAAAGATACTCATCAAGCAGTTTAATCACGCGTGTTGCAGCAATATCAAAGCCCATATGATTCTCTTTGATTTTCCAGTCTTCATTTTTGGGAATCAGTCCATTACCATCAAATATGCTGTCGCACCCTATATCAAAATTGCTTGACCATTCTTCAACGGTTCCGTTTGTGCCTCTTATTACAACCGCAATTATTTCCTTGATCTGCCCATTATACTTGACACGATGATGACCAAAAACTACATCTGTAATATGCTGATCATCGTATTTATCTGCCAGTTTATATGGTACCACATCTTTCATACCATGCTTTAGCAGAAAATGATCAACGTAGCTGTTTTCCTTTGTTTCATCAGGCTCATCTGTCAAAATCTGATTATCATAAACCAATGATGCCATCAATATGGAAACTGTGCTGATATTACTATTGTATTTTGTGTTATCGCCAAAAAACTGTGAGTAATTCATGGAATAGGTTATATTATTATATATTTTGCCATTACTATCCCAAGTTACATTAAATGAACTGTTTAAGCGCTCAGCTTTTGTTTCCTCTGAATCTTCTATCCCATCATAATCAGAATCCGAATTATCTACTGTTGGATCTGAATACATTTTGAAATAGTAAACAGATTTGGGGGCAGGCGGTCCAACAAACGAAGGATCGCGAGCAAATTCTAGCATTACTTTTACACACGGAGTCGGGTCAATTTCTTCACCATCAAGCAGTCTGTCACCATCGGTGTCTGATTTTACAGGATCCGTATAAATAATATTTCCATTCTGTAGTCTTATTCCTGCCGTTTCAACTGCATCAGGCAATTTATCACCATCAGTATCCGTCATATCAAAATCATCCATATAACCGAACTTGGCAAAAATATCAACTATGTCCTGTGCGTTCAATGCCTTGTAATATTTGCCGCCTGTTTTATCAGCAATATTTTGAAGTATCGTATCGTTTGCCGAACCAAAACCAACCGTGTAAACTTCAATATACTTATCATTGCACATCTGAATTGCAGCATTTCGCCTGCTTGCAGAGTCGTTGTCGTCACCATCAGACAGCAAAATGATGCGGTTTTTGTTTGCGCCGTTTGAAATTTTTTCAGCACTTTCTATCTGTTTAATCGAAGCATTCAAAGCGGCGCTGAAACTTGTTCCGCCGTTGCTGTACATCTTCTGAAGTGCAAGTTTAAGAGTTTCTTTGTCTGTTGTCATTGAAGAAGCTGTATTCGCACTGTCGGTGAAAAGTACAATTGCTGTTTCATCATTTGAATTCATATACTTGATAAAACCTTCAGCCGCAGTTATCCGATTGCAGGTATAGGGATGTAGAGCATCATAGGCAGAGTTAATACCACTTCTAATGGATATAGGATCGTTCCAATCCATGCTGCCGGAACAGTCAATTGCAAGAACCGTATTATATTTTACGGGTATAGTTGGTGCACCCGAAGCACCACCGGTGGGATTATAGTCAAATTCCACCGCCCATGCTTCAAACCACTTGTACTTATCAATTACCATAAAGCTGCCAGAGAAGAGCTAAACTTCAGGACGATACTATTCAGTTTCTTCATTTTCCTCCCCCCTTTCTCGGATAACGCTCTGCAGAGCAATAGGCTCGCTTGGCTGACAGAAACAGAATGCACAAGTGCTTCTTGAAATCAATGTCAGTGTAAGCAGTACCAATTCTGCAATTATCGTCATCGAAATCATTTTGTTCGGCTCATTTGACTTTCGCAAAAGCCGCCACCTCAATTCTTGCAGATTTTCAATAAAAACTCAATGCTTTTGGCATATCGTGTCGTTTTTATGTTCCAAGATGTGTTGATTTTATCTTTTTTTCAATTACAGCTACTAACATTGAACTGCTTGCTGTGAACATTCCTAATGCAACGCATATCATTATCATCTTCAATTTTGCTATAAAAAGCGCAAAAACAAGAAGTGCGAACAAAACTAAATAGATGATGCTGATTTTTCTAAGTCTACTTTTATCCTTGTAGCTTATTGGCTTATTCTCGTGTTCCAAAGGGGCAAACATAAGAATTATAACAACGGAAAATGCAACTGCGATAGCAGATACAATACCATAAACTTCGTTCGGAACAAATTTGACGAACGTTATGAATAGGCTGAGCACGATAGCCAAAATGCAGCAACAGCCCAAATGAGTTTTTGCGTGAAAGCCGCCTGCTGATTTACGCAATAGAACAAATGCCGCCAAATAACATATGCATTGCAAAACTGTTCCACTGATAATTGCAAGTATAAGTGCAATTATGCCGTTAAACACTGTTGATAGGAGAAGCTGTAAGCCGTATTCATATACTTCTTCATCTTCACTTTTAATTACGTTGTTACGGGCAAAAAAAGAAGCCATCCTTTTTGAAAGTCTAGCAATCATAAAATATCACCTCGACTTTAAGGATAGCTTTATTGGGTTGTATTTTCAACATTTTCTGCACGAGATGTCGATTTTTTGTTCCAAGATGTATTGACAAAAGAGAAAGGCCTGTATACTGAATTGCATTTTTCAGTATACAGGCGGCATTTTTCTATTTATTAAGGATAATTTTTATTGAGAAACAGCCATTGTCGTAACTACAGCTTACATAACCGTTCATGTTCTCAACTGTTTGTCGTATGCTTTGCATACCAATTCCATGAGCTGCTTTGTTTTCCTTTGAAGTTATAAGATTGTTTACATCAACAGGAAGAGAGGAGTTTTCAATTTCAATTATCAGCTTATTATTCAATCGGTGCATTGAAACACATACAAATTTCTCATCAATATCAATTCGCTCGCAGGCTTCAATGGCATTATCAAGTGCATTCCCTAAAATCCTGCATATACCGATTGCATCAAAATCAATGGATTTCACCGTGATTTTGCTTATAAATGAAATGTTGCAGCTTCGGGCATAATCGCCTTTCAGATTGATAATAGAGTCAACGGCTGAATTTCCTGTATAGCAGACCGATGTAACTTTCTCAACATCATTGTACAACTGATTTATGTGTTGTTTTGCTTCATCATATTTACTATCCTTTAACAAATCATTTAGTATGGTTACCTGATTCTTGAGATCGTGCTTTATATTTCTGATTTCGGCATATGAACTAGCAATCGCACGATAATTTTCACTTTCGCGCTCCATAATTTGCTCAAGTGTGGCAAGCCTGAGTTGTTTATCATAACTCTCAAAGTAGTTGAATACAGAGAAATTAAGGTACAGGACTCCACAAACCGAAATAATATATCCTATCATCACATTATTTCCAATGTGATGAGCAGGGAATATCTGATTAAGAATAACGGCACTTAAAAACGGCATTAGAATAATAAGCACCCAATATCTGAACGGTAAACTTTTTACCTTGTCTTTGTAAATACGGCAAGAATATACGATAATCCAGAAATCAAAGATTTTTGTCCCTATCATTCCAAGTATTCTCCCCATATTGGATTCTAACAGTTCAGAAGGATTTCCATATCCCATAATTACCAGAATTCCAACGAACAGCGTTTCGGATATAAAGACAATCAGCAAATAATAGACTGATGCAAAAAACTTTACCGTATTCGATCCACTATACAGGAATATTGCAAATGTCAGTAGGATTGCAAATGTAATGCCAATTCGCACATACGGTGATGCTACAAGTAACGATGTTACTGAAAGCACGGCAAATGCTATGCCATAACTAATGATATACGGTAAGTAAGAGTTATATTTCCGTTCAAAAATACGGTGATAAAAAAGTGCGATAATCAAAATTTCGGGAATAGCGTTAATAATTTCAATAGCTTCATAGACGGACAAGTTAAACATATCAGCACCTCGCAGTCAGAAATGAAACAAACTTATCAGTAACAAACTGTTTAAAATTACGGCTTAGAGGTACTTTATCGCCATTTTTCATAATAATTGAGGTGGGTTCGATATTTCCAATATACGACAAATTCACATAATAACTCTTGTGTGGCTTAACAAAATTAACAAGTCTCTCATCCTTTTCAATTTCCGACAGCTTTCCATTGAACTGATATTTATTGATTCTTGTATGTAATACTATTGTTCTTTTAAAGATCTCAAAATACAGAATATCACTCACAGCTACATTGAAAACTGTATTGGACATCTGAACAGAAAAAGCCATATGTGTCTGATGATATTCATTGAATATTGAGCGAAGCTGTTTTATATACATTTGTTCAGGCTGTCCCTTTAGCAGATATCTAAAAGCATTTACTTCATAGCCATTTGGTGCAAATTCCTGATGACTTGTCAAAAAAGCTATGATAACAGCTTTATCCGTTTCACGAATTTTCTCCGCAACATCCAATCCTGTCAATTCTTTCATTTCAATGTCAAGTATGATTACATCAAATTGATTGGCTTTAAATTGCGACAGAAATTGCTCTCCACTTTCAAATTCGCAGATTATCAGTTTGTCGGGGTTGGCATAATTACTGACAATCAAGTTATTCATTTTTTTCAAAAAAATCTTTTCATCATCGCATATAGCTATTTTCACATAATCACCACCATTTAAGTAATTTTGTTATTATATTATACTACTAATCCCAATAAATTGCAAGCGTAATTTATCAACAAGTGACGTTTAGATTATCAGTTCATCTGTTTTTCAAACAAGTTAAACTAAGTTATTTATAAAAAAGCCGTGGGCATTCGGAATAGTCCAAATGCCCACGGCACATTTCTTATTTAATAAGCTGATTAACTTTTCTCTGCACCTCCGAGTAATCATACCCGGCTTCAGTCAACTTTTTCTTTCTCTCCGAACCGTTACCCCACAGCCCCGCAATAACCTCAACCGCAATCTCATCGGTAGTTTTTCTGTATAGCTTTTCATTAACTCTTTTCTGAACCGCATTGTAGTCGTATCCGGCGGCGGTGAGCAGCCTTTCACGCTCAGCACCGTTATCCCACTTGCCGGCAAGAACCTCGTCAGCAAGCTGATCTATGGTTTTCTCAACGGGCTTTTTCTTGCCGTAATCTGTAAAGCAGATATCGCAATCAACATCGTATCCGCCTATTCTGTCAAGTCCCCACTGCCACAGTGTCTGACCGTAGTTATACTTTGACTGGCAATTGGGGCTGTTAGTCCAGTGGGCAAGCCATATGTCGTACCTGCCGACAATCCTGCTCTTGTCGTAATAGTTCTCCATGAAAGACGGATTTGCATAAACTCCGGGCTTGAATCCCGCCTGCCTTATCTTTTTACAGAAAGCAATCGCCATCTTTGTGCGTGTGTCCGTAGACAGACCGCTGATCTGCTTTTTGACTCAATGGTCTGCGAATCGTCAGCTATAGTGTCGCCAAGGGTGAGTTCATCGTTTTCACCACCGATAACGGTGTCGAGAGATACTTTTTTGCCAGCTGTGTAGAACGGGCAACCTGGGCATACACCATCGCATTTCCACAGCTGAGCTTTGGTGCAACTACACTCGCCGTTCTTCCGGACATGATAGCGGGTGTTCCATATTGGACGATAATACTCACGATACAGTTCCTCGCTTACCTCTACAAGTTCTTCGTTGGCAGGGATAAAATACTTTTTGGCTTCTTTTGACATAAAAAATCCTCCGTTGATTGTCTCGAAACGGAGGAATCCTCTATGGTCAGCTGCAAAATGGGCATAACAAAAGCGCCACAGTCCAAACGAAGTTCTCCGTTTCGGATTGCAGCTAACCCGCTCAAAAGACAGCTACGTTATTTACTTGTGCCATCAAACATCGTTGAGCCACCGTTGATCAGACGATGCGTTGCTTGACGGTGAGCAGTTTTATGCCATGCCCAAGGCAATGATGTTTAGTTATCAAAGGCTGGCTTCGATTGCATAAAGTTCCGAAAATACATCTGGCAGATAGGACGGATTTAGGTCTTCGATGCCATGAGCTCCATATCTTTCAAACACGGATTCGGCTACTCTGTTGCCTAGCTCTGTGTTTATTATCAAAACAGACTGTTCGATGCTTGCAATGTAGTTATAATTACTAATGTTAGCCATGATTTGCCTCCTATGTCCGGCTTCTTTCCAGTAGGAAACCTTGGTTTTCCGTCAGACTCACTGGGTTGCCGCTAATCAGACGACTTTTGCCTGTTGGTGCATTCAGAGAAAAAATAAGCAAAATAACAAATATCAATCTAAAAGCATTGATTTTTGTTTGATAGTGTGGTATTATATAATATAAATTAAGATACTTTCGTACATTGTCAGAACTCTCTGAACTGCAATTTAATTATACCGAATCACGGACTAAAAGTATTTGCCACCGTTTTGCCAGTATTTTTCCGTGGCATGAGAAAGGAGAAGACAGAAGATGAATGAATTGAATATATCTTCATACATCCAAATCATGCAGTCGGGATTTAGGACACACGATAAACAGGAATCTGCGGGTGTGTTTCTTCTTAGCTCCATCAATGATCAAGACTATGTCGCCGATCAGGGGTATTGGACTAGTAATCTTAGTTCCAAAAAAATCAGCCGCCTCGTAAGCAGAGACGATCCCGTCCCGGATGGGCTCCGGCAGGCATCAATGCAACAAGTAGTAATTGATAAAACTATTGCGTACTTTAAAAAAGAAATAATGCCGGATTTGAATCCGCATTTGAAGGACGATACGATTGACAAAATCGTAAAGCTGATAGGTGCGGATAAAACCATTCCTGACAGCAAAAGGAAAAGCCTCATGGCATTCCATGAGGCTGGCGATGATGCAACGTTTCTTGCAGAAGTATTCTTATATGCTCTCAACAAGCCAAACAAAAATCAGAACGATACCGTTGAATATCAGGATGCTCCATTGCTTGCTGAGGCAAACTACGAATGTCCACTTTGCCATAATAAGCTAGTGGACACAATAAAGGGACTGGCAGTAAAGAAATATAGAATTACACAGATTTTCCCTGATGGACTTAACGATGAGACAGCGGCAGAATTTGCTACCATCTATCCTGCACCGAATAAACTCGATGCGCCAGATAATTTTATTGTTCTTGATGAAGGATGTGCAGAGCGATACCTTCTGAACCCTACTGCAGAGGAATACAGAAAACTTTATGAAATCAAAATACAACTTGCGAAAAATTATGCGGCGAAATTGGCAGTAAACAGTATGCAGCTTGAAGATGATATTCGAACGGTGCTTGATGCTTTAAATACAATAAGTGATGCGTCAGAACTTGTTGAACTTGAGTATGAGGCTCTACGATTAGACGAGAAATTTGATGCCGAAAACTTCATATTGAAAAACGAGACACAGATGCAGGTAGTGACTTATTATCGATACATAGAGAAGGTATTCTCAAATTCAAATGCTGATTTTGACATGATAGCATCTGAAATTAAAGTTAGTTCCATGAAACTGGAAAAATATGGGCTATCGCAATCAGATGTCATCAGCCAGTTATCAGAGTGGATACGAAACAAAGCCGGACTCGCAACGAAGAGCCGCTTGGCGTGTAATATTGTTGTGTCCTTTTTTATACAGAACTGCGAGGTGTTTCACAAATGAAAATGCCGAATAAGGTAACGCCTTACAAAGAAAGTAGCATCGCAAAATTCCCGGTGATTCTTGCGTTTCTTGAAAAAGAAGATATGACACCATCGGAACTGTTTTCGAGAGTGAAAAAGGACAAAATACAGAATATTGACGAGTTTGTAGAGATTATAGATTGTCTCTATGCCATGCATAAAATAGAAATCGACGGGGAGGTTCTTCGCTATGTTGGTTGAAGTAAGGTGCGACAAATTTATCAGCAACGGCAAGGTCAGAGAGCCGATTCGTTTTCATGCCGGACTTAACGTTGTCCTCGGAGATGACAATGGTTCAAATTCCATAGGTAAATCCACTTTTCTTATGATTTTGGACTTTGTGTTTGGTGGTACCGACTATATCCAAAAATGCGTTGATGTTCAGGAGAATGTCAAGGAGCATACTATTTGCTTTGCTTTCGATTTCGGCGGGCAGATGTATTACTTTTCTAGAAACACGGTTGACTATAACAATGTTGTGAAATGCAATGCTGAATATCAAGCATTGCCAGAAGAGCCATTATCGCTGCAAAAGTATGGGGAATTTCTTTGCGAACATTATGCCCTGTTAGCCGAGGGGATAACTTGGCGTGGAGCAATCGCAAGGTTTATTCGAGTTTATAAAAGAGACACTTTGGATGAGGAGCGTCCTTTACGATCTTCTAAGGACGAGAGTGCAACTGTCGCTATCCAACGATATATGCGTCTGTTTGACAGGTATTCATCTGTTGAAGCACAGATAAAGCAAGCGGCAAAAGCAGAAGACGAAAAAGAAACATTTCGTAAGTCTACGCAGGAATACAATCATATCCGTGCTGCCAAAAATGATAAGGAAAAAGCCGCTAACGACACACGGATTGCAGAACTTGAACAGCAGGAACAGAGCCTGATTGATGACAACAACAGCGGGCTTCTTGACCTTGATAGTATGACCGCACAGAGACTTTCGGAACTGAATGAAGCCCTTATAAATTTCCGTAGGCAAAGAGCATTGGTTCAAACACAACTGAATTCCGTGCGTCGTGATATGACAGGCGAAAAGCGCAGCTTCAAGAGGACATTTACTGACTTGGAGCGTTTCTTTCCAAATGAGGAATTTCACACGTTAGAAGAAATAGAACACTTTCACCAGAAACTGACTAAGATTTTAGAGCAGGAATTTGCAGAAACAGAGAGAAGTCTTGCCACTACCTATGCGTTGCTGAGTCGTGAAATAGCTGCAATTCAGGAACAGATTACTGAAATCAAAAATGTCCCGAATGTCTCGCAGGCAATCTTGAAGGAATTTGCGCAAATTACCACGGAACTCAACAATTTAAGAAAGGCAAATAGAAACTATGACGAACTTCAGCGCTTGAAGCAGGTTGCCGCCGATTACGCCGCAACAAGAGATACCATAATTGCCGACGAACTTCTCATCATTAAAAATACTGTTAATCGGGAGATGGACAGCATAACCCTGGAGATTTTAGGCGATGCTACTCATATGCCACCTGTCCTCAAACTTGAAAAGCTGAACAAATACACATTCAAAACACCGAATGACGGAGGTACCGGGGCGCAGTACCGAGGACTTATTACTTTTGATCTTGCAAACATGGCAGTTACCCCCATTCCGTTTGTTGTTCACGACTCTGTTTTGCTTAAAAACATAGAAAGGGCTGTATTTTCTGCTATTATTAAGGTATATCACAATCAAAGACAACAAGGTAAACAAGTATTTATGGCATACGACACCCTTGACGCTTATGATAAAGAGACTCGTGAATTGGTAGAAGAAAATGCCGTATTGCAATTATCCCCGGGAGGAAACGAGCTTTTCGGATGGGCATGGAACAAGGAGAGACAAGATGAATCAAAGCAAGAGTAAAAAAAGGTTTAAAAAACGAATTTTCTAATAATCAATTTTGGAAAATGCTTATTGAGCGCAATATAAAAAAGAGAACTACAGAAAATTAGTGATGTTTCTGCCGCTTTGATCGCAAAAATGTGACGCTATGAAAATGTCACAACAGATGTCCTTCTTCGAATTTGCGAAACCCTTGATTGTAATATTGAGGACATTATGGAACGAATCCTGATTGAACATTGAAACGCCTATAGAAGAAACTTTCACGAAGGATGACTTTCCTCTGGTGGAATAATTGACAGACATCAATAGTTATAAAATTGCAAAAATGTTGGATTTGCTGCTTCAAGTTTAAATCAACAAAGAAAATTATCATCTGAGCTAACGGAAAAAGCCGATGTATACTTGCATGGGAAACTGAAATTCAAAATACCGTGCAAAATATGCCGGCTAAATTTGGCGATGCACTAATTTACCTCATGGAATGGACTGAGATTTCAGTGGAAACGCTTGCAGCAAATGCTTTGATATCTGTCAAAATGGTTCAGCGTATGTGTAATGATTCATCTTACCCCAAGAATATCGACAGTGTTGTTGCAATTTGCACTGGTATGCATTTACCACCGGAATTGAGCAAGGCTCTAATAGAAAAAATCTGTGTTTTCTTTACGTTTAGCACAAAATAAGGAACACATTCATATCAATCATTACTATACGCACTCCATTCATGAATGCAACGATATGCTATTGTCAAAAGATTTTTCAATGATAACTGGAACCGAATAGTAAAATAATAATCTGGTTGACGTTCTTTGTTATCTGACAATCAAAAACTCCCTCAAATAAGCAGAAGATCAGATTTCAAACTTAATCCGAAGAAAACAGAAGATTATGTGCAAATTCCATATATGCTGTTAACGAAATAGTGATAGCGTATGATTTTCCTATATTTGGCGAAAGGGAAGAATAACAAGGAGGTCAAAGCATGACAAATATTGACACCAAAATCAAAACAATAGATAGTGCAATCTGCCGACATATTGCTAGTGCAGAATTTTCTCCTCGCGGTGCTGTGGCACAGGACATACTTTCACAACTTAGAAATTTTCTGGAGCACATAATGCTGAAATTCTATGCCAATGGAAATGATATCAACAACACTTATGATAACATTTGCAAGGCGCTTAAGTTTGTTCAAACCTGCGGCGACTTGAAGGTGCTGTATAAATTTCATGATTATCTTCAGATTGTAGCATCACACTACACACTTGATGAGGAAAATTCTGAAAGGCTGATGTTAAAGTATTATCAGAATCTGCTTGATGTTAAAAATCTTCTTCACGACAGATTCGGTATGGATGTTCTTGCAAATCTTGATGATTTCCCGCTCCATATCGACGAGACACTGCAGGAATATTATGATAAGATAGCCCAAAAAATATGCAGGTATGATATTCGTAACGCTGTAGATTCAGACAAGTATTATATTCAGAAAATCAAACCATTCTTTGTTAATCATCATATTTATTATGAAGTGACCTTCACACCTGCAAATGATTACGCTAGCAAATCCAACAGGGTAATTGCCTTTACCAGAATTAAAATTACAGATTATTATGCAGCAAGGTTTTCACTTGCAAATGAAAGCATTGAGATTCTCGGAAAGACTATGCCTATACTTATTATTGTTGGGTGGGAAGTCGCAATACGCAACTGTGAATATAAAAACTTCATTTCTATTCTTTGCGGCGAACAAAAAACGGTCAGCTATAGAGAACAACAAAATATTACTCGATATCTTACGGAGACCGGTTTCAGCCTTACAGATTTGGTGGACTTCCCGGACTCTGCATTTGATGAAGTGAAGAATATTATTTGTGCTGATGTTCGGAATCCAATATTTATACGTGCGCTGGAATCGAGTAGGCGTGCTATTAAAAGTCACAGCCCCGGCGAAAATCTGCTCAGGTACTTCCTCTACCAAATGAACAATAAGATTATCAAGGCACAACGCCAGTTAATCACCAACGATAAACTCTCAGGACTCTATTTACAGAATGGCTGTATACCGTTCGATACAATGCCATTCATCAGTTCTCCGATAGATCACAACCCACGGTTAAGCGATTTATTTAATTGCATACCAGCCAAAGACAGAAAGCATGAATTACTTGCTCGATATGTTCGAAATAATACCGAAATAAAAGGTCAATTGTTTACTACTGTTAGCGACATAGATGGATTTGGTAATGTTGCAGAACTGGCACAGAAATATAATGAAAAATTATGGTATGGTCACCTGGAACATAGTAAGCTGGTCATCGAAAATGGTCAGATTTTCATTAATGGCTACAAGGATGATACTTGTTGGATTATAAATAAATTAAAGAGCCTATCATCATCTGGTGTTCAGAATTATTCAAATTCTGTGGATGCATGGCTAGATAGTCCAAACTCTGGCGTAGACTGTGATGAAAAAAAGGCTGCTCTACGGCAAATGTATGAGAATTCAAAGGTTGCTCTTATATATGGCTCCGCTGGCACTGGGAAATCGACTTTGATTAATCATGTCGCTCACTTTTTGGCGAACAAGAGAAAACTATTTCTGTGCCAGACAAATCCTGCCGTCGATAACTTGAAACGCAGGGTTACTGCAGCTAATTGCACATTTCTGACGATTTCTAAATTCTTACGACGAGAAGCTATTCAGACAGATTACGACTTGTTAGTTATTGATGAATCCAGCACTGTGAGCAATAGCGATATGCGTAAAGTACTGGGAAAAGCAAATTATCAACTTCTGCTTTTGGTTGGAGATACTTATCAGATTAGTTCGATACGATTTGGCAACTGGTTTAGTGTTGCGAGAAAATTTATTCTAGAAACTTCTGTATTTAAATTGACCATCCCATATAGGAGCAATGACGATAATTTGAAATTGCTTTGGGAACGGGTCAGAAACATGGATGATACCATTCTGGAACTTATTGCTCGGCAAGAGTATTCTATTACGCTAGACGCATCAATTTTTGATAATGCAGAGGACGATGAAGTGATTCTATGTCTGAATTATGATGGACTGTATGGTATAAACAACATCAATCGTTTTCTTCAAGAAAGCAATCCCAATGATGCAGTTCAGTGGGGAATTCAACAGTACAAAATCGGTGACCCGATTTTATTCAATGAATCTGACAGATTTGCACCTGTAATTTACAATAATATGAAGGGGAAAATTGTCGGCATAGAAGTTGTAAATCCTGATGATGTTGCCGGCTACATTCAATTTGATATAGAACTCAACAAAGTTATAAATGGCATGGATGCTTTGATGCAGGATTTTGATTTGTTGGAAAATTCGCAATGCGGAAATTCTGTAATTCGCTTCAAAGTGTACAAAACAAGAAGTACAGACGAAGATGATGAAGGCAGTTCAAGAGCTGTTGTGCCGTTCCAAGTAGCATATGCTTTATCAATCCATAAAGCACAGGGATTGGAGTTCCGGTCTGTCAAAATTGTCATCACTGACGAGGTGGATGAGCTTATTACGCATAATATTTTCTACACGGCTATAACAAGAGCACAGAGTAAATTAAGAATTTATTGGACGCCGGAAGTAGAAAATAAAGTTCTCACGAGCATCCAGCCGAGAAGTATAAACAAAGATGTTGGTTTGCTGAGGCGGTACATTCGATAATAGGAGATAGCTTATGGCAAAAAAGAAAACAACAGGGCTATTCCTTATGGATTGAGATTTAAATTGCCGTATAAAATGTCCACCGACAATCTGGAAACTATTTAACGATATATAAACCTTTTAACAAAAGGTCAAAACCGTGTGCAGTTTGTATCAAAGTAGGTCACTTCTTTCATAACAGGACACCAATTTTGATACAATGCGTATCTTAAGCGGTGTCCGTTTTCTTTATCCGAAAATCCTTGTTTAATGGGATTTATCAACACAATTTAACAAAAGAAGGCTCTGCGATAACTAAAAAACGGTCACGGCAGAGCCTTTTCTATTTTTTACCTTTATACTGTTTAACGAAAGGTCGTGAGGGTGTGCATTTTCGGCAAGGGGGTGTGCACTTTTTAATTATTCCTGAAATTAACCAAAAGTCGCAAGACCTGCTCATTAAGAGTTGAGCAGTACTGCGGCTCTGTTATTTTACGATACTAACCTTAGTGCCGCTTCCATAAACATCTACTTTTAACCCATTACAGCACCATCTGCATATAGAAAAATTCAATCTGTGGTTCAGAACTGTGAAATTTATCCATTAACAATATATAAAGTTGGGGTGATAAGTATCAAAGCTTTTCAGAAGTAAGTTTGATGTAGAATGTTTAAGATTTACGCCAACTGAAAAGCCACTATACCCACAATGCAGATCATACTTCCGATCAGATTGAGCCGTGAACGCTTTTCTCTGCAGATCAGCCCTATTACGAAAAGCGTTACAAGGATCATTGGCTGAATGAACGAGTAATTTGCAAGGCTTATAGATATAACCGCATTTTCAAGCAGCATTCCGAGCGTATTGGGAATTCTGGCAAGCACTACCTTAACAACGCCGCTTCGATTATTCTTAATAAGCTTCCGGATATGAACTCTCGGCAGCATTATCAGCGAAATTATCACCATAGCCGGAAGAAGCTGCATGGTTGATGAAGCATACGGAGAGAAACTCCTTATAACCAGCCCGTACCCGTATTTTGAAACAAGATATAACACCAACGGCAGAATTATCTGTTTATAGTTTACGCCGCCTTTGGATGACCTTGCAATAAATACAAGGCCTGCGGCTGTTGCAAATATACAAATCAGTTTGAAAACACTGAGTTCAGACCCGAAAAAAATGTCGGTGAAATAAGACGCAAACAGGGTTATCCCAAGCCACGCTTTCAGCTCAAAAGCAGAAAGCTGTTTCAGCACCCGTGCGCTCATCTGGAATTCAAGCATTTTGCACGCCGCAACCAGCAATACCGCTAAAAACGACTGCCATGTAAAACTGAAACTCAGATTCTGGAAAGGCAGGCTTGCAGCAAGGAACACCGACATCGACGAGCACATCAGGAATGTAAATTCATCGCCTGATAAGTTGGCTTTGGCAGCGGCGTATTTGTCGTTCAGCGAGCATATTGTATAGCAGGCTGTCACGGCGAGCATCAGAATAACAACGTTCATAATCGACCTCTATTATGATGAATAAAACATACCGACACGTTTATTTACCTGTCCAGAATGCATAGTCGGTTCTTGATGTTCCGTCGCTGAAATATGCTTTCGTACATATTTTGTTCTTTGTGCCGGGTTTTATCTTTATATTTTTCCACACGAAAACAGTGCTCTCGTCATCGGGAAGTTCGCACCGGGATATCCTGCCGTGCGAAACATCATTTATACAAAGCTCCACTGCGTCCGCATTTGAATAAACCTTTACAAAAGGCACATCACAAGCCCTGAATTCATGCCTGCGTTCAGTTATATAAACGGTTTTTTCGCTGCTCCATACGGACTTGTAAAAGAAATATACGTCCTTGGGAATACGCTCCCTTGTGCAAAGTCCCTTGTCGTTCTGCGACTTTGTATCTCCCTCCACTCGCCCGTAGGACGCAAAATCGAACATACACCATATAAATTCAGCCCACAGGTACTTTCTGACAGAGAATTGTTTCCACAATATCTCGTGCAGCTGCGACTGATAGTTCTCATAATGCCGTACTCCGACAGAGTCTATATCGCTTTCCCAATTCACATTGTCCTTGTGCTGCGAAATTGCCCCACCGCCGCCGTATTCGGAAAGGCAGACAGGGCGCTTTTCCTTTTCGTTATGATATAGGTCAAGCCATTCGCCGAAATTCTCCGCACTGCCGGCATCCTTATACCAGCCAAAATAACGGTTATACCCGACCACATCAGCAGGAAGCTCCAGAAATCTGCCGTAAAACTGATTGTCTGCAAAGGTTTTCAGCCTTGTATCGTCCTCTTTGCAGGCAATTTCATAAAGCTCGCTGTAAAGCCCGAATATTTCATCGGTCATTTGGTGAAGTTCGTTGGACAACCCCCAGACAATAACTGACGGATGATTGTAATTCTGCCTGATAAGCTCACGAAGCTGCTGTTTTGCGTTATCTCCAAAGCCGTCTGAAAGAACATGAGCGTCGCTGTCATCGGCAGACATTTTATTGATTATGCCTATCTCCGTCCAAACGCACAGACCCAGCCTGTCGCATAATGAATACTCATGGTCACAATGCTGGTAGTGAGCCATTCTTACAGCGGTACAGCCCATGTCACGAATGATATGATAATCCCGCTCACGTTGAGCGTCAGTCATTGCCCAGCCAGATTCGTAACTGTCCTGATGGTAGTTCACACCATGTAGCGGATATGGCTTGCCGTTGAGGAAAAAGCCGTTATCGGCATCTATGCGGTACGAGCGTATTCCGAATTCCTGTTCAATGCTATCGACGGGTTTCCCGTTGCAGAATAAGGTTATCTCTGCACGATAAAGAGCGGGAGAGTTTACTCCGTCCCAGAGTTTCGGGCGGTTGATTTTTCCCGAAAGCGTTATCCTGTCTTTGTCCGCTCTGCCGAAAAACTCCGTTACAGGCTTTCCCTGCGGATCAAATATCACAGCCTTAGCCTCTGCGGTTTCGGCTTTATCCAGCTTGACAAGTATGCCTATATCCGCAGATGTTTCTGAAATATTGCGTGGGGTTATATATACTCCGCAGGAGCCGCTGTCTTTCAGAGCAATATGAACAGGCTCGAATGCAATAAGCTTTACACCCCTGTACAAGCCGCCCATTTTCGTGAAATCGCCATTGTCGGTTATCGGCGCAATATAATCGGTGGGAGCATTCGATACGATAACAGCTATCAGATTGTCTTTGTCCGGGTATATATAGTCCGTAATATCAAATCTGAAAGCTGAATACCCTCCGCTGTGCTCTCCTGCAAATCTGCCATTTATATAGACTTGTGCAACAGTATTAGCACCTTCAAATTCCAGATAGAGTTCTTTTCCGCTGCATTCTTCAAAACTCAGCGCAAGGTTTCTTCGGTAGCATACAGTTCCACGGTAGTAGTCCCCACCGTCTGCAGCTGCCATTCTGCCTGCACCGTCTTCAGAATTATATGTATGCGGCAGCACAACAGGCTGCCATGACGCATCTTCATATTCGGGAGAGATAACGTTGTCTTTCGATATATTCATTCCTGCCGGAAGCTTTGTGAATCTCCAGAAATCGTTGAGTGGCTTTACTGTTCTCAAAAAAATCACCCTTTCTTGTTTTAATAGATTATAACGCTTATTGACAAACAAGTCAATGAATGATATTATTAAGATATAACGATTTTAGCACAGGCGGTGAATTAATTTTGAAATTCTACGATTATCCGATAATCAGCAAAGAAAGCAGTCTTCCCGTCTTTTTGGTGAGCGTAGGGCTGAACGAATGGCAGTATCATGTTAGATGCGACAAAGGTGACAATTATACCAAGGCTCTTTATTGTACAAAAGGCAGCGGCGTACTTATAATAAATGGGGAGAAACATATAATAAATCCGTACACCGCATTCTTTATCCCTGCCGGCTGTCCGCATGAGTATTATTCAACGGGCGAATCCTGGGATACGCATTGGATAAAACCGTCCGGAAAGTCCTGCACCGATATGCTTAAAGCACTCGGCTTTGACAAGCCGAAAATCTTCCCTCTTCCAAAGGAAGAAATTACATATCTTGACCACTGTTTCAGATGTATGCACGAGGCACTCCTGTCTGACAAGGTTGACGGAAATTTCAGAGCGTCTGGCTATCTGTACAGCTTTTTCATTGAATTGAGCCGCCTTGCGGCGAAAGGAAAGGGCAGTGTACAAATTGCCCCTGCAGTGACAAAGGCGATCGCATATATTGACGAAAACTATATGAAACAGCCCGGCCTTGAATCCATAAGTAAAGCAGAAGGCGTTTCTTCGCAGCATCTGTGCAGATTATTCAGACAGACCCTGAACTGTCGACCGATGGAATATATCACAAAACGCAAGATACAGGCGGCTAAAATGCTTCTGGCGGAAACACAGAAAACTGTCGAGCAGATAGCTGAAGAAACAGGCTTCTGCGACAGCAGTTATTTTTGCAAGATTTTCAAAAGGTTCGAGAGTGTTACCCCGTCGCAGTTCAGAAATGCAGAACAGGTTCTATGAAATCCGTAAATTGACCGCCGGCATCGTATGAAAAACAAAAAGGCATCACGTTTAAATACATGGTGCCTTTTTTCTATTGTAGCTTTGCATAAACCTGCCGGATACAATCAGTTGTTTCTGCGTCCGGCTCTGTTCAGCAGCAGGAGCGATACCATAAGTATCAAGGGAAATGCACAGCCTGAAAGCATACCTTTCTGCATATCATTACCTGCATTCTGGGTGATATTTCCTACAATAGCAGGACCGAGTGCTCCGCCAAGGTCACCAGCCATAGCGAGAAGTGCAAACATTGCAGTTCCGCCTGTGGGTATTTTTCCCGAACAGATGCTTATAGATCCGGGCCACATGATACCTACCGAGAATCCGCACATTATGCAGCCGAGAAGTCCGATTACAGGTATTCCCGACAGGGAGGCGGTGATATAACAGATCAGACACAGCATTGCCGAGCCTATCATGAATTTCATAAGATCGAGCTTTTCGCCGTACTTCCCGTAGAGAGTACGGCTTATGCCCATCGTCACCGCAAACATACACGGTCCTGCAATATCTCCGACTGATTTAGTCAGTCCGAGAGCGGATTCTGCAAATGCCGACGCCCACTGCGCCATTGAAAGCTCCGAGGCTCCCGCACAAACCATAAGCAGTATCGCAAGCCAGAACAGCGGTACTCTGAGCAGGTCACGGATACGCATTCCCTTGCCGTTCTCGACAGGATGTTCAATGGGACATACTGAAAAATTGTATATGTTCACAAGTGGAATTATCGCCCAGATACAAGAGAGCCACTTCCAGTTTTCTATGCCGAAAACAGTAAAAAACAGTGTTGAAATGAGTATGACTCCGACCGAACCCCAGCAGTAGAATGAATGCAGCAGGCTCATTGCAGCTTCTTTGTGCTCAAACGGGCAGGCTTCAACTATCGGACTTACAAGTACCTCGGTAAGACCGCTTCCCATTGCATATATGATTGTGCTTATGATTATTCCTGTGAACGGGTCTGGAAGCAGTTCAGGCAAAAAGGCAAGTCCGATAAGTCCCAGTGCCGAAAAAGCCTGCGAACCGATAACGCATTTCCGATAGCCGATCTTGTCGGCGAAACGTGCGCACAGCACATCTATGATAAGCTGAGTAACAAAAAATACCGACGAGATAAGGGCAATTTTTCCAAGCGGGATACCATAGCCATTGTGAAATGTGAGAAATAGAAGCGGAGCGAAATTAGCCGCTATTGCCTGCGTGATGAATCCAAGATAGCAGGATATAAGTGTTTTTGTGTAATTCACAGCCATATTGACAAACTCCTTGACGATTGATATAATCAGATTATATAGCAAACATCACAACATTTCAATGCACGAAATCACATTTTTATTACACAAAATCGCAAATCAGGTGAGAACATGGGTGATGAAATCAAAAAGGACAGGATCATAACGGATGAAACCTTACGTGAAACTGCAAGTCACGGCAGCGAAGAATATCCGTTCTGCTACTATTATGAGGACATCTGGAATTTCGACTTTCACTGTATCGACTGGCACTGGCACCCGGAGGTCGAATTTGTTTATGTACAGAATGGCAAGGCTGATTTTCTGGTGGGCGGAAACAGGTATGTTCTCAGCTCCGGCGATGGGATCTTTATAAATTCTCAGGTGATACACAGGTTTGAAGCCCAGGACAGCGCCATCATTCCGAACATTGTTTTTTCACCTGTTCTGCTTGCGCCGCAGGGCAGTCTGATATACAGCAGATACATCAGACCGATAATTGAATCAACTACCGAATGTGTGATTTTTTCCGCCGAAGAAACAGCGCACCACAGCATTATCGAAACAATGAGGTCGGTATTTGCCGTGCAGGGTTCAGGCACAGCGTCTGAAATGGAAACAGCAGAACTGCTGCTGAAACTATGGCGCCTGTTATATGAAAGCATACAGATAACAGACTGCGGCCCCGTGTCCGGGCATTCCGCACAGACGCAGGCTAAGCTTCAGATAATGATGCAGTATATTCATGATAATTACAGCGGTCAGATAACACTTGACGATATTGCTCGAACAGTTCTTATAAGCAAAAGCAGTGTTCTCAATATTTTCAGGACATACCTGCACACATCGCCGATAAATTACGTTGTGGAATACAGACTGAAACGTGCGTCAAAGCTGCTTGTTGATACCGAAAACAGCGTTTGCACCATAGCGCAGGAAACAGGATTTGAGAACATCGGCTATTTCTGCCGCAAGTTCAAAAAGCTGTACGGCGTTACGCCGATAAATTACAGAAAACACTGTCGCAGTGCGGAGCGTAATTCAATGAGAAATATACATTCTGACACAAATATCCTGTCGGGCTGATAATACATTGCCACATAAATCAAAAAAATTCACAGGCGACATAATAAAAAATAGTATACCTACTGTTTATTAGGTGACAATTATGCCAAAGAGCGTCGGGCTATCTGTACAGCTTTTTCATTGAATTGAGCCGCCTTG
>ERZ779829.291-NODE-291-length-22685-cov-2.533319_pt1 | contig 22685 bp, 16 predicted proteins | sample MGYA00511562_ERZ779829 | MGnify/ENA primary metagenome ERZ779829 (study PRJEB29588, sample SAMEA2151677) | human gut metagenome | biome: human gut; feature: human-associated habitat; material: faeces | place: Denmark | collected 2008/2010 ... | reverse complement strand
AAAAAACATATGAGATAACTTCAGGAAAAGACTTTTAGTAGTCAAATAATATGTCAAAACATAAGAGAAAGTATCTATCAAATAAATTAAAAAAAAAGAATACATAGAATAGAATAAAAAAAGAGGAGTTTTTAATAAAAACGACTAGAACTACACTAGTATCACTTTGATAAACAGGCATATATAAAATAGTTACACGCTATAAAAAAAGAAACAAGAAAAACCGCCGGAGAAAATATCCCAGGAAATTAGCTGATTATTTGCATTTCTACAATAGTCAAATATCAGGTTTTATAATGAAATTCTATAAAATCCGCCCCACTCTTTAGAAGACAGCAGCATACCCTTTCACAAAGGAGATAACTTCTTGATTAGCTTGATCTATCCTTTGATTTTGAAAAGGCTTCAAATAAGTTTCCGTAACCTTGATAGATGAATGTCCCATCGCTTCTGAAATGATGCCCGGATGTATTTCACAATGATAAGCCATTGTCGCCCACGTATGGCGAATAGTATACGTACTTAGATGAGCATGACTTCCCATCCATTTCTTCAACACAGACAATTTATAATTGAAAGCCCTCAATGCCGATTGATATTCATGATAGGCCGTTTCTGTGCCTTCAGGACTGGATAGGAAAGAGAATAGGTAAGGAGAATTTTTATCTGTATTAGCTACCATTCGAATCAATCTCATAGCCTCAGGTGTCAACGCCACTGTCAATGATCGACCGGTTTTCCGACGACGGTATTTCAGAATATTATCCTGGATATCCGTTTTACGCAAATACACCAGATCAACAAATGGGATTCCCCGCAGCAAAAACATAAGCGCAAATAGTATCTTTGTTTTTTGTACGTCTAAAGGTAAAGTACCATTAATAGGTACTTTCTCTGTTTCATAAAGTAAATTTCCAATATCAGAAGCATCTAAAGATCTTCTCTGATCAGCACATACACTTGTATGTACGTGCCTGAAAAGCCTTGGTATGTACAAGGCATAACCATTATCTACTGCCCGGTTATAAACCGCCCGGAGCACCTTCATATAAGTAGATACCGTATTCCAACTACATCTTCGCTGGCGCAAATAAATTTCGAAGCGTTTCAAAAGGTTCGGATTCAATTTGCAGAACGGTACATCCTTATCATCATTAAATGCAGAGAAAGAATTCCGTGCGCTCCGGTATACATGTGCAGTGCCCCACTGACCATTGGCACGAAGTTCCAGAATAGTAGAGGATAGCATCTCCAATAATAATTTTTGTTTCATAATTGAATGTTTTTTGAATACAATTACTCTTTTTTTTAAGAATTATAGAAAAAAGAACAGCTTTATTTGCACATTTATGGAAAAACACTTATGTTTGCACCATATTTTGTGCCGTTACCTATAAAGTAACGGAATATACTGAGGTGAGGATTATTGATTAGACTATTATTATTCTTTATTTTTTTAAATTTATAAATTTAAAGTTTTTTATTATGAACAAAAAATTTCTAAGTGCAATCCTGTTCGGGGCTTTAATGGTTGGCTCTGCGGGGACATTTACGTCTTGTAAAGACTACGATGACGACATTGACAGTTTAGATCAGCGAGTAACTGCTGTTGAGAAGCTTGTTAGTGATCTTCAAGCACAGATTAAGGATGGTGCTGTTATAACAGATGTATCATCTACTGCAACCGGAGTTACTGTAACTTTAAGTAACGGAAAGACATTTAATTTAACCAATGGTGCTAATGGCACTAATGGTGCAGATGGTGCACCTGGCTCTGTTGTGACAATCGGTGATAATGGTAATTGGTATATTGATGGTGCCGATACAGGAAAACCAGCTCGTGGTGAGAAGGGTGATAAAGGCGACCAAGGCGATAAGGGTGAACAGGGTGATAAAGGCGACCAAGGTGATAAGGGTGAACAGGGTGATAAAGGCGACCAAGGTGATAAAGGTGACCAAGGTGATCCGGGGGTATCAGCACCTACTATCTACTATTATCCTGGAACTGAAGGTGCAGAGGCTGGCTATTGGGTAAAAGTAACTATTGCTCCTGATGGTACAGAAAGTAAATCTGTTACTTCAGAAACATGTTTGCCAAAGGGGACGGTTACTGCTATATGGGATACAGAGAACGGCTATTTGATTCTTAATAATGTAGCTGGTACTGACGAGCCGGTTAAAATAAAGTTAGTTGATACCTTGCGTTCTCTAGCTTTTGTGCCACAAGTCATAGATAAAGGTTTAGGTATGGGTGTTATTGATTTTTATTCAATATTAGTTCCCGATAAAACAGTTTCTGGTAAAATGAATTTTGTTGCTACCAATACTCCGATTGTTACTTATCGCTTGAATCCTCATAATGCAGATGTGAAAAATGTAGAATGGTCTTTCATTAATCGTGTAGTAACGACTCGTGTTGCTGGTGATAATACTAATTTACTTTCTATTGTGAGCAAAGAAGCTGGTGATAAAGGTGGCTGGAACTTTGTGGTGAAGGCTAACGATAACTTGGCAAGCTTGGCCGCTAATCAAGAAGCTATTGTTGCTTTACAGGCATACAATAAGGATAATATGTCTGAAATTGTTTCAGACTATGCAGTAGCTAATATTAAGGATTTGAAAGATTTTAGTATTGCAAAGAAACATTTACTGGGAACAGGGGTTTCTTATTATACTACAATAAAGAGTTCTGCAATAGTAGACTATAAATTAGTATATAACAAATCTGTTAAATTGAAAGATTTGGTAGAAGCTTGGGAAACTCAAGAGGTGATGAAGAGTCTTGTAAGTCTTGGTTTTGAACCGACTTATGAATTTACCAAAGTTAGTAAGATGGGATCTGATGGAGTTACTGATCAATCGAAGTTTGTGACATTGACTGACCCCAAAAATGAAGGTATTGTAGCCGTTGATAAGGAATGGTTGACTAATGGTGGTAGAGCTGCTATCGGCAAAACTCCATTGTTCCATGCCGTAGCTAAAGTGAATGGTACTGAAATTGCTTCTGGTTATTTTATGATTGAAATTGTTGAGAAAGAAAGTGTAGAGACTACGCCTTTGGAAGTAACTATACCTTTGGGTGATGTAGAGTACTCTAAACTTCCTGTAACAGCGCAGATTGATTGGGCAGAAGCTACAACTAAGATTTATGAAGAATTGGGATTATCTAAGCCTCAATTTGAAACGCTCTATCAAAACTGGAACTGGCAATATCCTATAACCGGGGTTGAAGTTGCTGGTTATAGCTTTGGTGATGCAACAGCAACAGCAATAGCACGTATCAATATTTCGAATGCTGTTGCTTTGAGTGAGAATACAGTTACGGCTACATTGCGTTATCCTTCAAAGGATGTATATAAAAATCGTGATGTCTTGATTCACTTTACATATAAGATTGTTGATAATTGCAAGAAGCCTGTATTGTCAGATATCTATTCTCCGAATGGTATTACAACTGTTAAGGGTAAGATGGTAAATAATAAATGGAAACTGGAAGCTAATTTGAGAGAGTCCTTTGAGAATTATCTGAGTGATTATGAACTGGCGCCGAACCCCAATAATCATACTCGCATATATTTCCGTCTTGAACCTACAACTCCTGTACAAACTGGTGCAACGATTTCTTCTGGTAATTATCTTACTCAAGCGATTTCTTTGAATGGAAAATTGACTGGTGAAAGTAAATCATACTCAGTTCAGATGGTTGCTGATCGTGCAAATGGTTCATCAGAGATTCTTTCAACCTTCACAGTACGTTTCGTAACTCCATTTACGGTAACGATTGATCCGGTTACATTGCAAACATTGCCTGCAGAACCTGATACCAAAGATCTCTCTAAGCTGGTTACTATTAAAGAAAATGGCGGAGAGAACAAAGTACTCTATCAGAATGGTGCAATCAATACTGTAAATGCAGGTAAATATGGTTTGACTAGTGCTGATTTCAAATTCTCTTACGGTGTGAATGCTGGTAGTGAATTTGGTGGTAACTTGACGATTAACTCTACTACAGGTATGATTACCTGGGATAATGAAGGTAGTATCTTGCATGAGAATCTGACAGCAGAATCTGTTGTGAAGTTTACAGTTGAAAGTCTTGTAGAGCTTACAAAGAAAGGTCAGATTACCGTAAATAAGAGTAAATAGTTAAAGCTAATAGAATTGATACAACTACTCTGTGAAGACTAGTCCTTTTTTTCACCATCGTGAAAAGTAAAATGTTGTTGTGTGAGGCTGTTTCCAGTGGGAAGCGGCCTCACTCTTTTTCTGCCATCTTGTCTCCTGTCTTGTCATTCGTTTCATTTCCTGCCATTCTTGCTTATTTTCTTCTTGTCTAATCTTCTTATTTTTGATGTAGATCAAGAAATATGTTATAAAACATACTTTTATGTAATATATCGCTCGAAGTTTCGAACAAAGGTATTATTTTTGTGTTATAAAACATGATTTCAATAGGATAACAAGATTTTTAAGGAGGATAACAAAATGAAAATGTTAAAGAAAATTTTTAAGCACATCAGCGAAGCTGATAAGCACGTTTGGGGTTACTCTACAATTTATTAACCCCCTTTTTATGAGTGCGTATTTGATTTTTAGGTATTAGTTTAATTTTTAAGGTTATGAAAAAAAAGATTTTTAAAACATGGAGAAACATTCTCGCCGAAGTAGGTCGGAATGAGATGTTGATGATGGGTTATACCCTGAAGAAGTAAAAAAGCATTTGAACTAAACTTTATGAAGCGAGGAGTACGTCTTGAAAACGTATTTCTCGCTTCTTTTTATATCCCTTTGAAAGCTTTTTTATATAAAAAACAGCTTTTGTTTAAACTTTATTCCCTTTCTTTGTTGTTAGTACAAAGACTAACAGAATAGTATCCATGGAAAAAATTCAAAGAATTTGTAGTTTGGTGTTGCTGGCAGCGTTTTGGGGCTGTGTGCCTGTGCTGCATGCGCAGTCGTTTGATAAGTTGTGGAAGCAAGTGGAGCAAGCACAGGAAAAGAGTTTGCCGCAAACTGTGATTAAACTGACGGATGAGATATTCCGGAAGGGGGAACGCGAAAAGAATACCCCGCAGATGCTTAAAGCCTATATGTGCCGGAATACGTATCAGAATATACTGACGCCCGATAGTTTCTATGTCAATCTGAAAGGATTGGAACAATGGGCGTTGCATGAGCAAAATCCGGTCAGCCGTGCAGTGTTGAATTCACTGGTAGCGAATATCTATGCCAATTATGCAGATAATAACCGCTGGGAATTGCGGAATCGTACTTCGCTTAATCTGGGAGAGACGGCTCTACCGGCGGATATCCGCGAATGGAGTGCCAATTTGTTTGTGAATCAGGTAATAAAATATACCGGTGAAGCCTTGAAAGACTCTACTGAGTTACTGAAGACATCTTCACGTACTTATATTCCTTTTGTGATTTTAGGAGATGCAAGTGAATACTACCATCATGAAATGTATCATTTGCTGGCATCACGTGCTATCGATGCTTTACAGAAAGTCTCGTGGTTTGATACGGATTCTTTGGTGAAGAAAGACATTATGGGCATTTATGGGCAGATGATAAATACCTATCGGAAGATGCCTGATCGGGAAGATGCTGCCGTACTGACTATGCTGGATTATATGGCTTGGCGTAACCGTGAAGGAGATGTCTTGCTTCGTCCCCGTGCTGTAAAAGAAGGTGAGAGCGAAGCACCGAACCAATATCTACGTGCATTAGACCGTATCATTAAAGACTATGCTAAACGTGATGTATGTGCAGAGGCGTATCTGGCTAAGGCCCGTTATTACCGCAATATGCGTAAATACCCGGAAGCATTGCAAACCTGTGATGAGGCTATTAGTCTTTACCCTGACTACAAACGCATATCCGCATTGCGTGAACTGAAAGAAAGCATATTGCAACCTCAACTTAACCTGACTGCAAGCAAGGCTACTTACCCCGGTGACTCTTTGAAATTGAGAGTGACCCATCGTAATCTGGATGGATTTACAGTGAACCTGTTTCATACTACTTTATTGAAAGAGGAAACTGATATGCCACAGATCAATACCTCTTTTTATAAGAAATATGCCCGTAAAGTGAAGGCAGAACACTTCTCTTTGTTGCGCCCGGATAATTACCAGTCGGCAGATAGTACATACAGCATGCTGATGCCCGGCGAACCAGGTGTTTATGTTATGCAGATTGTACCTGATGACAAGAAAGGAAAAACTTCTGAAAACTATCTCTATCTTACTCGCTTCAAGGTGTTGACCTTACCTTTATCGAATAAGGATTTTGAGGTTGTAGCTTTGGATGCTGAGACTGGAAAGCCTATTGCAGATGCTCAAATAACTTTCTATTCCAGTTACGGAACAAAGAACAATGAGGTGCTGGAGCAGAAAACTACAGATGCTTCGGGCAAAGTGGTAATGCCGTGGGTTAAGCAATTCCGTGCATTGAGTGCTACGAAAGGCACTGATACGGCAATGCCATTGCAGCGTATTTATAATAGCTCTAATGGAGTCTGGAATGGCACAGATGAAGAGTTTGATGAAGTGAAGATTTTAACGGACCGTTCCATATATCGTCCGGGGCAGACTATCTATATAAAAGGTATAGCTTATGCCCAAGAGGGAGATACCGCCAAGGTTCTTCCAAATGAAACTTATACGGTGGAGCTCTCGGATGTGAATGGTAATGATATTGGAGAGAAAAAAGTCCGTACCAATGAATTTGGTTCGTTTACCACAGAGTTTATACTGCCTGCTGCCTGCCTGAATGGATCTTACACGATTGAAGTTGAGGAAACTGATGGCCGGGCATTTATACAAGTGGAAGAATATAAGCGTCCTACATTCGATATAGTTTTTGATCCTCAGAAGGATTCCTATCAAGTAGGAGACAGCGTACAGGTGAAAGGTACGGTGAGTTCCTTTAATGGTGTGCCTTTGCAAGGGTTGGAACTGAGTTATACCGTAACCCGTAGTCTGTTTTCGTGGTGGAGATCTTATGGGCAGAGTTCCACTTCACTGGCTTCCGGCACAGTGACGATAGGAGATGACGGAATGTTCTCTATTCCTGTCCGCCTGCAAGGTGTGAAAGGGGAGAATGCCGGTTTTTATACCTATCAGATAGAAGCCTCTGTAACCAACCAGGCCGGTGAAACACAAAGTAGTGTGACCACGCTGTCAGCAGGCAACCGTTCGCTTGTTTTGTCTGTCGAAACGGAAGAGCGCATTTGTAAGGATGACAGTATCCGCCTGACATTCGTGGCGCGGAACTTGAATATGCAACCCGTTGCCGTGAAGGGTGATTATCGCCTGGTACAAACTGTAGATGGAAAACAGGAAGTCCGTTTCAGCGGACAGTTTACCTCGAATGTGGAAGTATTGTTGCCGGAATGGAAGAATTTACCTTCAGGTGCTTACGAACTACAATTAGCAGCCAAGGACGATCAGGGTAGGGATGTTGATTACAAGCAAAATATCGTACTCTTCTCCTATGACGACAATCGCCCTCCGGCAGATTCACCTGTTTGGTTCTATGCACGCAATGCGGAGTTTGATGCCGGACACCCTGCTCAATTCTGTTTGGGGACTTCTTATAAGGATGCTTATGTCATGCTGGATGTATTCAGCGGTAAAAAGCGTTTAAGCAGTGCGGTGCTTCAATTATCCGACTCTATTGTTCGTTTTGATGTTCCTTATAAAGAGGAGTATGGAGACGGGATAGAGTACCTGTTTGCTTTTGTCAAGGGTGGTGAATTCTATTCTGAAAAGGTCAACTTACAAAAGCGTATGCCGGATAAAGCACTGACAATGAAATGGGATGTATTCCGTGATAAGTTGCGTCCCGGACAAGAAGAGGAGTGGCGTCTGACGATAAAGACACCGCAAGGTACACCGGCTGATGCTGAGATGCTTGCTACTATGTACGATGCTTCTTTGGATAAGCTGTATCCCAATCGTCAGAATTTTAATGTGAACTATCCCCGTTTCAATCCTCAGATATATTGGTCTTATGGATATACAGGTGGAGCTTTCTATTCTTGTCATTTCTCGATGAAGGAGTGGAAAATTCCAGCATTTATCTACGATACTTTTTATTCGGAAGAAGGCATAAATGAAGCAATGATAATCGGATATCGTTCTGTGAAGAGAACGGATGTAACAGGAAGCGTACAGGTGAGGGGCATAGCATCTCCGCAGACAAAAATGATGGCTATGGCGGATAATGCTTCTGCTGATCTGACAAATATGTTGGCCGGAAAAGCGGCAGGTCTAATGTTTGAAGAAGAAATGTCGCAGGAAATTGGACAGACGGCTGATGATGTAGAGTCGGGCAATACCCCCGAACTACGTACAAACTTCGCTGAAACGGCGTTCTTCTATCCGCAACTGCGCACCAATGAACAAGGTGAGATTTCCTTCTCCTTTACGATGCCACAAAGTCTGACGCGTTGGAATTTCTGCGGATATTCCCATACAAAGGGAATGTTGACCGGTCAGTTGGATGCTTCTGCTGTTACGGCGAAGGACTTCATACTGTCTCCCAATATGCCGCGTTTTGTACGGGTAGGGGATAAGACCAGCATTGCTGCAACCATTACCAATCTGACAGGTAAATCTTTGAAGGGAACTACGAAATTTATTCTTTTTGATCCGATGACGGATAAAGTGATTTCCACTCAACGCCAAGCTTTCACGGTAGAAGCCGGGAAGACGGTTCCTGTAAGCTTCCGTTTCACAGTGACGGATAAACAGGATATGTTGGGTGTACGCATGATTGCTGACGGTGGCACATTCAGTGATGGCGAACAGCACTTGTTGCCTGTATTGAGCAATAAGGAATACATTACTGAAACCCTTGCCATGCCGGTACGTGGTGAAGAAACCCGTACGTTCTCTTTGGACAGCCTGTTCAATTACAACAGCCGCACGGCCACCGACCGCCGACTGACAGTAGAATTTACAGGTAATCCCGCCTGGTATGCCGTACAGGCATTACCCGTATTGAGTCAGCCCCGTACAGATAATGCTACAGCATGGGCAGCCGCTTATTATGCTAATTCCCTTGCTTCTTACATTGCCAACAGTCAGCCGCGCATTAAAGCTGTATTCGACAGTTGGCGCATGCAAGGCGGTAAGAAAGAAAACTTCCTCAGCCAGTTACAGAAGAACCAAGAGGTGAAGAATATCCTTCTCGAAGAAAGCCCGTGGTTGCTGGAAGCTACTACTGAATCCGAACAGCAAGCGCGTATTGCTACTTTGTTCGATCTCAATAATCTGTCGAACAATAATATGACCACCCTTATTAAACTACAGGAATTACAAAATGCCGATGGCGCCTGGAGTTGGTACAAAGGTATGCCGGGTAGTCGCAGTATGACGGGATACATCACCGAACTCCTTGTCCGCTTGCCGTTGCTTACCGGACAACAGAACTCCGCTGATGCCCTTTCCATGCAGCAAAGAGCTTTCAACTATTTGCATAGCCAGGCATTGCAGGAATATCAGGATATCCGTAAAGCAGAGAAAAACGGGACGAAGATCGATAATCTTTCATATCCGGCAATGACGTATCTCTATCTGATAGCTATCTCCGGTGAAAGAGTGCCTTCTGCCAATGAAGCCGCTTATCGCTATTTCCTCTCTATGGTCGGCAAGAACCTGAGTTCAAATGCAATGGGAGTCAAGGCGCAATCAGCTATCATTCTGCAAAAGGCAGGTCGCACGGCTGAGGCTAACGAATTTATCGCTTCTATTAAAGAGCATCTGGTGCAAACCGATGAACGGGGTGCATACTTTGCTTTCTATGAAAGACCTTTCCTTTGGGGAACACAACCTATTTCCGTTCATGTGGAGGTAATGGAAGCCCTGAGGATGGCAGGAGGCAATGATGCATTGGTGGAAGAAATGAAACTTTGGTTACTGAAGCAGAAACAAACTACAAGTTGGAATTCACCTGTTGCAACGGCAGACGCTATTTATGCATTGCTTTGCCAAGGGAGTGACTTGTTGGCATCACGTGGTGATGTACGCATTGTTCTTGGCCGTAAAGTGCTGGAAACATTCTCACCTGCCAAGACCACAGTTCCCGGATTGGGATATATCAAGGAAAGCTTTGCAGAAGGTAGTCCTGAATTGCGTGCCAAGTCCATTACTGTGGAAAAGAGGGATGCAGGCATTGCCTGGGGGGCAGTCTATGCACAATATCTGTCACCTATTTCCGATGTAAAACAGCAAGGTGGTGAACTGGCTGTAGAAAAGAAACTCTATGTAGAGCGTACTTTGACAGGTGGAAAGAAAGAATTGCAACCCATCACCGCTTCCACGCAACTGGCGGTAGGTGATAAAGTGGTTTCCCGTCTGACGATACGTCTGGACCGTGCCATGGATTTCGTTCAACTGAAAGATCAGCGTGGTGCCTGCTTCGAACCGATGAATTCACTTTCCGGTTATCGCTGGAACGGTGGAATAGGTTATTATGTGGAGATAGAAGATGCTTCCACTAATTTCTTTTTCGATAGTCTGAGCAAGGGTGTATATGTGTTGGAATACAGTTACCGCGTTGCCCGTAGCGGGCAGTATGAAGCCGGGCTGGCAACAATTCAATGTGCCTACGCTCCCGAGTATGCAGCTCATTCAGCATCAGTGAAGGTCGAGGTGGAGTAGAAATTTTAAAACCTGCTTTTAGGAACTCTCATTTAAAACACCTACTTTTGTGCATCCTAAAATGAAAACGAATGAAACGAACCTTGATATGTATATATGCGCTTGCCGCCGTAGCACTGACTGCTACGGCGCAACCGCGTTTTTCATCCAATAAAGAAACTCACAACTTCGGACAGATCGAATGGAAACATCCCGTTAGCGTGCAGTATGTCATTACCAATACGGGCGATCAACCTCTGGTGCTTACTGATGTAGACCCTTCCTGTGCCTGTTCCGTAGCCCAGTGGACACAAACTCCCATTGCTCCCGGTGAAAAGGGGAAGATCGTCGTCGATTTTGATGCTAAGGCATTGGGGCATTTTGATAAGTCCATAGCTGTTTATTCCAATGCGCAGCCCAATCTGGCTTATCTGCACTTTACAGGTGAGGTGGTGCGCGAGATAAAAGACTTTACGAAAACCTATCCTTACCTTATCGGACAGATACGTATTGACAAAAATGAGATTGATTTCCCTGATACGCACCGTGGCGAAAAGCCTGTCATACGGATTGGCGTAGTGAATCTGTCGGATCGTTCGTATGAACCGGTATTGATGCACCTGCCTTCCTATCTGGATATGAAAGTAGAACCGAACGTGCTTCAGAAAGGTGAGAAAGGGCTTATCACATTAACTCTCAACACAGAGAAACTGACAGACCTGGGACTGACACAGGCATCAGTTTACCTGTCACGCTTCACAGGTGACAAGGTGAGTGATGAAAACGAGATACCTCTTTCTGCTATTCTCCTGCCTGATTTCTCTGGTATGACCGATACGGACAAGGCGAATGCTCCGGTAATCCGTCTTTCGGAGACAGATATAGACCTGAGCGCACAACTGGCTAAGAAGAATAAGGTGAAATATGATATACAAATCACCAATACCGGACGCTCTCCGTTGCAAATCAGTAAATTGCAGGTGTTCAATCCTGCTTTAGGAGTAAGTCTGAAGAAGAGCGTGTTGCAGCCGGGCGAAACCACCCGCTTGCGTGTGACGATAGATAAGAGGAATATCGCCAAGAAGAAACGCCACCTGCGCATTCTGATGATTACGAATGATCCGATGCAGCCTAAGGTTGAGATGAATATCAAAGCGAGTTAAAGATTTATGATTTCATAAATCATAAATCTTATCATAAATCATAAATTAGAAATCATAAATCTTATCATGGAACATCCTGAAAACGATGAATCCTATAAAGGATTGGTTGTCAATGCAGGCATTGAGCAACCTTCGTCTGTCAATCCCTATCGCCGCCCGAAACCTAAAAAGCGTCAGCGTTCCGTAGCGGAGTTTGTAGAAGGTATTGTAAAAGGAGACGTCACTGTGCTGAGTCAGGCGGTTACTTTAGTGGAAAGTGTGAAGCCCGAACACCAGGCATTAGCACAGGAAGTTATTGAGAGATGCCTGCCTTACTCAGGGAACTCTATCCGTGTGGGGATCAGTGGCGTGCCTGGAGCCGGAAAAAGTACCTCGATTGATGTCTTCGGCTTGCATGTGTTGGAAAAATACGAAGGTAAGCTGGCAGTGCTTGCCATCGACCCCAGTAGCGAGCGCAGTAAGGGCAGTATCTTGGGTGATAAGACGCGTATGGAGCAACTCTCCGTCCATCCCAAATCTTTCATCCGCCCCAGTCCGTCGGCAGGTTCTTTGGGTGGGGTAGCCCGTAAGACGCGTGAAACGATTATTCTTTGTGAAGCTGCCGGTTTCGATAAGATCTTTGTAGAGACGGTAGGTGTGGGACAAAGTGAAACGGCTGTACACTCTATGGTCGACTTCTTCCTGCTTATCCAGTTGGCCGGAACAGGCGACGAACTGCAAGGCATCAAGCGTGGTATCATGGAAATGGCGGACGGTATTGTTATCAATAAGGCAGATGGTGATAACCTGGAGCGTGCTAAACTGGCCGCATCGCAATTCCGCAATGCTCTGCATCTGTTTCCTGCTCCCGAGTCAGGATGGACGCCACAGGTGATGACTTATTCCGGTTTCTATAACCTGGGTGTGAAAGAGATTTGGAAGATGATTTACGACTATATTGCTTTTGTGAAAGATAACGGTTATTTTGAATATCGACGTAACGAGCAAAGCAAATACTGGATGTACGAAAGCATCAATGAACGTCTGCGCGATAGTTTCTACCACAATCCGGCCATAGAAGCCATGTTAAGTGATAAAGAACAGCAAGTACTGCAAGGCAAACTCACTTCCTTTGTTGCAGCAAAGAGCTTGCTAGATACCTATTTCGGAGAATTGAAGAAGAATTAGTTACGAGCTACAGAGCTACAAGCTACAAGTAGCTGCGCTATCATGCCGCAAGGCACTTGTAGCTTGTAGCTCTGTAGCCCGTAACTAATTCACGCTTTTTTCCCTTCCTTCTCAAAGTCCGCCTTCGATTTACTCTTCGTTACGATATATACGCCAAGGAATACTAGGGCGATAGCTACACCTTTTTCCCAACCGAATACACCCAGTCCCATGATAATGGCGGCAATAGAAGCTACGATGGGTTGCATATAGTTGTACATACTCACCACTGTGGGCCGCAGCAACCTTTGGGCGGTCATAATGAAGATATAGGCAAGGAAGCTACCACCTATTACCACGTAGCCCACTTGTACGTATGCCGCGGTAGAAATTTCCGTCCACTGAATACCTGCCACATCATGATAAGAGAATGGAATATAGCACATGGAGGCATAGATAAACATCCATTTATTCAATGTGATGGGAGAATATTTCTGCGATAAGCCCTTGAACACAGTCAGATAAATAGAAAAGCTGATTTGCGCTACCAGGCAAAGCAAGTCCCCGATAATACTGCTGTTACCGTTGCTTGTGGCCTGACTGCTTAATATAAGTGTCAGCGCTCCCATGGCCCCTACAAAAATACCCAGTACTTTCAGGTTCGTGATAGGTTCCTTCAGATAAATGGCAGCGATAATCATGGTTACGATAGGAAGTGTGGTTGTCACGATGGAGGCATCGATGGGGGAAGTCATTGAAAGCCCGAAGATATACACTCCTTGATTGAACACCAGTGCAAAAAGTGAAGCAAAGAAAATCTTCAGCATATCGCGGTGATCCACGTGTTCGTACTTACAGAATGCAGACAGTAGCCAGAAACAGGCGGCTGCACCTACCATGCGGAACGTAGTTACCGATAAGGCTGAAAACTCCATAAGTGCGGATTTGCCGATGGGCGCCATCAGTCCCCATAAAATATTGGCAGTCAGGGCGAATATGTGCCCTTGTACATTCTTATTCATACTCTTTTTTCTTTTGAGGCTGCAAAAGAACAACTATTTTTTGAAACTAAAAAGTCTTTTCTCTTTTTATATACTTGTAGTCTGTTGGAAGTATATATCGGATGTGTTGTATCTATATGTCGGACGTGTTGCATCTATATGTCGGATGTGTCGTATCTATATATCCAACGCCACCGATATATAGACGTTAAAAGTCACGGAATCGGACTTGCCTGAAATTACATTGCTTGTTGTGGATAAGAACAAGCAATGTAATCATTCTCAACATTACTTGTTCCGGATCACATCATTACTTGTTTTCAGATACTATTCAATACATTTAAGTGTTCTTTTTCCTCTTTCAGCCTTCAGTTTTCCCCCGGTCCCCCTGTTCATCAGTGTTTCAGCTGAAAGATACCTGAAGCAACTATAAGGTTGGAAGTTTCAGCCGTAATGCCGATGAACAGGGAATTCAGAGAGATCTGAAAGAACGGAAAGAACATTTTCTCAGAAATAGCGGGTGTAAAATGATACTTTATTTCAACCAAGTCGCCCGCTTCCACAAATATTCCAGCGGCCCGTGCGCATGACGGCTCATCCACCACCGGCAGAAAGCGAGCTGCACGATGAAGAGCACCACTCCTACCAGAAAGCTGGCTGTTATACCCAACTGAGAGTGAAGCGCAAGTCCCCAATTATAGAACAACAACGAACCAATGATACTCTGGGTAATATAATTTGTAAGGCTCATCTTACCGTAAGGAGTAATCTTCATCAACCAGTCGTGCAGGTTTGTCCGATAGAAAGCAAAGATAACACCCGACACCAATATCAGCATAAATGCAAACTTGGACAGGGAAGTTATGATAAGTAACAAGGGGGTGAGAATAGACTTATTAGCAATGAAGTCCGGTAACATATTGCCCAATCCATACAGAGGGAAAAAAGCGATAAGAGCACCACAAAGTACCTTATTCCAGAACTTCAGATTCTCCTTCAGGAAAAGTCCCCGACGTCCTATCAACAAGCCGAACAGGAAAAGAGCAGCAGTCTGAAACACACGTCCATGGTCCCAAGCCCATGCAAGACTGGCAATCTGCCCTTCCCACAAATTCACACGCAGGGTTTCAAGAAATGTACCGTGACTCTGCACCTGGAAAGCCGCTCCCCAGTAACTACCTGTCGGAATAGAAGGAGTCACAAAAGAAGGATCTACACAGGCATTTATCACATAATAAAGTGGCAATGGCTGGATTAATAGCAGACATGCCAATGCAAATATCCATTTGTCTTTCAGCCGGCAAGTCAGTGGCAGGATGAAACCTACTAAAGAATAAAGGACCAGCACTTCCGCTGTGAAAAAACTGGCATTGATATTACCTATCAGGAAAAGAAGAATTAACCGCCAACAAAAACGTAGACGGAAATCATTGCCCCGTAGGCGTTGGTTGTCATCTTGAATAAAAAAGCTAAAACCGAAAAGTAAAGCGAATATGGCGTATGCTTTTCCGCCGAACATGAAGAATAACCCGCTCCAAATGGCTTTGTCCGAGAAGTTCAGCCACGCACTTTGTCCGGCTGTATCGGGAAATGAGTAGAAATTAAAATGTTCGATAGAGTGCAGGATGATGATTCCCATCACTGCCAGTCCGCGTAGCACATCAGCTACATCTACACGTGCGTGTCCTTTCAATTTTGTGTTTATTGCTTTTGTTTCCATGGGGTTATATATTAGCGTACAAAAATAGGAAAATCTTGAATAGTTGGCAAAAAAAGGAGGAAGTAATCAGATATTTCTTTAATTTTGTCCCCATCTTAAAAAAAGATATGGATATTTCGGAATTGCAACGTATTTATGCTGGTCATCCTAACACTAAGGGACTGGCTGCGTTATTGGAAGATTCCTCAGTGAGGACTATTTTCCTGGGAGGATTATATGCTTCTGCGGCAGCTTTATTTGTTTCCTCCTTTCTTAGAGAGAATAAACAGACATTTGTATTTGTACTGGGTGACTTGGAGGAAGCGGGTTACTTTTATCATGACCTGACACAGGTGAACGGTGATGAGCATATTTTGTTCTTTCCATCCTCGTATCGTCGGGCTGTTAAATATGGGCAGAAAGATGCAGCCAATGAGATCCTGCGTACGGAAGTGTTGAGCCGTTTACAGAAAGGCGATCCGCTATGTGTGGTGACTTATCCTGAAGCGTTGGCGGAGAAAGTGGTATCACAAGAAGTACTGATGGACAAGACGTTAAAACTTGGTGTGGGTGAGCATGTGGACACAGAGTTTATCACGGAAGTGCTGTCCGGTTACGGATTCGAGCATGTAGATTATGTTTATGAACCGGGGCAATATGCTGTACGCGGTAGTATTATTGACGTCTTCTCTTTTGCTTCCGAGTATCCTTACCGTATTGACTTTTTTGGTGACGAGGTAGACAGCATCCGTACTTTTGAAGTGGAAAACCAGCTTTCGAAAGAGAAGAAACAGAGCATTGCCATCGTGCCCGAGCTGACGAATGCCGCCGACAAGAGCGGGGTGTCTTTCTTTGAATTCATTCCTCGGGAAACAGTTCTGGCAATGAAAGATTTTCTTTGGGTACGTGAAAGAATACAGGTAGTACGGGAGGAGGCACTCTCTCCTCAGGCGCTTGCCGCATACGAGGGAGAGAAGACGGAACTGATGAATTTGGAACTGAAGCTGATAGACGGGGCGGAATTTACAGTACGGGCTTTGGAATTCAAACGGATTGAATTTGGTAACAAACCTACAGGAACTCCACAGGCTACGTTGGCTTTCGATACGACAGTCCAGCCTATTTTTCATAAGAATTTTGATTTGGTAAGCACTTCATTCACTGATTATCAGAAACGAGGTTACACCTTATATATATGTACCGATAGTGAGAAGCAGGCAAAGCGTCTGAAAGATATCTTTGAGGAGCGTGGTGATCATATCACGTTCATTCCGGTCAACAAGACTTTACATGAGGGCTTTACAGATAATGTATTGAAAAGCTGCTTTTTTACAGACCATCAGATTTTTGACCGTTTCCATAAATACAATCTTCGTAGCGACAAGGCGCGTAGCGGTAAGGTGGCGTTGACCTTAAAAGAGTTGAGCCAGTTTGAGCCGGGTGACTTTGTGGTACATATAGATCATGGTGTAGGTCGTTTTGGCGGTTTGGTACGCATTCCGAATGGAAATACCACTCAGGAAGTGATTAAACTTACTTATCAGAATGAGGATGTGGTATTTGTTTCCATTCATTCCCTGCATAAAATATCCAAGTATAAAGGGAAGGAGGGAGAAACTCCCCGCCTGAACAAATTGGGAACCGGTGCGTGGGAAAAAATGAAAGAGCGTACCAAGAGTAAAATCAAAGATATAGCTCGTGATCTGATCAAACTGTATTCGCAACGTAAACAGGAAAAAGGATTTTCGTATAGTCCCGACAGTTTTATGCAACATGAATTAGAGGCAAGCTTTATCTATGAGGATACCCCCGATCAGTTGAAGGCGACCCAAGATGCCAAAGCCGATATGGAGAGCGATCGCCCTATGGACCGTTTAGTGTGTGGTGATGTGGGATTCGGAAAGACCGAAGTAGCGATTCGTGCCGCTTTCAAAGCTGTGACAGATAACAAACAGGTGGCTGTGCTGGTTCCCACTACGGTTTTAGCTTATCAGCACTTTCAGACTTTTAGCGAACGGTTGAAAGATTTTCCATGTAAGGTGGATTATTTGAGCCGCGCCCGCAGTACGAAAGATGTTTCCAGAATAGTGAAAGAACTGGCGGATGGAAAAATAAATATTTTGATCGGTACACATAAAATCATCGGTAAAAGCGTTAAGTTCAAAGATTTAGGATTGCTGATCATTGATGAGGAACAGAAGTTCGGAGTAAGTGTGAAAGAGAAGTTGCGTCAGATGAAAGTGAATGTGGATACACTTACTATGACCGCTACCCCCATCCCCCGTACTTTGCAGTTCTCGTTAATGGGCGCCCGTGATCTTTCTGTTATTCAGACTCCGCCTCCCAACCGTTATCCCATTCAGACAGAGGTGCATACCTTTAATGAAGATATCATAACGGAAGCGATCAATTTTGAAATGAGCCGTAACGGACAGGTATTCTTTGTCAATAACCGCATACAGAATCTGGTAGAATTGGAAGCCATGATCAAGCGGAATATACCCGATTGCCGTGTCTGCATAGGTCATGGACAGATGGAGCCCGAAAAGCTGGAAAAGATTATTTTCGACTTTGTGAACTATGATTATGATGTGCTGCTGGCAACCACCATTATCGAGAGTGGCATTGACATACCGAATGCCAATACGATTATCATCAACCAGGCGCAGAATTTTGGCTTGAGTGATTTGCACCAGATGCGTGGACGTGTGGGAAGAAGCAATAAAAAAGCATTCTGTTATTTGTTGGCGCCTCCGTTGGCTTCACTGACTCCTGAGGCAAAGCGTCGTCTTCAAGCCATTGAAAATTTCAGTGATCTGGGCAGCGGTATTCATATAGCCATGCAGGATTTGGATATCCGTGGAGCAGGAAATATGCTGGGGGCGGAGCAGAGTGGTTTCATTGCCGATTTGGGCTATGAAACTTATCAGAAGATATTGGCTGAAGCGGTGAAGGAATTGAAAGAGGATGAGTTTGCCGATCTTTACGCAGAGGAGTTGCAGGCAGCGGGAGAAGAGAAAATCAGTGGCGAGAACTTTGTGGATGAATGTCAGGTGGAAAGTGATTTGGAATTGCTTTTCCCTAATGAGTATATCCCCAGCAGCAGCGAACGTATGTTGCTTTATCGTGAACTGGACGGATTGGAATTGGATAAGGACCTGCTCGCTTTCAAGGCACGGTTGGAGGACCGTTTCGGAAAGGTTCCTCCCGAAGGGCTGGAACTTCTGCGTATCGTACCTTTGCGCAGATTGGCTAAACGGTTGGGGGTGGAAAAAGTATTCTTGAAAGCCGGACGAATGACTTTGTTCTTTATCAGTAATCAGGAAAGTCCTTATTATCAAAGTGCGGCTTTTGGCAAGGTGATTGATTACATGAGCAAGAATCCGCGTTACTGCAATTTGCGTGAGCAGAACGGCAAGCGTAGTATGGTAGTCAAGAATGTGGAAACGGTAGAGACTGCGGTAGGTATTCTGCAGGAGATGGTGAGTCTGTGATAAAAGATGTCTGTATTGGCGGATTTCTTTCGTAGAAGAGATGAACCAACCGATGGTTCGGCAGAAACCTGCATTGCTGTAGAGTAAGCAGGATATGTTAACGTAAAATTGAATATTAACTAAATAAATAGCTGATTTTTAATTAATTGTTTAACGGATTTGAATTCGGGGTGTTTTATATTAAAAAATAATATAAGACGCTCCTTTTTCTTTTAACTTATCTATATTTTTACTATCTTACTTCCAGTTTAAAAGCGGACACTGAGATTTTTACTCACATATTGTCTAATTTAAAAAACACTTGTTATGGAAGTGAAAAAAACACGAAGAGCCGACCTTGAAAAGGGTAAGTCCCGTTGGCTGTTCATGGGGCTCATTGTGACGCTGTCGTTTATGTTTGTTTCGTTCGAATGGACTGAACGTAATGTAACTTACACGATCAGTGATCTAGTCAGTGACCCGGATTTCTTTGAAGAATTAGTTCCTGTAACCTACAATCAGGATAAACCTCTGCTACCACCGCCTCCGCCGGCTGCCGTCAATCCGGAAGAGCTCAATATAGTGGATAATCAATCGACGGAAACAGAAACCGATATTGCCGCTTCGGACCCTACGGATGCTCCTGTTATCATACCGATTCCCGTTGAAGTACCCGAAGAAGTAGTGGAAGAAAATGTGGAATTTGTGGTGGTGGAAGAAATGCCGGTATTTCGTAATGGTAATGCTGATTTGATGAGGTATCTGAGCGAAAACATCAAATATCCTACCGTCAGTGCCGAGCAGGGAGTTCAAGGTAAGGTTGTGGTACAGTTTATTGTGGGTGTTCATGGCGAGATTCTGAATCCGGTAGTGGTGAAGAGCGTGGATCCGTATCTGGACAAGGAAGCAATCCGCGTGATCAGTTCCATGCCAAAATGGAAGCCCGGCAAGCAAAGAGGAAAAGCAGTGAGGGTGAAATACACTGTTCCTGTAGTCTTCAGACTGCAAAGTTAAGATTTAATTAGTATGGATGAAGGAAGCGTAATCTCGGGAGAGGACGCTTCCTCTTTTTTATGACAGTACGGTCGGCTGTTTATATGTGCAGGACACAGTGAAGTGTCTTAATTAAAGGGTGTATCCTAAATCGTGTTTACTTTGTTAATGTATTGTTTTATTGAAAGGTACTTGTCTGTAAGTTGCCAATAAATCCAATCTTAAATGATATTACGGGAATCTGAATGTGAAGAATAAATTTCGGTAAGTTGGTCTATGATATAATAGTCTGATAATCAAAATTTTCTTGTTTTAAATGTTTGCAACAAATTGGGGCTCTCTTCATAAGAGAACCCCAATTTGCTGCAAATATACGTATAATTCTTCAATCTGAAAGTTTTCGCATTAGAAAAAGTGTCTTCAAATTGGCTTAAGAATGATTATTGTTTGCAAAGGTTTTAATTCTAAGGAATATTATGTGCCACATTATCAATTGATTAAGATGAATTGGGGTTCTCTTATGAAGAGAACCCCTCCAAAAAGAAGAAATTTAAGGGCTTGCCTGAGCCTTATATTTCAAGATTATGAACTTAAATTGTAATGTTTTGATGGCAATAAAGAGCGATGCGGAATCTGTAAAAGTACTCCCGTCAGACAATCAAAACATAACGAGCGAAGCGCCTAAGTTACTGCTCTGCAGTTCAATCGCTTCCGGCTCAGACCTGGGGTCAAATGAAGGAGTCACGCCATTGGCGGGAATAGGAAAGGAATACCCGGAACTCAGTTGGTATTATCTGTATCTGTCTAATAAAGAGCTGAAACGCTATATCAGTGTATTCAGCGGTAGGAAAGCTGTCCGGTTCCGTACTCTATCGGGGAGTGTAGAGGAGGAATTTTTCTGTTTCAAAGTGTTTTCCTATACAGCTGCCGATCATAGGAAACGTTTCGAGCAATGTGCTTATACTAAGGAGGAATATACTGCCCGCCGTGACTTAGCCCGGGTGGTGAAAGAGGCTTTTGCTACCGGCTCCATCCAAAAACTGAATACGTTGACGGACGAGAAAGGAATTGAAGGCAACGGTTGGCTGTTTGTATGTGCCCCCTTGGGGCAGTTGGAATGTATTCTGTCTGCCATGCTTCCCCGCCAGTATCTGGTGACGGACTATAACACCCACCGTGCGGCGGTAATCCCTCACCGTCAGATGGAAGAATTTATCTATTTGTATGAATCCATGCCTTACAATATCGAGCTGATGAACCGGCCTTTGGAGGACTATCTTCAGAAAAAGCAACGAATCCGTATTACCGGTGGTGTTTTCCGGGGGAAGGAAGGATGCATCATGCGTTTGCACCGCAATACAAGGCTGGTATTCGCTTTCGGAAATATGACGGTGGCTGTGAGCTATCTTCATGCGTTTCCGTTTGAAAAAATTGATTAGTTTAATTAAAGCCATCCACACATCCCTTGCAGGACGATGGATGGCAGATAAGACTACAGACGCAACTAAGGTTGCAAATCTATATATTCAGCAGTGACATTGAAACAGGGACAGGTTTTTTGCGGATTCAAGTCATGATGACCGACAATCAATGCCTTGGGATAACGCTGATGCAGATGTTCAATCAGTTTTCTCAGAGCTACCTTTTGTGCTTCCGTCCGGGTATCCTTCGGAGTCTTTCCGTCGGCATCCAGACCACCTATATAGCATATACCGATACTGTGACTGTTGTGGCTTTTGCAATGTGCGCCGATCATTTTCGGTGGGCGCCCGGCTTCTATCGTTCCGTCTGTAGGAATCACATAGTGGTAACCACAGCACTTCCAGCCCAATGAACGATGGTAGCGGTCAATGTCCTCTGCTCGCAAGGCACTGCCCGCCTTGTTGGCAGAATAGTGCACGATAATCAACGAAACCGTTCTCATAAACCGCTTCCAAGCGCTCCTCCGGCAGCGCCTGTAATAAGCAGCTCAATGATGCGGACGATGTACAGCAGTACATTTTTCCAGTTCTTTTTCATACGCTTTGTCTTTAAATAGATGAATAATATAAGTTCCATGACGTTAAAAGATTCGTGGAGCCATTTTATATTCCATATCTGCAAATGTCTCCTTGAGTTTACGACACGGGGCAAACACGATGTGCGCGCCCTTGATGTTTTTCTTGGAAAACAAAGCCTCCGAAGCGGCTCCTTCGCATTTCAGGGAGACACTGAATGTTCCGAGGCCGTCCAGGGTGACTTGGTCGCCTTGGGCAAGATGTTCGGATAGGCGGTTGAAGACTTCCTCCAGCACCGCTTCCATCATGCCGTGTGGGAAAAAGCGGAGATGTTCCGTCACTTTCTTTACGAGTTTCTTATGCGAAACTGTTTCGTTGGCCACACACTTTGCGTATACTTTCTTGGGCATCGTCCTGTCGGACGCATTTCCCATCGAGAAAACGTGGTATTTTATCATAATGACGGATTGTTTTCATTCGTGGAAGCCGGGGTCTTTCCTTTGGCGGCATTCAAGTCGACTGTGCCTTTACCGGCCTTTTCGGCCTTCAGGGTGGCGGGCTGGG
>ERZ779829.261-NODE-261-length-24034-cov-3.695692_pt1 | contig 24034 bp, 20 predicted proteins | sample MGYA00511562_ERZ779829 | MGnify/ENA primary metagenome ERZ779829 (study PRJEB29588, sample SAMEA2151677) | human gut metagenome | biome: human gut; feature: human-associated habitat; material: faeces | place: Denmark | collected 2008/2010 ... | reverse complement strand
ATGGCTATATCAAAGACCCTGCCGACCACAACCATCTGCTGATAGATGATAAAGTGGCACATGTTGTAAAAGAGATATTCGACCTTGCATTAAAAGGGAATGGAGTTGCCAAAATTTGCAGACATCTTAATAAACAGCATATCCTACACCCTGCCGCTTATGCGGCGGAGCGTGGCGAAACAGGCTTTGAACGTCATTTTGAGGGGAACGAGGACAAACGCTATATTTGGAGTGGGAACAGCGTGAGGAGCATTTTAAGAAGCCCGATATATGCGGGAAATCTTGTAGGCTACAAACGGATTGCCGCCAATATGAAAAGCAAGAAACGCCCCTCTAAGCTGCCCGAAGAATGGGAAGTGATACCCAATACCCATGAGGGAATAGTCACGCAGGAGGAATTTGATATTGTCCAACAGCTTATTACAAGTCGTAGGCTTCCACAGAACAAGGGAGGATTTGTAAATATTTTTGCAGGCGTTATCAAGTGTGTGGACTGCGGATGTGCTCTGCGGGCAATGAACGTACACAGGAGGAAACGCCCAGAGATTATCGACTGTGTACAGTATTCATGTAATAATTATGCAAGAAACGGAAGAAGCGAGTGTAGTGCCCACAATATAGAAGCAAGGGATTTATTCAATGCCGTTCTTGCCGACATCAACTGTTTTGCGGATATGGCAGTGAATGATGAAAAGGCGGTCAGGGCCATAGAAAAGCGGCTCACGGAAACAGACCAGAGCAGGGCGAAAGCATTAGAGAAAGAACGTAAGAAGCTGAACAAACGCCTTGCGGAACTGGACAGGCTGTTTTCCTCTCTCTACGAGGATAAGGTCATGGAGCGTATTACCGAGCGGAATTTTGAGATGATGTCGGGGAAATACCAGAAAGAGCAGCTTGAAATTGAAGCAAGGCTGAAAGAGGTGACGGAAACTCTTAATGAAAGCTACGAGAAATCACGGGGAATCCGTGACTTCCTCGCCCTTATCCGAAATTATCAAGGCTTAAAAGAACTGGATGCAACAGTTATAAACGCACTCATAGACAAGATACTTGTTTCGGAGCGTGAGAAGATGGCAGACGGAACAGTGAAGCAGGAAATCAAGATTTACTATAAATTCATCGGCTTTGTCGATGAATTACATATCATACCTACAAAACGGTGGGCAGCAATGCCCGCTAAAAATTGTACGGTGTGCGGCGTTGAATATGTCCCGGGCTCTGGTGCATCAAGGTATTGTCCTGCTTGTGCCAAGAAGATACGGAGGGAGAAATCAAACGAGAGCAAACGCAGGAGCAGAGAACAGAAAAGGATAGCATGTATGAACTGTCCGCAAAAAATGACCGACTGAATTTGGACAATATGGTGATGTTGATTTGAATACGACGAGGGTCATAGGGGATTTCAGAATACAGGGTGATAAAGCAGTAATGAATTTTAGAGTTGGGATGAGTACTGTTAAAAAAGATAATTATTGGGTTGTTGATAGCGTTTATTCTTGTACGGGATATTGCGATGAAGGAAACAAATTAGAAGATGTCAGAGCAATAATACAGGAAAAAATAAACGCAGGAGGATATTATGGTTTGTATTCATCCATAGAATATAATTCCGATACCATAGATTTAAGTAATCCTTCAATAATTCAATCATCGGATGAAGTAAAAACAAAAGCTCTAATTAAAGAGATATCCGATGCTTACGGTAATGAAATTATATTAAAATGTCCGGAACACAAGAAGTGTAACAGGATTGTCATAGATATATCGGAAGACAGGGTATTAATTAAGCATGATGCCTATGGTGATAATGCACCTTAATAATTAAATATAAAAGAAATCTAGGAGGAAATTATATGAGTAATGTACAGCAGGAAATATGTCCTTTTTGCGGAAAGGTTACAAGAACGGATGGCAACTTTTGTACCGAATGTGGGCACAAAATAGAGGGAATATTTAACTCACAGATGGCTAACAGAGCCAAGATTAATACAAAAGAGAATGAAAGAGATGAAGAAGTAGAAAATTTAAAAGCAACTTTTAATAGAATAGAAAGTTACAAAGGTGAATATAAAGAAATAAATTCTTATGGTAGGAAAGAAGAAAAGAAGCGAATTTATATAGTAGTGTCTTTATTGGCTATATTTGTCATTGTATTTATAGTTATTAAGTTAAATGTTTCCTCACCAAAGAAAGTGGCTGAAAAATATATTAAAGCATTAATGACTGAAAATGGTGATGATTTTATTTCCGTGACAGTTCCAAAGAAAATGGTTGGTAAGATATGCAGTAAAACTGGAATGACAAGAAAAAGAATAACTGCCAGTGTGGAATATGAAATTTCTGATTATGATATAGATAGTTTCACTATTGTGGAAAAAACAGGGTCTAATAGTAAAGTTGAACGTTATGCTTATTCTATGTTATCTGAGTTGGACAGTGGCATAAATATCACTGATTCATGTGTAATAATTGTTGAATATCATTGGGATGGAAGCATAGAGAAAGAAGAAATTCCGATGTATAAAACAGGCGGACGATGGTACGTCCTTGATGATACAGTTTTTGACCTGATAGATGACTATGAATGAGGAATTTTTTAATGGATAAAAAAACGATAATATACTCCTTTAAAACAATTTTTAAGAAAACCAAATTGATATGCCCATACTGTGGGACAGTACAAAATTATAAAAAAAACAGTTGTTGTGTATGCCACAAAAGCCTTGACAGCGTAAAGGATAATACACTTAAAATAAAAAACTGTATCAGGGCAGGAATCGGTATTTTGGTGTTATCGGTTATATCTGTGGTAACAGCTATGGTTATTAATAATGCTTTAAAAAAGAAACCTGTAAATGACAATAAATATGTTCAGAAAGAAACAGAAACAACAAGTAAAACTGAAGAAACCTCTCTAACAAAAGAAACAACCGAAAATACTACATCCGTTAAAGAAACAATTTCGGAAACACCTACAACACAGGCTCCAACAACAGAACCTCCGACAACGGTTCCTCAAACGAAGAAACCCACGGTACCTGAATCAAAACCGTTTTCGATAGATGATGTAAAATGGATTAAAGAACCATACCTTAGTTGTGATACTGTAATTCCGTTAAGTGAAGTTGTTGGAGAAAATTCAGACATGAGGTTTTCTGATGGGGGTGACTGGTGGAGCAGGGCATATTATGGATTTATTGAAGGAAATAATACGGATTTAAAAAAATATCAGCCGCATAAATATGGGTTAGTAGATTTTAATGGAAATGTCGTTATAGACTATTCCTATGAAATAGAAGTAAGTGAACCACATGGACATGCTTATATAGGTCACGGTGATGATAGTGGTTCAGTTATTGATATCAATGGTAATAAGACGGGTGCATGGGCAGGCGGAATAGGGGAAAGACCGCACTTGTATTATAATACATATGACGGTAAATTCTGGTCATGGAGTGAAGTCTTATATATTTTTGATTCAGTTTCAAAATATGATGGCGAAGATAACATTTGCATATTGTCTAATATATACTATGATGGCGATTATAAAAATACCGGTGGCTGGTATGAAGTTAATGGCAATGTAAGTTATCTTGATACATATACGATATATAATTTATCAACCGGCAGAATTGTTGATACGGTTGATGATTATTATGTGGCAGGTAAAATCGGAAATTCGGAATGTATAAGCGTTAAAAAGAATGGAAAGTACATATTTATAGATGAAAATGGCAAACAGATAGTGCCGGGAACATACGATTTTGCCAGATGTTTCAAAGATGGTCTGGCAGCTGTCTACAAAGATGGTAAAGCGGGTTATATTGACGCAACGGGAAAACTTGTTATTCCTTATATTTTTGAGGAAGCAACAAGCGCATATAATGGCTGTGCATGGGTCAGATATAATGGCCTTTGGGGGGTATGCAAAATTAAAGATTGAAAGGTAGTCCAAATAGGAAAAGTATCCTGTTTGGACTATTTTTTACCAAAAGTTACAAAAAGATTACCGTTTATTACATATTGTGCATAAATGTAAAAAAATTTGTTATATTCAGGTTATCAAATGATGAGGAAATGTATTCGCAATGTTACATATAGCTTTATGCGATAAAAACACAGAAGATATGTCCCAACTTGAATATACAATTAAGGAAATTTTGAATGGTAAAGTTATAATTTCCAAGCATAACAACCCATTTTCTCTGATGACTTATGTTATTGACGATGCAAAAGGGAATGTAGATGCATTATATATTAATGTCGATATGGGTAAAAAGCAAAATGGAATAGAAATCGCAAAACATGTTCTTGAGGAAGTTCCCAATATTAAGATTATTTTTACATCTTCACTACTTAAGGATGCCGTTGATATATTTACGATAGATCCTGTCTATTTTTTAGTAAAACCTTATTCAAGCGATTATGTAAGAGATTCTATATATAAATTAATGAATATAATTCAAGAAGAACAGACGGACTTAATAACGATTAAAAGTGCTGAGAATAAAGGAAAATTAGTAACAATAAAAACAAGGGATATTTATTATATTGAAAGCGAACTTAGGGTTGCACATATTTATACAATTGATAATTTATATACAACATATATGACGTTAGATGAAATACAGAATAAACTAAAGAACAATTTTCTGCGGTGTCACAGAAGTTTTATTGTAAATTCAGATAAAATAAAAAAATTTATTAAACAGGGATTCATACTATTTAATGATAAATTTGTGCCTATCAGCAGAAGTAAGAGTAAAGAGATAAACAATAATGTAAGGAATTATATTCAGATGAGTTAATCGGAGGTTTAGGATGAAATTGAAGCAATGCCTAAATAGACATTTTTATGATGAAGATGTATTTGAAACGTGTCCGTTTTGCGATAGTAAAACACCATTAGAGATAGATGCTCAACAAGTGGTTGGAATAGTTAAATGTGTATTTGGAAATAGCAAAGGTAAACAATATATGCTTCACAAAGGAGTTAACAGAGTTGGGAGCAGCTATCAGATGGATGTAAGAATAGAAAATGATTTACAGGTAACATATGATAATCACTGCTCAATAATATATGACGAAACAAAAAAAAGATTCTCAATATTGCCTTCTGCTGGTACTGTTACATACTTCAATAATGAATTATTAAAAAGAAAAAGAATATTAAAAAAAGAAGATGTTTTCAGAATAGGAAGAAGTGACTACAAAGTATTGGTATTGCCGGAGGATTAATGAATGATAGTTATATTAAGCAATAATAAATATATGTATAAAACCGTTCTACCTGAGAAGGTCGCAGGAAGATATTGGCTTAAAGATGTTTTTAACGGGAGAATGAGGAACTTAATATGTGTAGAAGCAAGTAATGGAAAGTGGATTGCTAAAAGTAATAAAAATGCAACTTTTTATAATTACGATAATGAAACAGTGGATTCAGTTGAAATTATAAACGGAATGGCGCATATTCTTAAGACCAGGGAGGATGAAAAGACACTTCTTTTTGCGGATACATACACATCATCGGGAAGCGAATTTGTAAGATATTACATTCCTGTTAATACCGATATTACAATTGGAAGAGAAACAGGAAATACAATTGTTTACAATAATAAATTTGTATCTGCAAACCATACGATAATCAGAAGAAACAATGATGTGTGGACAATTCAGGATAATAACAGCACCAATGGTACTTATGTCAATAATACCAGAATTGGGTTGGATACGCTGGTACCGGGTGACACTATTTATATTATGGGATTAAGAATAATTATAGGAAACGATTTTATCAGTATTAATAATCCTAACAAAAATGTTGTGTGTGATGAAAATGTTTTGAAAAAAATGTTTGAGTCAGAAACAAAATTGTTCTTAATTAAAGACGATGAGTCAGAAACAGATAATTTCTTTTACAGATCTCCCAGACTGACAAGTCGTATAGATACTTTAAAATTCAGGGTGTCGCCTCCAATCGCACAACAGGATACGGAAAAAACACCTATGGCAATGATGATAGGTCCATCACTTACAATGGGTATGGGCTCTGCCAGTACAGCAGCATTTTCGGTAATTAACGCTGTAGGAAGAAATGCTTCAATATCATCAATAGCTCCTACTCTTATAATGGCGGTCGCTATGATGAGTGGTACAGTTTTATGGCCTACAATTACTAAAAAGTATGAAAAGAGACAAAAAAGCAGATTAGAAAATAAGAGACAAAGCAAATACAGAGAATATCTTACAGAAACCAAAGACAGGATAATTAAAGCAATAAGAGAACAGTCGGAAATTTTACAAAGCAACAATGTTTCTTTAACGGAATGTGAAGATATTATCATGTTGGCAAAAAGAAATTTATGGGAAAGAACAATCGGTCAGGATGATTTTCTGGAAGTAAGAATTGGTATCGGAGATAAGCCACTTGATGCAGAAATAGATTTTCCGGAAAGAGGATTTACGATTGAAGAAGATAATTTATGGGATGATTTACAGGCTCTTTCCAATACACCGAGGATACTGAAAAATGTTCCGATTACATATTCACTTATTAAAAACAGTGTAAGCGGTATTGTTGGAAAAGACTTAAATATTGTATATGACTTTATTAAATGTCTGGTTACAAGAATAGCATCGGATTACAGTTATGATGAAGTAAAGATAATGGTAATAGCTGATTCTGATGATCAGAATAATTGGGATTATATTAAATGGATTCCGCATATCTGGGATAATTCAAAGAACATGAGATTCTTTGTATCAAATGAAAATGATGCAAATGAAATGTTTGCGTATATAGATAAAATAATTGAAGGATACAATAATGCGGATAGAGAAGTTGAGATAGGTCAGTACTATATCATATTTAATGCAAGTAAAGAACTTACAAAAAAGAGTGAAACCATGAAAAAAATATATACAGATGGAGAACAGTATGGTTTTTCTGTTTTTTGTATTACAGATGAAATAAGAAATCTGCCTAAAGAGTGTAGTGAAATAATTGAAATTTCAGAGAACGAATCAAAAATTTATGATAAGCATGATATAAGCGGAAATTGCCAATCCTTTAAGGCAGACACAAAATTAGTGCACAGTATAAACAGTCTTGTAAGGAAATTAAGCGGAATTAAGCTTGATTTATCATCAACGAGTGAAGTGCTGCCGTCAATGCTTACATTTCTTGAGATGTACAATGTATCTAAAATTGAGCATCTTAATATCAGAACCAGATGGAAAGAAAATAACCCTACGGTAACGCTGAAAGCACCTGTCGGTGTTGATACACTCGGAAATCTGTTTTATCTGGATTTGCATGAAAAGTATCAGGGACCTCACGGTTTAGTAGCCGGTATGACAGGTTCCGGTAAAAGTGAATTTATAATTACATATATATTATCGATGGCAGTCAATTATCATCCGGATGAAGTTGCATTTATATTAATTGACTATAAAGGCGGGGGACTTGCCGGAGCCTTTGAAAATAAAAAGAAGGGAATTAAACTTCCGCATCTTGCGGGAACAATTACCAATCTGGACGGAGCGTCAATTAACCGATCTCTTGTATCAATACAAAGCGAATTAAGAAAGAGACAATCAATATTTAATGAAGCAAAACAAATATCCAATGAAGGAACTATGGATATTTATAAATATCAAAAGCTGTACAGAGAAGGTATTGTGACCGAACCCGTACCTCACTTATTTATAATATCTGACGAGTTTGCAGAATTAAAAACACAACAGCCCGAATTCATGGATCAGCTTATCAGTACGGCAAGAATCGGAAGAAGCCTTGGTGTGCATCTTATTCTTGCAACACAGAAACCTAACGGTGTTGTAAATGACCAGATATGGAGTAACAGCCGATTCCGAGTATGTTTAAAGGTTCAGGAAAAGCAGGATAGTATGGACATGATTAAACGTCCTGATGCAGCAGAACTGTCAGCAACAGGAAGATTTTATCTGCAAGTCGGATATAATGAGTTTTTTGACATTGGACAATCAGCATGGTGTGGAGCTCCATATGTTCCGACAGAAGAAGTTGAATCAAAAGAAGAGGACAGCGTCCAGATAATAGATAACCTTGGACGAATTGTTAAGGAAGTAAAAGATTCTAAAAAGGAAAATGACGAAAACGTAAACAATATAAAACAGATTGTGGGTATTGTGAATTACCTTTCTGAAATAGCTGATGAGGATAATATATCTGTAAGAAAGCTGTGGATGGATGAAATTCCTGAATTTATTACAGTTAATTCATTGATTAATAAATATGGTCCATTAAGTAAAGATAGTCCGGAAGTTGTTATTGGAGAATATGATGACCCATTTAACCAGCAACAGAACATAGTTATCCATAATGTATCTGAATGTGGAAATACCATAATATATGGGGCTATGGGAAGCGGAAAAGAGTTATTAGTTAATACTCTGGTCTGTGGATTGATAGAGAATTTTGCCCCTTCTGATATTAACCTGTTTCTCATTGATTTTGGTTCTGAAGCATTGCAAATGTATGCGAAAGCACCTCATGTAGGAAATGTGTTGCTGTCATCGGATGAAGAAAAGCTTATAAGGCTTATGAAAATTCTTAAGGAGCAGATTTACGAAAGAAAAAAATTATTAGCCGAATATAGTGGGAATCCTGATTTGTATGAAAAAGCAACAGGAAGGTCTTTAACAACAATAGTAACAATAATAGATAACTATGCAGCTTTCAATGAATTGTATGAAAATCTTGTTGATGAAATTGCATACCTGTCGAGAGAAGGAGGCAAATACAAAATCTACTTTATAATAACTGCAACCGCGGTTAATGAAGTTAAGTACAAGATTTCGCAAAATTTTGGAAAACAATATGTCCTTCAAATGAATGATAAGTCAGATTATTCATCTGTTTTTGGAAACGTCAAAGGTGTATATCCATCAAAATTAATTGGACGAGGATTGATATTAAAAAACAGTGTTTATGAATTTCAGACCGCACATATATGTAAAGACGAAGAATTACAGGCTTATGTTACAGGATTGATTAGTGAACTTAATGCAAATTATTCAGATGATAATGTAATAAAAGTACCTGAGGTTCCGGAAAAACTGACACCTGAGGATATTAAAATAACTCAGACATTGGAAAATGTTCAGATCGGGGTGGATCTTGATTTAGTAAAACCTGTGGTTGTTAATTTGAAAAAATCAGTAGTCAATGTTATTACAGGAAAAAATATTGATGAAGTTATTGCAACAGGCAGAGGAATAGCTGAGCTTGTCTCAAGAATTGATAATTGTGAAGTTACGATTCTTGATTCGGAAACAGAAGAATCGAAAATCGTTGAGATATATAACATGATGGTTCAAAGAAATAACAGTTATAAAGATGATAATACTTTAACATTTGACCGCAAAGTTATTTTCATTATGAACTGGCAGAGTATTATAGACAATCTTAGCACAGACGGAAAAGACAAATTGGAGTGTCTTATTAAGCATTGTGAATTGGAGTACAGCGTTACTTTCATTTTATGTGATATAGCCGAATCGGTTAAAAAGTATAACCGAAGCAATTGGTATGTAATGCGGGCTGACAGCTCGGATTATGTATGGGTAGGAATGGGAATCGATGAGCAGTCTGTTTTCAATAATCCAATTAATTACAGAGAAGTTAAGAAAGTTAAGAAAGACAATGCAGTTGTGGTAAGTTCTGATGAATACATAATAATCAAACCAGTAAGGCAATACGAGAAAGCGAAAGGCGTGTAGTATGCAAAGAATAATTGTAGATGTAAATGTTCCGGGAGCCGGTACACATTACGAAGTAAAAATACCTGAAAAAATACCGGTTTTTAAGTTGACCAACTTACTTATACAGGCGGTTGATACGCTTGTTGATGAGGATTTTAATCCGTCAGGGGCAATTTTGTGTTACGGAACAACAGGAGAACTCATTGATATTAATTTAACGGTAAAACAGGCCGGGATTACAGACGGTACTGAACTGTTATTAATATAAAAAAAGAAAGGAGACTTTAGTTATGGGAACTAAAATTATGGTTGACACTGAAAAAATAGAAAGTGTCAAAAGACAAATTGAGGAATATCAGCGTGCATATCAAGGAGCATACCATAGGTTGTATGAAATTGATGAAGAACTGAATAATACCTGGAAAGGTGTTGACAGTGATAAGTTTTCAGGCCAGTTAAAGGAATTTAGAGGTGACTTTGATGACCTTGATGCAAATATTACAAGCTATATTACCTTTTTAAACAGTGCTAAAAAGGCCTACGATGCGGCACAGGATGACATAACAACCGAGGCCGGTAAATTAACAACGGATTATTAATTGAAAGGAAGAAGAAAATTATGGCAGCTAATATTAATGTTGATTGGAATGAACTCAATTTAAAGAGTGGAGAAATAAAAACAGAAGCAGGTAATCTTAGAAGTGCTGTGGATAGTATACAGAGACAGGTTAATAGCCTTGAAAAATCATGGCAGAGTGATGCATCCAGTAATATGTTATCAATTATGAATAAAATGACTCCTGTATTTGAAAGATTTGAAAGCATTGTAAATGATTATAGCAAATTTTTGTCAACAACGGCAGATAGATATAGCAGAACAGAAGAGTCTATTAATGAAGCAACGAATGAGCTTAATTTTAAATAACGTTATTATAATATGTTTACCTGCCTGAATAGGGCAGGTAAACAATACAAGGAAAGAAGGGTATTAATATGGCAACAAAAATCAGTGTCGAATCAGCTTCCATTGAGAAAGTCAGTAAATCCATCAAACAGGAAGCAGAAAATTACAAGACAATATATGAAAAAATATACAGCATTGTAGACGATTTATTTGGTTACGAACAATGGCTTGGAAAAGATGCACGTAAATATAACGAAAAAATTCAGGGATTTAGGGATAATTTCAAGAATCTATATAACAATTTTATTTCTTATGTGAATTTCCTTGCAAAGGCAGCAGAGGCATATGATGTTGCACAGGATACGGCACAAAGCGGAGCAGGCAAGCTTACTTCAAAGTATTAGAAAGAATTCAGGAGGTACGTTATGAAGAAGTTAAAAAAGATTGTATCACTAATAATCACAATGATAATGGTGGTATCTGCATTTTCAGGATGTGGTACAAAAAAGGTTAATACTGATGACGACACATCTAAGTACATTACCAGAGGTGCGTGGGTAGAAGCAATCGGTACAATCTGGGGAATGGATGAATATAATGAAAAAGTTCCTTATTTTACTGATGTTCCATCTGATTCAGAGATATTTCCTTATGTCCAATCATGTTACGAATGGAATGTGATTTCAACAGATAAAAAAGAATTTAAAAAAGATGAGGTAGCCACATTAGGATTTGCGGTAAGTTCGGCAACAATGATTTTAAGTGCCGCTGATGTGGATATGACTAATGAAGAAATATTAAATAAGGCGGTAGAATATAAAATCCTTAATGAAGAGGATAATACGGAGGAAAAATTAAGGCAGGGAATAACTCCGGAAGAAGCGGATAATATTATTGCCTTAACGCAGGCATTATATTTTTCAGATAATGCCAATCAGGTATGTGATATAGATTTAGTTGAGAATATTAAGGATTATAGTAAAGAAGATGATATCACATTAGTAAATGACAGTACATATACAGTTAGTGAAAAAGTTGCAGATGAATTAGAACAAAGTGATGTATTTATAATAGATTCTGAAAATGGAACAGGTGGACAGGTTGCACTTAAAGTTGTATCTAAAAAAGACAACGGAGACGGAACTTATACGATTGTTACAGAAACTCCGGATGCGGAAGATGTAATTGAATCAGTTGATATAGAGGGAACATATTATCCTGATTATGAGCAGATAATTCCGGAAGAAGGTATAAAAGTTACTCCGCTTGAAGATGATAATTCAGCTGAAACAACATATTTTAACTTACCGGAAGCAGAATATTCAAATTGTATTATAAATAGTCAGGACGAATATTCATATATACAAAATGATGCAATAAAGAAAAAAACAAAAAAAGGATTTAAGTTCGAGGTTGAATTAAGCTCGGATAAACCGCCTAAAGCAACGGCATCGGCAAATAAGACACTTGAGGATGAAGATGGAAACAGTGTAGGTGTTGTAATTGACAGCAATGGTTATCCGTCATTTAGTCACAAAGAAGCCGTAACAGGTGATCCACGTATAGAAGCGGATTTTGAAATGGCAGATGTGGGACAGGAAGTTGCAGATGCCTTTAAAGATATGAATATTACGGGAAAAGACCTTACAAATACTAATGTTGCAGATATGCTTAAAAATTTTTCAAATGGACTTATAAAAGATGATGCAATATTGGAAAAGTTAAAGGAATCAAGTGATAATGCTATTGCCCCATCCAAGCCATTTAGTTCAGGATATACAATAAAAGGCAGTATTGAAGTCAAAAATTTTAAGGTAACGCCGGATGTAAAAATCGATAAGATTTTAAAACTTAAACGTGCGTCCGTCAGCGTATCAGGAGAAATTGTAAATAGTTTATCTATAACCGGAAAACTAAATACCGAAGTCAAAATTGCCACGATTCCAATTGTAACTGTAGGAATAGCATCAGTTGATCTTGACTTGTATTTATACGCTGATTTAAACGGTGAAGTATCAGTTAAAACAACAATAAATGTCAATAGTAAATTAGAAGTAAATGAGAAAAAAGATGTAAAGAAAAGTAATGATTGCAAGGTTACTACAGACGCAGAGGTTAAGGCATCAATAGAGGCAGGAGCAGCAGTAGCTGTAGCAGTAAAGGCTCTTGGAATAGATATAATCTCATTAAGATTAAAAGCAGGTGCATTAGTTGATGCCTCAGCAAAAGAAACTTTTAATACCAACGCGTATATGGATGGTGATGAACTTGTTTGTGAAGAAAAGGCAGATATGGATATAAAGGTTTACGCATATATGCCTGTCATAAAAATAGAGTTCAATAAAACAAAGAAATGCTTACTTGGAAAGTTTATCTCAGGTGAATTCATAATTTCAGATAAGGACAGCATTGATAAAGGAAAAGAAAGCGGCAGCGGATTTGGAAATTTATGTGCTAAACAGGAGCTGTACAGTGATGACTTTAATATTTATACAATAACATACAGAGTTAAAAAACCTGACAAGACCGAGGATGAATCGGGAATCGGAAACTATCTTTCATTAGATCATATTGCACAGAAAGTAGATGCAGGAAAAACAGTAACAATAAAAGTTGAAAATATTCCTGAAGGATATGAAGAAAAGGATATTGAATGGAGTTCAGAGGATAGTTCAATCGCGACAGTCACAAATGGAAAAGTAAAGGGAATATCGGAAGGAACAGTCAGCATTGTTGCCCAGACATCAGACGGTAAGTACAGGGCAGTATGTTCTGTTAATGTTATTGAATAGAAAAGGTGACAAGATGGATTTTAATGATACAGCAGCAAAAAATATAGCATCAGCATTAAGGCAGGAAGCTTCTGAATTTGTTGAGTCTCAGAGAAAAATTAATCAAATTAAAGAAGATATAAAAGCAGGCGTTAAGTCACCGTCATTGCCGGGTGTCAATAATATGCTCGGCAATTTAAACGGTGAAATTCAAAGTATATATCAGGAGATAATGGATATAGCATCGCTCATAGACAGGACTGCTTCGGAAATTAAACGTCAGGAGACTGAAAAGAAGCGTCAGGAAGAAATTCAAAGAAAGAAAGAAGCTGAATTAAAAGCACAGCAGGAGCGGGAAGAACAGGAAAGACTTGAGCAGGAAGCAAGATTAAAAGCCTCGCAGCAAGAAATTCAAAAGAAAGTATCCAATAAGAAATCTACTAAAGTAAATAAGAAAAGTAAAAAAAGCAAAAGAAAATAGGAAAGGTATTTTATTATGGCAGGTAAATTTAAGGTATATCGAAAGAATGACAAAGTAATAGTTATGTGCCAGAAAAATATAAAGCTAAACAGAAGAGAAATCGAAATACTTAATTCCGGTGAATTGCAGGAATTGATAACACCAACCATAACTACAGTAGGTAATAAGGTTAAGTTGTTTTATGACTTAACCGGATATGTACCTTTTATGGATGCAATATCAGTAGGCATTAAGAAAAAAGATTTTACTAACATAGCATTAGATTTACCGATATTAATTGACAAGTTAGAGTCAAAATATATGCAGAAAAATAATCTTGTTTTGAATATGAATTACGTATTTTATAATCCCAAGGTTAAAAAAATTAAATACATTTACCTGCCGTTAATACAAATTGAAAAGAAGGATGAAACTTTAGATTTTTTAAGAAACCTTCCTTATTACGTTGTATTTACAAGGTCAGAAAATGCAGACTATGTGACGAAATACTTGTCTTATTTTAAAGAGAAAATTAATTTCTCCATGTATGAATTTAAGGAATTGATAAAAAAGATATCATCAACAGAAAAAAAAGATAGAGTGCAGGAATATGGAAATATTAAAGAGAAAAAATTAAAATTCGCTCAGTTACTGGATATGGATACAGGAGAAAAAATTGATATAGTTTCTCAAAAATATGTTATAGGAAAAAATGAAGATTGCGATCTGGTAGTGAACAGTACACATATAAGCAGACATCATGCATACATATCATATGTTGACGGAATCTATTATCTGGTAGATATGGGGTCCACAAATCATACATATATAGATGGGGAAGAACTGGAGAGAGGGATTCCTGTTGAATTGCATAATGGCATGCAGGTTAAATTCGCAGACAAAATGTATAAATTTTATCTTACGGTGAAAGGAGCTGCCGACTAATGGGATTTGATTATGATTATGTTACTAAGGCATCAGAAGAGAGTACAAAATCAGGAGCCGGTAAAATTGTTCTTTGGATAGCTGTAATAATTGTGGCAATTATTGTTTTAATAACGTTAGTTTTGTTTTTGATTTCATTTTTTAAGAAAAACAGACGTAAAGAGAATATAAGCGGAGTAGTATTTTGCTCCAGATGCGACAACAAATATGAAGCCGAATATGGCAAATGTCCTTATTGCAGTAAAAGAAACATAAGGAGGGAAATCAGAAATGTCAGGTATTGATATTGATTTGGGATTAATTAGTGAAACAGAAAAAGAAATAAACATTATCAAAAGTGACTATTTCAGTCAGGCAAAAAATGTTGTAAGTCAAAACATTAATAGACTTGATGTAAATGTTTTAAATAAAAATTCAATTGAATACAGGCTGAGAAAAGTAGTTGAACGTCTTACGGGACTTGAAAATACCATGCAAAAACTGGGACTGTATATAATTTCAGTGGAAAATAATATTTCGGAAGCAGAAGGCAATGTAAAAAAAATTTTGAAGGAACACTTGTCGGATGTTCCATTAGCAACAGGAATAGGAACTGGCGGTGTAGTATCCAAAAATGAATTGGCATTTAGCAAATCTCCTTTTTCCTTTATTTCAGGAACACTGAAAAATGGTGTCGGATTTTTAAATGATAAGTGGCTCAATGCTGTAAATGCTTACGGAGATTTAAACGATATAACACAAATTTTGGGAATAACAGAAGAAGACGGACCTTTAGACATATTAGTAAAAAAAATAGGAATAAGTAAGCCGTTGCAAAAGACAATTAAGTATATTAATTCTACAGTTGAATGTATAGATGCTTTGGAGCAAGGAAATTACGAAAAGGCGGCAGAGACAGGAATCGATATGGCGGAAGATGTTTTGATTGCAGCAACAGCGGGCTCTGTACCGGGTGCAGGCCTGGTTAAAGACCTTGGTAAAAATATGGTAAACAATTTTGCAGATAACTATGGAGAATATTGGAATAACCCTAATATAAAAAACTTGGGGAAATTAATTTACAGTTCTACATTTAAAGCAGCATTTGATGTTGGGTTTGATACGGGATTTGATATAATCGATAAAATTCCGGGAGGGAAAGTGGTAACGGATTATTACCGTGAAAATACCAGCGGAAAAACCGGTGCAGCTGCATATTATGATATAGGCAGACAGACCGTAGATGAAGTTAAGGAGGCTGTTAAAAAAAGCGGCGGATTTGGTAACTTCTACATGGAAGGGGTAGAACTGATGGTTGATGGGTTCAAATCAATATTTCAGAAGTGATTAGGAAAGTAGGTACATTAGATGGAAAAAATATTACCAATAGGTTCAGTAGTTAAGGTTAAAAATCTAAAAAAATACATGATGATATTTGGTTATCTTCAAAGCCACGGTGAACATCCGGATGTCTGTTTTGATTATGTCGGAGTACCTTATCCTGAAGGAAATATAGATTTAAGAGAAGCGACATAGAACAGGTTGTTTTTGAAGGTTACAGAGATGATGACTTTGAAGGAATAGAAAAACTGTTTGAGATTAAAGATACTTATATGGAAGAAAAACGCAAAGGGGAAGAAAATCAATGATAACCAGTTATATGTACACCAATGTAGGTGGAAGAAAAGTAAATGAAGATTCCTGCATTACACTGGAGGATGGAAAAGAAAAATGCTATGTGTTGTGTGATGGTCTTGGAGGACACGGAAAAGGGGAGGTTGCCTCTGGTATGGTTACGGAAGTATTTGATCAGTGTTACCACACGGGAGTCAGTAAACCTGACCAGTTTATCGCAGATACACTTATGGTTGCACAGAGTATGCTCCTTTCCGAACAGATAGCACAGAAAGCACAGGATGAAATGAAGACAACTGCAACAGCAGTGTTGATTTCAGAAGATACCGTATATAGAGGATATATCGGAGATTCCAGAATTTATGTTTTCAAAAAGAATAAAGTAAAGGAGCGCACATTGGATCACAGCGTTCCGCAGATGCTTGTAATGGCAAGGGAAATAAAAGAAAAGGATATTCGCAATCATCCTGACAGAAACAGATTGCTTAAGGTAATGGGAATTGAATGGGAAGGACCGGCATTCAAGATAGAAGAACCATTGAGGACTGATGAGTGTCAGGCCATTCTTATGTGCTCCGACGGTTTTTGGGAACTTATTACAGAAAAAGAAATGTGTAAAATACTTAAAAAAAGCAATACCGTACAGGAATGGATTGAAAAAATGGCAGAGGTTGTACATGAAAATGGTAAAGACAAGAATATGGACAACAACTCCGCAATAGGAATATGGATTGGGTAATATGGAATACCAAAAAAATAAATATTACGAAATAGCAATTGTAAGTGATATCGGTGAGCGAAAAGAAAATGAAGATGCTTACGGGATTGATGTATCGGAAGAAAATGCGGCAGTGGTTGTATGCGACGGCATGGGTGGATTTGAAAGCGGTAAACTTGCAAGCGGTACAGCTGTAAATGAGTTAATCAGGTTATATAGGCAGAGAATTAATCAGAAAAAAATTGATGAAGATTTTCTTGTATATGCAATGGATTCAGTTGATATTAGAATTTCCAATCTACATAACGAAGACGGAAAGAAAATGCATGCAGGAAGTACCTGTGTAATGCTGGCATTGCAAAAGAGAGGAATGTATTGCCTGTCGGTAGGCGACAGCCGGTTATATCTTTTAAGAAATAATGCCATTGCCCAATTAACAAGAGATCATACAGTGGCTCTAAAGGCAGAAAATGATTATAGACTAGAAAAAATATCCTATGATGAATATTTAAAACTAAGCGAAGATAAGTCCACACTTTGCAGTTATTTCGGACTGGGTGGAATTGAAATTTACGACCTGAATAAGGAATTGTATGATCTGAATAAAAATGACATATTAGTGGCGGTAACAGACGGTTTGTATAAATCCCTCAATATTAATGAGATAAAAGATATTTTACTGAAAAACAGGGATGTAAAGAGTATGGCAGAGCAACTGATACATAAAGCCGCTTTATTTGCCAAAGGAAAAAATCAGGATAATACAACAGTAGCAATATGCAGAATAAGATAAAAAAGGAGATAAAAATATGAAAATGACAAGATGTTCAGGACCGGATTTACACTTTTTCGACGGAGAAAAATATAGTGTGTGTCCGGTTTGCGGTTATCCAGCAGCAACTAAAGAAGACGATGAAAAGTTATTGATGCAGGATGCAACAGAAAAAAAACAGCATAAAGAAAAGAAAAAATGGCCGTTTGGAAATGTTAAGAAAGAAGAAAATTATGAACCTGTAATTAATAATGATGAGTGTGCGACTCAGGCAATGACAGACGTAATATCTAATTCGGTTAAGCTTGATGACAACCATATAACAACGGGCGTCAGGACTTCAACTGGAGTTGAGACTATTGCAATGGAGCCGGTTAAAGAGAGCGAAGAAAAAATACATAGTGTTGAATATACCCAGAAAAACTCAAACAGTGCTTTTCAGAATGAAACACCTATTCCACAATTGGTGCCACATGCTGAGCCTGTAATACAGAAACCGGTATACAACTCGGCAGCCGCTTATGACTCGGCAAAAACTGTGGGTATTTACGCAGATGCAGAGACAGAACCTGTTGTTGGCTGGCTTGTTTGTATTAAAGGAGACGAATGTCAGGGAGAAAGTTTTAATCTTAAAGCAGGCAAAAACATGATAGGAAGAGGAGCCGGAATGGATGTAATGATACCGGAGCCAACAGTTTCAAGGGATAAGCATGCAGTTATTACATATGAACCAAAGAAAAGAATTTTTCTTATACAGCCTGGTGACGGTAACGGAATGGTATATCTTAACGATGAACTTCTTATGACTTTTTCAGAAATAAAATCAAGAGATATTATTCAGCTTGGGGAAGCTATGTTTATGTTTTATCCATTTTGCGGTCCTGAGTTTACATGGGATGACTATATAGGAAAATAGACGAAATCAGAGGCTTATGATGAGATGCAATAATTGTTTTGAAGAATATGATGAAGACCTTGGGGTATGTCCATATTGCGGATATACGGAGGGACAACCACCAAAAGAATTGTATATGTTATTTGCAGGAACTGTGCTCCAATCAAGATATATTGTAGGTAAAGTTCTTGGATTCGGTGGATTTGGAATTACATACAAAGCGTATGATACCAAATTGGAGAGAATGGTTGCGATAAAAGAATACTATCCGGCGGGACTGGTATATAGAACACCTGGAACAAAGGATGTTGTTGTGTTTAAAGGGAAACGATATAAAGACTATGCCGATGGATTAAAAAGATTCCTTGATGAAGCGCGTAATGCTACAAAATTTCTTGATAACCCATATATTGTTGATGTTATGGAATTTTTTGAAGAAAACAGCACAGCATATTTTGTTATGGAATTATTCGTAGGGGTTACGCTGGATGAATTCCTTAAAGAAAATGGAGGCCGAATTGATGGCGAATCAGCGGTAGCAATAGCACTTTCTGTTGGCGGTGCATTAAAAGATATTCATAAAGCCGGATATATTCATAGGGATGTAGCACCGGATAACATATATATGTTAAGTAACGGAAAAATTAAACTGTTCGACTTTGGCGCAGCACGTTTTTCAGCTAACGAAACATTGTCAATCGTATTAAAGCCGGGTTATGCACCTGCAGAACAGTACGATTCTGTCAATAAACAGGGACCATGGACGGATATATATGCGCTTGGAGCAACCATGTACAGGATGGTTGTAGGAGTGAAACCGGATGAATCCACCAATAGAAAAATGGAGGATAAGGTACAACCTCCACATGAACTGATTCCTGAAATTTCTGAAAATCTGAGTAATGCGATAATGAGAGCAATGTCTGTTGAAATTCATTTAAGATATCAGACTATTGATGAATTTATGGCAGCAATCACATCCGAGAAAAAAGTCCGTTCTGTGGAAAGTGTAAGAAAAAGAAGAAAGAATTTCAGATGGATAGGGATTGCAAGTTCGGTACTGATTGTTGCCGGACTTGTCACATACTTTTCAAGAAATTGGAATAAACAGAAAGGAGAAGCAACCCTCCCGGATGCAAAGATAAATGTATGGTATGTGATGGACGATGCGGATAACATGGAAGAAAGCCATAAGGCAAAAGGTATAACACAGGCATTAAATGACTTTACGGAAATGTACTCCAATGTGGAAATTAACTATGAAGCAATTCCGAAAGAAGAATATTCGGAGAGATTAAAGGCGGCGGCAGAAGAAAATAATCTGCCGGATTTATTTGAAAGTACCGGTATTGACGAAGCTGTATTATCTAATGCTGAAACTCTTGGAAATGTTATTTCGGAAGTTGATACCGACAAATTATATTTTCTGAATAATTACGAAGAATATTATAAATCGGAAAAACAGATACCTACATCCTTTGTAATGCCTGTAGTATTTATTAACACAACTAAAGCAGAATTTGACGGAGATTTTCTGAAAGATATTAATGAAATAGTATCGGATGATAAAGAAATTACCTATTCAATAGATGATGATTGGATAGAGTATTACAACGATAAAGTGGATTTTGGCAAATACAGAGAAATAGAAGATGGCAAAGAAGCATTTGTTTCGGGACAAAGTGCAATATATTTTGGCAGCAGTAAAGACATTGAAGGAATATATGAGACTATGACCGGTAAGTGTAAACATATTACACTTGAAGGTGATGAGGTACAATGTCGTGCAGGATGTGACTGGAGTATCTCAGGTATATCAGGAAAAGATGAGATAAAAGTTGCTGAAAGGCTTTTAGCATATCTTATAGAGGACCCTACCGCACAGGATTATTTGTATATGCAAGGTGATTTGGGAGATAAAACTAAATTACCGGTTAATAAAGGTGCTATTGAAACACTTATTGGTGATGATGCACAGTTTTATAAGAACATTCTTAGCGAAATAGATAACTTTGGATACAAAGGAGAATGATGATGAAAAGATGTTTAGGATGTATGGAAACATACAGTGATGAATTAAATATATGTCCTCATTGTGGGTATGTAGAAAATTCTATGCCCGAAGAGGCCATCCATATGATACCGGGAACAATTTTGCACGGACAGTATATTGTTGGTAAAGTAGTCGGCTACGGAGGATTTGGTGTTACATATATAGCATGGGACAGTGTCCTTGAAAAACGAGTAGCAATTAAAGAATATCTTCCAAGTGAATTTTCAACAAGAATGCCAGGTAAACCACAGCTGACAGTATTTAATGGTGATAAAGCACAGCAGTTTAATGATGGTTTGAAAAAGTTTTTGGATGAAGCAAGAAGGCTGGCGAAATTTCAGGATGAGCAGGGTATTGTTAAAATATATGATTGCTTTGAAGAAAATGGTACCGCCTATATTATAATGGAATATCTTGAGGGTGTAACTCTCGGAGAATTTTTAAAGGAAAACGGAACATTGCCTGAAAAAGTTGCAATCCAGATGATGATGCCAATTATGAAGTCTCTTAAGACGGTTCATCAAGCAGGCATTATACACAGAGATATTGCACCTGATAATATAATGATATCCACAGACAGTCAGATTAAACTGATAGATTTTGGTGCTGCGAGATATGCGACAACAAGTCACAGCAGAAGTCTTACGGTAATAATTAAACCGGGATATTCTCCGGAGGAACAGTACAGAAGTCGTGGAGACCAGGGACCACATACAGATGTCTATGCAGTAGGTGCCGTGTTATATAAAATGATTACAGGAAAAACACCACCTGACGCAATGGAACGAAGAGCATATTTTGAAAATGGAAAAAAAGACATGCTTGAACCGCCTAGTAAGTATTGCAAGACAATATCCAAAAATGTTGAAAATGCAATACTTAATGCAATGAATGTGCGAATTGAAGACAGAACTCCGGATATGCCTACGCTTATTGAGGAATTAACAACTGAGGAAGAAGTAGTCAGAAGAAACGGTAAAATCAAGAAGATAGATATATTAAAATGGCCTTTAGGTGTAAAAATTGCCGTTCCGACTGCATTAGTGTCAATAATAACCCTTATTGTATTATTTTTAACAGGAGTTATAGGCTTCAAAAAGCATACACCGCGAGATATTTATATACCTGATGGAATGACAAGAGTGCCGCGTATAGTAAGTATGCTTGAGGATGAGGCGCAGGCTACACTTGTAGAGAAAAACCTTAATCTTGTTGTGAGCGGTAAACAATATGACAGCCAGATTGCAGAGGACTGTATTCTTATGCAGGAACTGACAGTAGGTTCCGTTGTTCCTATAAATTACAATTTAGGTGTTGTAATAAGTGCGGGAGAACGAAGCGTTTCAATGCCATTTGTTGTGGGCTTTGACAAAGATACAGCAATAAAAAATCTCGAAGATATGGAATTATCTTACGAAATAATAGAAGATTATGACAGTGTTTTTCCTGAAGGATACATATGTGCCCAGAGTATAGCGGGAGGAACAGAAACAAGTATCGGAACAGTAGTAACCCTTACAGTGTCATTGGGAAGAGATCCTGACGTAGACTACAGTTTTGATGAAGATGTTATGCCTGATATAGTAGGTATTTCTCTTGATGAGGCGAAAAAACTTTGTGAAAAACAGGGAATTATTCTTATTGTTTCGGAATATCAATATAACGCAGATTATGATGCAATGTACGTTCTTGCACAGGGCGTTAAAGAAGGCGAAGCAATACAGAAAGATGCGACAGTAGAAATTGTTTTATCTAAAGGAAAGCAGTCATATATTGTTCCGGATGTTGTTTACTTTGAAGAAGAGGAAGCAATTAACATAGTAAAAGAACGTGGTCTGGATTGTGATATAACTTATAAAGAAGATGAAAATGTCGCAGAAGGTTGTGTCGTAAGCCAAAGTGTGGCAGCCGGAACACAGGCGAAAGCAGGAGATGTAATTTCACTTGTTGTATCTTCTGGTCCGCCTAAATTTGATATGATTGATGTTGTAGGCGAACAGCATAAAGATGCAGAAGAGAAACTTCATGAACTTGGATTGGTTGTGACAGTTGATTATATTTATGACGAAAATTATGAACTTGGAACAGTAATCAAACAGAGTGAAGAAAAAGGTGCAAAAGTATATAAAGGATATGAAATTACAATAACTGTAGTATCGGATGAAGCACTTATTAATGTACCTGACGTTGTTGGCAAGGATTTTGATGAAGCAACTGAAATGATTACATCAGCAAACCTCAAAGTTGAGAAAAATGAAATCTACGACAACAATGTTGCAGCAGGTTTAGTAATATCACAGACACCACAGGCAGGCAGTTCACAAAAGGGAGGTACTAAGATACTTCTTACAGTGAGCCTTGGAAAACAGCCTGTAACCGTTAAATTTAATTCTTTAGGCGGAACTTGTCCGGAATCAGAAAGAACGGTATATTATACAGAAACCTACGGTGAACTTCCTGTACCAACAATGCAGTATCATAAGTTCCTTGGCTGGTATACAGCGGAAAAATCAGGTTCACAGGTAGAAGCTGATACTAAAGTAAATAATGTAAATTCCCAGACACTTTATGCAAGATGGGAAAGAATTTATGTGCGAGTAGCTTTTGACGCAAATGGAGGAAAAGTAGGAACTTCTTCTACCAATATTGCTATGGGTGAAAAATACAGTCTCCCAACTCCTGAAAGAAAATATTATTCTTTTGATGGCTGGTATACAGAAAAAAATGGTGGCACTAAAGTAACGTCAAGTGATGTAATGTCAACCGGTGAAAGGCACACATTATACGCACATTGGACAGTTAAAAGTGTAACTGTTACCTATGACGCAGGTAGCGGAAACGTTACAGGAGATACAAATGTTAAGTATAATCTTGGAACAGAGTATGGCAAAAAACTGGCAACGAGAACTGGTTACACATTTATGGGCTGGTATACTAAAGCAAATGGAAGTGGTACAAAAGTTCTTGAAACTGATATAGTAACAGATGAAAAAGAACATACATTGTATGCATATTGGTCAAATAAGGCAATTACAATTACATTAGACCCACGAAGCGGTACCCTTAGTGAGCGTTCGATAAAGGCGGAATATGACAAAGAATATGGCACACTGCCTACTCCTGAAAGAAAAGGATACACTTTTGAAGGCTGGTATACC
>ERZ779829.246-NODE-246-length-24528-cov-2.336984_pt1 | contig 24528 bp, 26 predicted proteins | sample MGYA00511562_ERZ779829 | MGnify/ENA primary metagenome ERZ779829 (study PRJEB29588, sample SAMEA2151677) | human gut metagenome | biome: human gut; feature: human-associated habitat; material: faeces | place: Denmark | collected 2008/2010 ... | reverse complement strand
AAATCAAAATATCATTCTACAGCAGTAATAATAAAAACTCTAAAAAATATAATATTTTCCCAGAACCCCACTTGAAAAAGTCCATATCATTATTGGTATAGCTAAAAACTGTTTTCACAAATTATTTTACCGCCCTCATAAAACTATAAACTACAATATCATGAAAAAAGAAATAATCAATTTAACAAATTAAAATGACGTTCACTAAACGTCATTTACTCTTTATTTATAAACATAACAATAGTCTTTTCCTTACCATATTTGGAATAATCACTTAAAGCCTTTTTATTAACATAATCCTCAAACTTTAATACATCAAAATTGACTATCTGTTCAACAAAATCCCTTTTCATGTAAAAACTTTGTAAAACCATCACTATACACTAATACAATATCATTTTTTTCTAAATTAAAACTTCCATATCTTATAAATTCTCTAACCGTATCATCTCCCGTAATAGCTCCATATGAAACACATTTACCATCTTTTATATTATTAATATTATTTCGATAATCTCTTCTAACTATAACTCTAGCTTCCGCTAAATTCCACGGAATTCCTATCTTATTTATATATGGATCACTATAAAGTTCTTTATCATCAGCTGTTTGAAACTTAATATTTCCTTTCTTATCATAAACAATAACTCCACAGTCACATATATAAGCATAATTCAAAATATTATTTTCTATTCTAATGCAAGACGCAACCGCTCCATAATAATCACTTTCTAAATAATCACATTTCAAAATATATTTATTATTTAGTAACTTAACACTCTCATTACATTTTATTAATCTTTCATATAAACTTCCTGTAATTATAGAAAATGTATTACATATTTCTTTAGCGGCCAAATAAGCACCTGATGGATTTGGATATTTTTTAACAAACACCTCTTTTTATATAAAAGCTCAAAGTCTGGTAAACCAATCGGATCTCTTGTAATACCATCCGCAACAATAGTCTCATCACTAGAAGCAAAATATTGATCTTCAATCGGAAAATTACCATCTACATTCTTTATATTATCAAACGTACTTTTATATACTAGCATAAAAACCTCACTTACTAATTATATAATGAAGAAATATTCCATTCATATACTTTACCATCTTTTATAATCTCTAAAGTATTCTCCATCAATCTAACATCATACTCTGTATTTCTATTAACAAAAATAGAAAATTTTAAAACATTATTCCCTGAAATTTTAAAATACTTTGCTAAATACATTGTCAAGTCTAACACACAATTAACTGTTCCATTCAAACAATTTGCTTTTTTAAAGCTTTACTTTTTAATACCAATAAAATATTTGCAACCAGAAACACACCCATAATAAGTAATTGTATCAATGCTTCATTTAAACCTCTAACACCACCAAACAAAACATAAAAATAAATTAATCCTATTAATATAAATTGTACTGTGACAAATCCCTTAAATATATTAAAGTATTTTCCTTCTCTAGTTTTTCTAAACTTTGACAGCAAATTTATTTGCACAATTATCTCAACCACACAAATTAAATAATAAATATCCATAAAAAACGCGCCTCTAATATTGATAATAGTATATAGCATGCAATAATAAAATTACAAACAGACAAATTTAACAAGAAGCGCTACACTTAAAAAGATAAGAAGGAGTAAGAAACTAATAAAGATAGTAAAAAAGATAGTCAAAGCCCAACAAACCAGAAACTAAAAAAACTATACAACAAAGTATTACCCAATAGCAGAAAACTATTCTTACATCCAAGAAGTCTCAAGTAGTAAAAATACAACTTACACAAAAGAAAAAACTTCCTGCCCAGAAGTTTTTTAATACATAATTTTAATTACTTAAAGTTGTTTTGTATCTCTACTTTCTACCTTACCTGTAGCTTTATCATCAAGCATTTGTCCAAGTTCATTAGCATAGTCTGGATCTTGTCTCTTTCTAACATCTTTTGCTCTTTTGTTTTTTTCCGCTTGTGAAAGTAATACCACATCAATATTGGCACCAGAATCTCTCAATGATTTTAAACCATTTGCGAGATCAAGTGACGTTTCAAATGAAGGATAACAATCAGTCCCATAACCATAATGACCAAACTCTTTCAAAATACCATAAAGTTGGTTAATAAAATCTGGACTACTATCAACAATTGAAACTGAATGTGTCATTAAAAGTAATCTATCATCCGAAAAATCAGCTACATATTTAGGCTGGTCTTTAACAGGAAGTTCTTCAGTTTCAGACTCATGCTTAATAGCTTCTTTTTTCTCTATCTTCTCTGACTCAGAAATTTCTCCCCTATGTCTAGCTATTAACTCTTGTTCAGTAGAACTACTTTGAGTTCTTCCCAATATTTTATCTAAATAGTCCAAATCAGACGATCTAATACTTTGTGCATCAGGACCATTCGCAATAGCATTCATCTTTTTAATACTATCACTAATCATCGCATCAGTTTCCATAGCTCTTCTTTTTACATCTTCTATTTCGCGTTCTTGTTCTCTTTTAATTTCTTCTACTCTTTTACTAAGATCTTCCTGACTATAATCATCACGTGCAGTATCTTTTTTTTCTTTTTTTTTCATACCAAATAAAAATCCAATATAATACCTCCTAGTATAAGAAAATAGTATCATTAACTTTTCTATATTTCAACAATATTGACATTACATAAAGTAAAGTCATCATCAAATACTAATTTAAAAGTTTGACAGTATTTCCACTTCCCATCAAAAAAAGTCTTATCCTTAAACTTATAATCACCATCATAACTAACACTACACCATTTACCAAGTAAATACATAATAGAAGTAGAATGACTTACTATTAAAATTTTCTTATTTTTATACTCATCCATTACCCTCATAAGAGAGCCATACATTCTCTCTAAAGTTTCTCTTCTACTCTCGCCATCACCAATCTTATAGTCATAATCATTAAATTGATGAATTTCAAAATCACTTGGCAATTCACTTAAATTCTTAATACCATGACGTCTTTCATTAAATCCATCTGTAATATTTATAAGCAAATTATTTCTATAAGCAAAATACTTTGCCGTACTAATAGCTCTAGAAAAACTACTACTCCATACTACATCTAAATTACTAAACTCATCCATTAAACTAACTCTCTCAGCTAATCTTTCTCCATCAACACTTAAAACAGTCTTCTTATTAGAAGTATAAAAATCTTCATTACTATCAATCATCCCTAATTGTTTCCTTATTACTTCTGAGTGTCTTACTAAATATACAGTTGTCATATTACCTCCAAAACATTATTAGTACAAGTATATTATCTCACAAGTATTAATTATTTTCATTTATTTTTTATATATTCTGCACTATTTAAAACATTAAGTTAATATTTTACCATTTCACACAATATATCAATCTTTTAAGCTCTTTAAATATAAACCACAAGTTGATTAATCCAAGAACTCCACGACACAATGGAAAAGTTGAACGAAATCATAGAAATGATTAACAAAGATTTTATTCCTATCTCAAATTTTACTCGTATGATGACTTATTATTACAGATGAAGTCTTATCTAAAACGTTCAAACAATATTCCAATGCAAACATTAAACTGGCTTTTCCCTTCAGAAATGAGACAAAAAATTATAGAAAAAAACAATATTCAATAATTACAAAGTAACTATATCATATTGCCTTTAATTTTTTATAAATTTTGTCTCACATCATTTACAATTATACAAAAACCAAACTTTTTGAAACTTACTACTTATATTTTTTACTATATAAAAATAATTTATACATATTCCTTATTAAATATAGAAAAAGTATCTGTCAAGTAACTGTCAAAAAAAAGACACTATTAAAAATGTCTTCCTTTATCATCACTTTTTGGACTATCACCAGTAGACCCACCCAGCATTCTACCAAGTTCACTAGAATCACTAGTACCAAGACTAGAACTACTAGAACTGCTAGTAGTTGTGCTCTTAATAGTATCAGAAGCATAAGTTCTAGACTTTCTAGTTTTTGAAATTGAACCGTAATAATTTTTTGGTACAGGATTGTTTTCATGATGCCATTTAAGCGGCTCATCCATACTAGTAACCTGAGCAAGTGACTTTCTAGGCATTTCTTCTATCTTTTTTATAGTTCTTAATATATAGAAAAAATTTTCTTCTGCTAATTTATTTCTTCTACCACTAAGCACCTCATTTAAATCACAACCATTTTCTTTATACAATCGCACACAATCAGCAAGAATACAAATTCCTGGATATTGAGGATAATAATTACCACCATATTCTTTTATTAAATTAAATAATTCCTGAGAAACTTCCGAGTTTCCATCAGTAACAGTATCAATAATTGCAAATAAAGTTTTATCAGCCTCAGGATCATCTCCATTATCAATTCTAGACGAAGTATCATCAGATACAAACTTTTCACCAGCTATTGCGGCATTTACTCTTCTTAAAGCATTTTCTTGAAGTTTTTTTTCTATATTTGCAATTTCTTCAACATATTCCGCACTTAATAACATATTAGATGAAAGTCCATACAAAAAGTTCATCATATCTAGTTCTAGAGCTTTCTTAACACCTTCTTGATTTATACGACTCCATTCACTCTCTGGAATAATTTCCTTCAAAAAATCATTAACAACTTGATTAGCATTTAGCCAACGATCAATTTCAATACGTTCAACATCTACCGAAGATTTCTGTTCTTCATCGACCTGTTTACTTTCAGTTCCTGCTTCATTATTTAGTTTTCCATGCTCTACCACACCATTTTTTCTATCTTGTTGAAAAGGTTTAGTTTCTTGTCTAATTCGCTTAGTAGATGTTCCATTTCCAAAAAGCATACCAAATATACTACTTTTTTCCCTCTCCTTCTATAGCGAATTCAACTCTATCTTCACCTTTGCCATTATACCAATTCCTCCATAAACTATTATTACCTATATTTTATCATTATAAATATTTCAAAAAAATACAAACTGATAAACTTATACAAAATATTTACACAAATTATAGCATTGTAGCAAAAAAAACAATATCAAACAATAATTTAATATTGTTTGATATTATTTTTAATATCTATTCATTTCCTTTTAAACTACTAACCATATCTATAGACTTAACTTTTCTAGATAAATACAAAGATACTAAATATGAAACAACAAATGTCAATACTGCTGCGAAAATATATGTACCAATATTAATATGTACTGAGAAATCAAAACTATCATCCAAGCATTTTTTAAATAACCAGTCTACTAAGAAATATCCACTAGGTAAACCAATAATAATAGATAAAATAGTAATCCAAGTATTTTGTTCTATAAAAATACTTTTAATTTTCTTATCACTAAATCCTAGTACTTTTAGTGTAGCAAATTGATATTGCTTTTCATTATAAGATAAAATACCCATATTATATATTATAACAATTCCTAATAATACAGCAAAAAGTATAATAAGTATTATCATCTTTCTAGTCATAGAAAGCATAGATTCCATTCCACTACGTAACGTACTTATATCTTGAATAGATTCTACATTTTTAATTTCATTAATATTCTTCATATTAGAATTAGTATATAAAGAATCAGCTTTATATTTTAGTCCTAAACTCTCCATATAACTCTTAGTCATAGTTAAATTCTGACTCTGTGGATCCTTATAAAAGCCAACTATCTTAGTCTCATAATAAGTCTTATCACCATAAATATGCCACTTAATAGTATTTCCTATTTTATAACCCTCATTAGAAGCCATTTTATAAGTAATATAAACTCCCTCATCACTATCTAACTTTATAAATTTATCTTTATTATCTAAAAATCTAACTAAGTTCGAAGAATCATCTACAAATATAGTATGAGCAATTCTCTTACCTTCACTATCCTTTACTTCAACACCTAAAGTCTCACTTGTACTATTACCATATTTACTCTTTAACTCATCAATCTCTTCTAAACTAATATTCTCACTAAAACCAAGCTTATATGAGAAATTATATAAGTCTTCAAACTGCAACTTAACAAAGTGATTCATACTATTAAGCATTCCAAAAGCACAAACTATCAATGTACAGCAACCAACTATACCAATTACTCCTGTAATAGTTCTAAACTTATTTCTAATAATATCTCTTAAATTCCACTTTGTAGAAAATCCTAAATGTTTAAATATACCCTTCGTAGTAATATTTAAACTACCAACTTTAACACTAGGTATTTCATTTCTTAAAGCCTCAGCTGGTCTTTTCTTTAACTCTCTTCGACAAGTTAAATATGCAATAAATGAAACTCCTAATACAACACAAAGTGCCATCAAGTAACTTCCAATTTTAACTATTGGTACTCCATTAGGAACCTCAAAGAAAGACATCTCTAAACCAAAAAATCCCCTACCGATAAAGTATCTTCCTAAAACAATACCAACAATCGCTCCAAGTAGTGAAACAAAGAAAGCATAACTAATATAATGTAAAGTAATTTTACTATCTTTAAAACCTAATGCTTTTAAAGTACCAATCTGTAACTTTTGTTTCTTAATTACACGATTCATTGTCGTAATAACAGATAATAAAGCAATAAATAAGAAAAGTCCTGAGAAGATACCAACATAAGCACCACCCTCATCAATTTCACCTTGATACATAGAGTAAGACGTTGTATCTTCAATATTAACAATTGATAAAGCACTACTAATATTATTCTCAATATCATCCTTAACACTATCAATATTTTTCTTATTATTAACATCAACCATAACATAGTTATATGGAATATGTTCTAAATAATTAAAATTATCTAAAGTATAATCTAAATGATATGCTTCCATCTGTTTAACATATAAACCCTTAATATAATCTTCTGGTATTTCTTTATAAGATAAATAAGCAATACCAAAAACATTTCTATCAGGAACCAAATCAGATTCATTCTTTATATCATATACATGATCTGGTATATTAACAAGTCCAAGTATTTTCTCTTTTAAAGTAAAAGTATCATATTTAATCCTAATAGTATCTCCTACATTAAGATTATTCTTCTCAGCATAAAACTTATCTATCCAAACACCATTTTTATTAGAATCAAATTTCTCTCCTTCAAAGACATAAAATTTAGATATTTCATTAGTCTCTATAAAACTAACTAAATATGACTTATCTTTGTCATCTGCATCAGTCGCATTAATAACTAATTTTCTTTCAGCATTATTTATGTTTTTTAAGTTCTTAATATCTTCCAAGTCTTTTTCACTAAAACTATTACCAATTACGTTTAAATCTTGTAAATTATACTCCGTATAAAACTTATCTCCCGCACTAATCATTCCATCCATATATGCTTCTATTCCAACATATACCATTACTCCAATTAGTACCATTAAAAATATTGTTAAAAACTGTGACTTATTTTGTAATATATCACGAAGCATCTTCTTTCTTAACATATTACCACACTACCTCATCTATATTCTTAGGCTTTTTATTAATAACATTACTTTCTACTTTACCATTCTTTAAACGTATTACTCTATCAGCAACATCTGCTATCAAAGAATTATGAGTAACAACAATTACTGTATTTTCTCCATTATTAGCATCACACTGTTTCTTTAATAATTTTAATACTTGAGCTCCAGTCTTAGAATCAAGTGCTCCAGTAGGCTCATCACAAAGTAATAATACTGGATCCTTAGCAATCGCTCTTGCTATTGAAACTCTTTGTTGTTCTCCACCTGATAATTGATTAGGAAACTTATTATAATGATTTTCAAGTTCTACTTCCCTAAGTATCTTCTTCGCATTCTTTGGTTTCTTAACAATATCATTAACTATTTGTACATTTTCAAGTACTGTAAGTGTTGGAAGTATATTGTAAAATTGAAATATAAATCCTACATCCTCAGCTCTATAATTAGTAAGTTCTTTATCACTATATTTAGAAATAACTTTATCTCCTACTTGAATAGTACCAGATGTAACTTTATCCATTCCACCTAATAAGTTTAAAAGTGTACTCTTACCTGCTCCAGATGGTCCTAGTATAACAACAAACTCACCTTTATTAATTGAAAAAGAAACTTTATCTAGGGCATTAAACTTTTTTTCCCCTACACTATATGTTTTAACAACATTCTTTAATTTAATTAACTCTTTCATAACATACCCTTTCTAAATATGATATTTTTATCACATTTCATTATAATTATAATTAACATTAAACTTAAAATCAACAAAAATATGATATTTTTATCATATTTACTAAAAACTATAGTATAATCTATTTGAAGGACGTGATATTATGAGTGAAACTAGAATACCTACTCAAAAAAGATCTATTGAAAAACGCAATAAAATTATTTCTTATGGCTTTGAACTTATGTGTAATAAAGGCTACCACAATATTAATACTAATGATATAGCTAAATATGCCAATGTATCAACAGGAATAATTTATCAATACTTTCATGATAAGAAAGAAATATTTATTGAAGGTATCAAAAACTATTCTGACAATATTATGTTTCCTATTTTAAATGTTTTAAAAAATAATGATATAAAAATAACTAATCTAGAAAAACTTTTAAATGAAATGTTAGATATCTTTATAAAACAACACACTCTATCTAAAAATGCTCACGAAGAAATGATTGCCCTTTCTCACCTAGATCCAGATATTGCTGAAATATTTCATCAAAAAGAACTTGATACTACAACAGTAATAGTTAAAACTCTAAAAGAAAATAATATTTCCTCAGAAAACTTACTTGAAAAAGTCCATATCATTATTGGTATAGTTGAAAACTATTGTCACGAGGTAGTTTACCACCATCATAAAACTATGAACTACGATATTATGAAAAAAGAAGTTATCAAAATAATTACAAGTATTCTAACAAATTAAAATGACGTTCACCAAACGTCATTTATTTTTTTATTTATAACTACCAGTTTCTACACTTTTTAATCCCTCAAACAAACAATTTAAAAACCGGACTTATTGAAGAAGCAAATTCAAATGCTATATCTTTATGAGTATAGGTTCCACCATATTTTCCACGTTTGGAATATATCCCTATTGCATTCGCTCTTTCACACCACTCAGTAACACTCAATGTAAACGTATGAAGCCCTGCTGTCCTTCTAAACCCGTCGAATTCGACGGAATTAAAATTAGGATTATAAATTGATTCCCACATTCCTAAAAACTCTAAAGTTATTCTATTTCTAAGCCAATTTCTTATAACATCATCAGCCTTTGACTTACCATCTTTAAACTTTCCAAAATCAGATATATAAAATATAATCATTATCATCAATATTAGTTATATTTATTTTAATATTTTGTACCTCTATTATTTTATTTGACATATTCCACCTCCATTGATTTGTATTACCATACTATAATACAAACAAACGTTTGCCAATATGAAATTGTATATTATTTAATGTGAATTTTCCCTTAGAAAAATCCTTGCAAAATAAAAACGACTTTTTACAAGTCATTTTAAATTTCTACTCGAAGAAATCGAGTTTTCTATCATATTTGGTGCTCGTATCCGGACTTGAACCGGAACTCTATCGCTAGAAGTAGATTTTGAGTCTACCGCGTCTACCAATTCCGCCATACGAGCAACTACATATCAAGTATATCATACTTTTTTCATTTTCAAAATATTTTTTAAAAAAAGAAGAAGCTATTCACTAACTTCTTCCTTATACTTAGAAGTATACAAGTCTGATTCCTCATTCTCTTCCTTTTCACTTTCCTCAATAAAACTATTCATATCTGGTAAATCTTTAATTGTAGATAAACCAAAATAATCCAAAAACTCACTAGTAGTTTCATATAAAATGGGTCTACCAGGTAAATCACTTCTACCAACTTCTTTAATGAATCCTTTTGCAACCAGTTTTCTAATGATTTGCGTAGAACAAACACCCCTCATCGCATCTATTTGTACTCTAGTAATTGGTTCATTATAAGCAATAATAGCCAAAGTCTCTAAAGCTGCTTGACTCAAAGTATTGGTTTCAGGATTTTCTAAAAGTTTTTGATAATACTCTCTATGCTCATACTTAGTCGTAAGTTTAAATCTATTACCTAAAAAGTCAATTCTTAAACCTCTATTCTCATCTTCATAATCATGTTTTAATTCATATAGAAGATTCTTAGACTCCTCTTCATCTATTTCAAGTACATCTTCTATTTGGTCAAAAGTAAGACCTTCCTCACCAACAACAAATAAAAGTCCTTCTAAAACTGCCTTTTTCATACCTACACCGCCTCACAAATAATATCATCAAATGTTCCATTCTGAGTAATAGTAAGTTCATGACTCTTAGCCATCTCTAAAACTGCTAAAAAAGTCGCTATAACATACTCTTTAGAAACAACAGGGAAAAGTTCAAAAAACGATACTCTCTTCTTAGTTCTTAATAAATTCTTAATATCATGTCTTCTTGAAGATACAGTAACTTCATTTACTGTAATCTTAGTCTGTAAAGGTTTAGTTTCCTTCTTCCTCTCCAAATCCTTTTTAAAAGCCTCTACCAAATCATCTAAAGTAATATCAGTCGTAATACTAACATCTTCTTCAACATAATTTCTAATATTCTCAGGAGCCTTAGTATAAATCTCTTTTCTTAAATTTTCTTTGTCTTGAAGTACTTTAGTAATCTCTTTATATGCTTGATACTCTAACAATCTATTAACAAGTTCTTCTCTAGGATCTTCCTCTTCTCCTTCTTCATTCTTAGGATTAGGAAGTAACAATTTAGATTTTAATTCAATAAGTTCTGAAGCCATAACCAAATACTCAGATGCAATTTCTAAATTCATCTTTTCTTGTAAATCCAAATAATTCATATATTGATCAGTAATCTTTTCTATTTCTATATCCATTATATTCATTTTACTTTCTTTAATAAGATGTAACAATAAATCTAATGGTCCTTCAAACTCATTAATCTTAAAATCCATATCAAGAACCTACTTTCTAATTATATCTACACTTACAAGTATAACAAATTTTTCCCATTAATAAAAATATATTTTACTTTTTAATCAAAACAATTATAATATACATAGGTGATTTTATGAAACAATTCACAATGCGTGATGAACATTTTATCTGTGAAAAATGTCACAAAGAAGTATCTCCCCTAGGCTACACAGCAAGAGATCATTGTCCATATTGTCTTTATTCTAAACATGTTGACATAAATCCAGGTGATCGAGAAAATACTTGTAAAGGTCTTCTAAAACCAATTGGTATTGAAAAATTCAAAGATACTTATAAAATTCTTTATCAATGTGAAAAGTGTCACGAGTTTCATAAAAATATAGTTGCTAAAGACGATGACATGAACATGATAATAAAAATATCAAGTAATAATTAAACCAGTCCAAACTCTTGAACTGGTTTTTATTTTAAACATTTACTCTTACCATATTAGTAGTATATCTATTACCTTGACTATCATAAATATGGAAAAGTGCATAATACTCTTTATTAGAATCTAAATCTCTAAACTCTAATTCAAATCCATCAGCAATCTTAAATTCAACTCCAGACATTGTTCCTGAACTTTCCCACTCTGTTGTATAATTTCCATTATCATCAAATATCTTATATGACATATTCCAAAATTGAACCATTTTCCAATCTTTAAGTTCAAAGCTCAATTTAGGAGCAACCAAATCTTCATCTTTCTCATCAACAATTGGTATAGCCCCAATAATCACACCCTTAGGATTATCACTATCAATAACAAACTCTACATATACAGCTTCATTAGTAAAATTCTCAGACATCTTACTACCCCAATTCTGAAGAATTGCTGGTATTAAATATTTAACATAATCTTTTCCTTTTTCTGATTCAAAAGCAGTTAAATAAACAGTTTCATCTGAATCATAGGCAACAATACCCTTTTTCTCAATCGTAGTACTAAATACATTATTAGAAACAGAAATATCTGTACCTTTAAATCTAGGCATATAATACTTATCACTTATCTTTTCAAAAATAACATAACTAGCCGAACTATAATTCTTTACAACTTCATCTGGTACTGTAACACTAATTGTATCATCACTAATAGCTGGAACATTACCACTTAACTTCCAATTATTCATTCTATTACCTGTAAGTGTAAAAGAAAAATTAGTAATAAAATCTGTATATTCTGAAGCAAAATCAAATTGTCTATATAAACTTAACAAACTAGCAATATTATTTTTATTTTCAAAAGGAAAATATATAGAAACTCCATAAGTATCTGCTAAATCTGTTTTTTGATATACAATAAATGTATTTAAAACATCTTTTACTTTTGTTGCTTTCTCACTATAATTACTAGGTAATTTATTAATTAAATCATATAAATCAACTAAATCATAAAGTGAATTAGCACTAACTCTTCCAAAAGACTTAGCCTGATTCCTTGTTCTAGAAACATTAGAATAATCAATTGTCAAATTACTATCTACATCTTTAAACAAATCATCTATTGCATCTTCAACAGCACTAACTTTTGACAAGTCCAACAATGATAATGTAACACCTTTAGTCTTATAAGATTTAGAATAAAAGTTTTCAAAATGATTTACAATTGACATACCAAAATCAACTGTACTTGTACTATTTTTTAAATCTCCTAAAAATCCATAATCCCATCCATAACCAGGTTCAACTTCCTGTGAAGCAACCATATAATTTGCATAATTAGATAATAAAGAAGCTATCTCCACACTAGACATTAAACATGCATCAAAACCAATCATCTCTAATTTTTTATTTTTGAAAGGACTATTTTCAAATGCTTGTTTCAACTTTGGAATAGTAAGACTACCTATAAAATTCTGATCAATCCCATAACCATATATTGGTCCTCCACCATGATCCCATAAAATTAAACTATATTTTGAAGCTTTATAATTCTTATAGCCATACTCTAAAAAACTCGCTAAAGTACTTGACTCAGTCATACTAACCTTTTCAAATATCTCTAATCTTTTTAGACTACCGTCTTTATTTACTTTAAAAATTGCATTCTTATCATCTGGTACATTTTCATTTTGCCATTTCTGACTACCACCAGTATAAATCAAAATATTAACTTTATCAAAATCTGCTCCCGAATTACCAATCTCATGAATATCAAGAGAAGCAGCTGCATACTTAGATTCCAAATCAGATCCTATCATATAAATCATAATAGTTCTCTTACCAGATAAAAAAGCAAACCCATTAGTTGCAAAGTACATTATAGCAACCAAACAAATAATCATAGCAGGTACTAATATTTTAAAATTAATAGTTCCCTTACCCTTCTTATTAGAATTATTATAATTAATATTCATCCCACTATTATAATTAGAATTCATATTACCAAAACTATTATTATAATTTTGATTTCCATTAACATTAGAAAAATTATACCCTTGATTCATATTACTATTAAAATCATTATTATAACCTTGTCCCATGTTTCCATCAGAACTATTATTATAACCTCGATTCATATTATCAAAAGTATTATTATTTTGATTCATCTCATAATTAAAATTAACATTTTTAAAAGAGTTATTGTTATTGTTATTGTTATTATTGCTATTATTATTATAATTTACAGAATTAGTTGGTGTAGAAAAAACATCTGTAAAGCCTCCATTATCATGCTTTTTCACATTATTAGTACTAGTAAAATTATTATTACCACCATTACTACTAACCTGACTACTATTTCCATTATTGAAATTAGCATTACTATCAAAATTACTATTACCAACACCAGTATTATTAGCGTTTAAATTAGTATTCTGACTAACACTACTAGCATCTTCTCTATAATTAGGATTAAATGCACTATTAGCTGGAGGTGTAAAAACATTAGTAAATCCATCATTACTACGTTTCACTTCATCACTCTTATTTGCAGAACTACCATCAATTCTGCCACCACATAAATTACAAAACTTAGCATCATCAGCTAAATTAGCTCCACATCTGTTACATCTCATCTTATCACCTACGTTATTCTAATAATAGAATAACATATTTAGAAAGAAAAAAACAGATACAATTCTGTTAATTTCTAGGCTTAAATATAAGAGCAAATATAAATGAAAATATAATTGCAGCCGTAATACCTGTAGCTGTTAAATCAAACATTCCCATAAGTATTCCAACAACTCCTAAACTATTAGCTTTAGCTAAAGCTCCATGTATAAGTGAATGTCCAAAACTAGTTATTGGTACCATTGCTCCTCCACCTACTACTTTAATAATATAGTCATACCAACTAAAACTATCTAATAAAGCTCCTACTACAACTAAAATACTAGTAATATGCCCTGGAGTCAACTTAGTATTATCTAAAATTATTTGTGAAATCATACATACAAATCCACAAAACAAAAATGAATTAATAAGAAGCACTATACCACCTCCAAACTAATAGCATGAGCAATAGAATTAATATTTTGTTTTTGATATAAAAGTGTTGGCGAAAATAAAGCCCCCGTCGCAATTAATAAAACTCTTCTTAACTTCTTAGTCTTAAGTTGATTATAAACATACCCATAGTTTACTAATGCACTACACACCGGACCAGATCCCCCTGCTAAAACTTCAGGCTGCTTTTCTAAATCATAAAGCATTACTCCACAGTCATTATAATTCTTACTTAAATCCATCTTATAATTAACTTCCATATAATCTTTAACAATCTCTTTTCCATATCTTCCTAAATCCCCAGTCAAAATTAAATCATAATACTCAGGGCTTCTTCCAGTCTCATCAAAATGGCTCTTCATAACATCAATTGCCGCTGGAGCCATAACTCTACCCATATCATTAGGATCATTCTCATCCATATCAATAATCTTACCTAAAGTAGCACAATCAACTTTAACATCAGTCTTTTCATTAACTAAAACGATTGATGCCGCCCCAGTTGCTGTAAATGTTGCACTTCTAGGTCTAGGAGCTCCATACTCTGTAGGATTTCTAAACTGTTTTTCACTACTCATATTATGAGAAGAAACTACACATAAAGCATTCTTTACTTGTTTATTATTTATAAAGTTAGCAGCAATTATCATCTCTAAAACACTACTACTACAAGCCCCATACACACCTATAAAACCATTTCCATACCCTAAAGTTCCATAAGTAGAAGCAGTAATCTGATTAAGTAAATCTCCTCCCAGTACAATATCAAATTCATTCTTTAAAATACCCGTCTTCTTAACCGCATAACTAAGCGAATCTTTAACTAATTTTATCTCAGCCTTCTCCCAAGAATCTTCTCCAAAATATAAATCATTATATGTCTTATCAAAATACTTCTTCAAAGGTCCATTCTTCTCATAAACACCTGCAACTAAAGCCGTATCTTTTACATAAACATTATTATACTTAAATGTCATTTTCCACCTCCTATTAAGAATCTAATCATTCCAAAAAACCAAGCAGCAATAACTCCATATAAAATAACCGAACCTGCTAACTTAAAAATATTAGACCCAATTCCATATATCGGTCCTTCTCTTTTATAATCAAGTGCTGCACTAGTCATAGAATGTGCAAATCCTGTAATAGGTATCAATAAACCACACTTAAACTTTGTCACTAACTTATCAAAAAATCCTAAAGCAGTAGATAAACTCGCAATAAATATCATAATAATAATCATAAATGTAGAAGCTTCAGTCCTAGAAATATGATAAAGACAACATAATAATTCAATTATTCCTTCACCTAACATTCCAACTATTCCACCAACTATAAAAGCAACTAAAGCATTTTTTCCTCTAGACTCCTCAGCTTTATGCATATCCGCAATTTTTTTATAACTCTTTTTATCCATAATCATCACCAGTAATAGCATTTACCAAATAAATAAAATAATACAAAAAACTTAAGAATATTTCATCTTAAGTTATAAAGCCACTCTTAATTTTTCTAAAATCTTACCTTCTTTTCTAGAAACTTGTACTTGACTAATACCAAGTTCTCTACTTGTTTCACTCTGAGTCATATCTTCATAATATCTAGCAACAATTAAATTCTTCTCTTCCACAGATAATCTACTAATCTCTCGTTTTAAATCTAAAACTTCTGGACTAGTTTCCTTATCATATGAAGCAACAGAATTATAAAACTCAGGAAGTTCTTCATCTACACTATAATCTAAACTTCTAACATCTAAAGCCGCAACTCTTGCTTCTTCTATTTTATCCTCATCTATTTCCAAAAATAAAGAAAGCTCCGTAGTAGTTGGTTCTCTTCCTAATCTTTGACTCATCTGTTCACTAGCTTTTTCAATACTTTGATTTAATCTAACTAAATCACTAGATACTTTAACAAGACCAGCTTCTCTAACGTATTTACGTACTTCTCCTAATACATAGTAATAAGCATACGTTGAAAACTTTGTATTTAAACTACTATCAAAATTATGATATGCATTAATTAATCCAACCATTCCTACTTGATACAAATCATCTTTCTCAAAATACTTTGTATATCTTTGAATAATACCATATACTAATCCCTCATAATTTAATAGTTCTTCCATACTCTCCTTTCTAAATACTAAAACACTTTAATGCCTCAAACTCATCCTTTACATAAAATAATCTTGATGAATCCCTTATTCCCTTAAATACATCACTAATTCCACATAAAACTACTTTTCCACAACTTAAAAATATTTCAACTAATTTTCTTTGAAAATCCTTAAAAATATTTTCATCAGTCTTTTGTACATGATTAAAATCAAATATAAAAAAATGCATTCCTTGCTTATAAAGTAAATAATCTATTTCTTCATCTAGTTTCTTAAATGTCTTATTAGTTAAATCACCCTCTAACTTAATTACTGTAAATCCTTTAACTACTCCAACATCCATTTCTAACATGAATCCACCTCTCTATATTAATATAATGTTAATCAATTTAATTATCTACTAATTCGACAAAATCTGTCAAAATATTCGTTCGACAAATTCTGACAAAAAAAGAAGAAGTTAATATCTCTTCTCCCACTTAATTAATTTAGCATGTACTACAAACTTCTCTCTTGTATCGTAACAAGTTGCTAAAGTAAGTATTTTATCACTTGGTAAAATCTCTAAATCATCATACTTAACTAAACTTCTCTTCTTAATTAAATCTATAAAATTTAAAAACTCTTCATTACTATCATACCCAGTATATAAATAATCATTAGTATTCATAATTCTATAAATACTAAATATCTGAAAAATATAATTATTATAAGGAGTAGAAATATAAACTAATTTCTCACTACCATCTTTATTAATTAAATCTCTCAAACTTCCAAACATAGTACCATCTACTCTACCATGTCCATAAATAATATTATTACTAACTAAATCATCTATATCATTTCTATAATCTGTATATATCCATCCTGCATAATTAAAAGACTTATCATATGAATGAGTTAAATAGTAAGAATTATTCTTATGTTTAACAACTGGATAATTAACAGCAGTCTCAGGTACTTTTATCCAAGCTACTACTTCATCATTCATCTTAGCAAGTTCTGTAAAATCAACTGATAAAAATGTACTAACCAGACTAATCTCTACTTTAGTAACTTCTTGTACCTTATCTATACTCTCTTTAGTCTTCTTATTATCTTCCACCCAATTTACAATATAAAAAAAAGAAAAGAGCATAGCAAGTAAAGAACAAGCTAATACACTAATCGTAATTAACTTATCTTTCATACACATGCCCCTTTCTATAATATATCTATATCATCATTTTGGTTTATATCACTATTAATATTATTAGTATCATTAGTTTTAGCCTCAACGAAAGTATTACCATAATTATTATTAATAATATTTTGTTCATTAGATAAAGTATTATTTGTAAAAGTAGAAGTATTATTAACTATATCAGTACTAACACTTTGATTAGTTGGACTAGAAATAACACTATTATTTACTAAGTTATTAGTAACAACTTCACCATTATGATTATTATCATTAATAGTTACTGGTTCATTACTAAAGTTATTAACTATATTATTAGTATTTATATTTCTTTCTCTTCTCTTTTTAGCAAACTTCTTCTTATCTCTAAGAACAATAAATAATACAAATAATAATATTATTAGAACAAGGAATAAACTTAAATACAAAATCTTTTCATCTTTTCCTAATTCTTTCTTTACCGGCATACTTTCTAAAACTTCAGGACTATATTCAACTCTAGTCCCACGTACTAATAATCTATGTGTGTTTATCGCATATGGCGTACAAGTAACTAGCGTTACATAGTCTTCTCCTTTCTGAAGTTCTAAAGCTTCAACATTTGAAGGTTCTACAACAAGTATTTGATCTACTTTATAAGCAAATACTTGATCTAGAATATAAATATAAAACATATCCCCATTTTGGAGTTGATTCAAATCGGTAAATAGTCTTGCTGAAGGTAAACCAGAATGAGCTGACAATACAGCGTGTGTAGTATCTCCTCCTACTGGAAATGAACTACCTTCAACATGACCAACACCTTTTTGTAACACTTCATCACTTGTACCATGATAGATAGGAATCTTAACATCTATCTTTGGTATTTGTAAATATCCCATCATTCCATTATCTCTAACATTCAAAATATTAAGATACTCTTCAGATACTGATTTTTCAGTATTACTAAATGCATCAACAATAGCTGTACCAGATATTCTACTATTATAAAGTCTAGCCGCCTCAATCATCTCAGCATTTTTATTATCAGTATTATTAGAAGTATCACTAGAATAAGCAGTAATTACTTCAACTGCTTGATTAGAATTAATGTAATTAATAACAACAGGATATAACATAATAGATAAACCTATTAAAATAAATAATAAAAATATTATAATAGGTAATTTTTTCTTCAAATTATTCAGTTACTTCTTCCTTTTTATTACGATAAACAATTATAGCAACAGCAGAAGCACCAATTACAAGTAAACCAATTAAACTAAATAAAGAAGTACCAGATCCACCAGTAAATGGTAATGTACCAGCTTCATATGCAGCTATATCAGCTCTATAGTATCCAGTAACAGTACCAGCAGTAGAACCAGTAACCTTAACTTTTACAGCTACAGCATCTTTAGGTAATGTATAACCAGCAGCAGTAGAAACTTGTTTTAAGTAATATGTACCAGATTTAACTCCAGCAAGACTTCCTCTACCATTACTATCAGTTGTAAATTCTCCAACTTTAGTAGTTAAAGAAGAATCACTATAAACTTCAAATTTAACTCCTGATAGTTTTACTAAATTATCTTTATCTGAATAAATAAATGCTTCAATACCATAAGTAAATGCTGAAACGTTAACTGCAGCAGTTGTAGTAGTTCCAGTACCATATGGATCATTAGCATAAGTTAATGTTGCACTATTTAAGTTTCCTCCATCACCTAAATTAGCGCCAGTATTTAACTTAGCTTTATATTGAACAGTAACAGTTGTACTATCAATATAATTAACATTAAATACTATAGTAAGCTTTTGTCCAGTAATTGTTGCAGTAGCAACAGTTTGACCAGAAGAATTTTTAAATACACCATTAGTATTAGTTAATGTTGTACTACCATACTTAATAGAAATTGTACTTAAAGCTGATAATGTAATACCAGTTCCAACAGTATCATTAATAGTATAAGTAGTATTAGTAGCATTAGTTGGGAATTGTGGAACAGTTCCTACTAAAATATAACTAAATTCTGATCCTACAGAATAATCCCCATCTTTTGATCCTTCAGAACCAATATACTTAGTTAGTGAAGCTGAGCTAACTTTAGCTTTAATTGTAGCATTACTAATTACCCAAGTACTACCACTTGGAGTAGGAACAACGTTTGCAACCATTACTGCAAAAACATTATTAGTAATACTAGGAATAACTAAATAAGCACCAACAGCAACTGTACCAGTAGCATTACTTCCAGTAGTAGTTAAAGCAGTATTAGTAGAACTATTCTTCTTAACATAAGCAGCATAAGCACTAACTAACTTATCTAATGTAGATTGCGTTCTAGTAGAACCTGATGTAATATCTCCAGAAGTTAATGCATAATATTGCTCAACTGTAAGGTTTTTATAACTTGTACTAGAAGCTAAAAATGCTTTAAAACTAGTAGTAAACTCATAAGTAAATACATTAGATGTAGAGTTATAATAAACATCTAAAACTTTGTAAGCAACCAATTTATCAGTAGAGCTAACATTAGAAACAGTAATAGTTCCAGTATTAGTTGCCAATAAACTACTAGTATCAGTTGTACCATTTTTACTACTATCTGTTGTAATAGTAACTGCATCTACATTTAAAAACATTCCAAAAGTAAATACAGCAATCAATAAACCAATAATTTTCTTTTTCATTTAATACACCCTTTCTTAAATATATATAACAAACCACTATAAAACACCAACCTATATAGATTTGAAGCTATCTATAAAAGTAAGTACTTATAATAATTAGTTACCCATAATAATTAACCTACCCTATAATATATTTTAAACTTAAATAAAATTTTTTTCAATACAATCATTCAATTTATACCATAAAAAAGTAAGTAATAAATTACTTACTTAACTATTAGCTAAAAATACTCCAAGATCTTGTGTACTAACTTCAATAAGTGGTCTTATACCAGATGTATCATTAGCCCTTGAATATGAACCTTGAGAATCAATATAATATACATATCCATTCATATTAGCTTCTTCTTTAAACCAAAATGTTGTATATGTAAACCAAGTATAATAAGCAGATGATGATGAAAGTCCAGAATTTAAATCCATTCCTAAATAATTAACTGCTAAATCTCTAGATAATAAATCTATATTTTTAACAGCAATATTAAAAGTAGACTCCAAATAGCTTTTATAACTACTTAAATATCCATTCAAAGTAGTTGTCCCACTAGTAGCATCACCTTGCGTATCATAATAACTTGAATATCCATAATTTGTGGAACCCATTACCCATCCTCTTACACTAGATCCCTGTATTCCAGTAGTAACACTAGAATTTTTACCATTACCAACATTAAGGTTATAGGCTGCAAATAAAAGTGTTGTATCTTTATCAGAATGAACAACATAAAAGTCCTGATCATTTCCTAATTGTACTTTATCACCAGTTTTAAACTCAGTTCCTGGATTATCACTACTATCTTTATAAACGAACGGATTTGCTCTAGTACCATTACCACTCATTTCTAAATTACCATTAATTGTAATAACTGGTCTTAAATAATAACTATTGTTAAGTAAATTTGAGGTCCAGTCAGTAAGTAATCCATTACTACTAACAGTAAATACATTAGCATTATTTTGATTATTATCATAATAAGCAGGAGATAATGTCCAATAGTACGAACTGATAGCAGAATTATATAAAAAGTAACTAGTATTACTTACATTATAAACTCCACCTGCTAATACTACCTCTTCAGCACTAATCAATCCAATATTATCATCCACTATATAATTACTAGGACATACTAAATTAGGTGTATAAAGAGCAGCATCACTACCAATATTTTCATATGATTGAAAATAATAAACAGTAGCACTAGTACCGGAACTAGTTCTAGAATAATTATCAAAATTAACACAAAATTTAGACTTAATGATTTTATTGGCATTACTACTCAAATCACTAGTATAAAAACTATCTAAAGCAGTTTTAGCATTACTACTAGAATATGCAAGAAGTGTTTTTGCCGCATCCAAACTAGTAGCAGAAGATGAAGCCTTATAATTAGATGTAGTACCAATAGCATCATTAAGAATTAATCTTAAATTACCTTCTTCATCAACTTGTAATATTCTCCATAAATGGCCACTAAATCTAACATAGTTATTTGTAATTGCTCCTCTATATACTAAAGCATCACTATTACCAGTAATTCCCTTAACTCTATAAAGTCCACTCTCACTAGTCACTTTACTAAATTTTTCAGTCTTCTCAGTCTGCGTCATATTATCAAAATCATACTTAGTAAGATCACTAACATTTCCAGAGGAAGTATTAGCATCAACTATTATTTTCTTCATAACAGTAAAATCACTAAATGTAATATCCAAATCTCCATTAACATTAGGAACAGTTAAAATATTATTTTGATATGTATAAAATAAAGTTTGTACACCATCCATTTTTACTATTAAATTATTACTATCAGCACTACCAATATTAGCAATTAAAGTTCCCCCATCTATTACTTCAGTGGGTAAACTTGTCCCAGAAATATTATTATATGTAACTTTATGAAACTCTCTAAAATCAAAATCTAATTTAAAACTAAAAGACGTATTACCATCAAAACCATCACTGGTATAACTAATCTTGATTTTGAACTTTTTTCTAATGCCTAAATTACATTTACCAGCATCATCACAAATCTTATCTTCCAAATTATAATTAACTAATTCATATTTTAAATTACTAGGTAAATTACTAATATTTAATATTCCAACCTCTGCATTAGCAATATTTAAAACTTCTACTTCAAAAGTAACATAAGAAGTACTAGTAGGAAGAGTCAAATCTGTAGATATAGAACTAACATTATAGTCATAAGTAGCACTAGTATCATTACTTGTTTCTGTCCCAACTAAATTAATACCAGTAATTCTAACATCCTTCTCTACCCTAATAGCAGCTCCTATATCGGACATAGTAAGCTTTTTATTAAAAGCAGAATACCCAATACTTAAGAATAAAACAAATAAAATAATAACACCATAATAAATATAATTATTCCTCTTCATTTGCCTTCTCCATATCAACAGCTTTAATAATAGTCAAATATACTTTATCTTCATGATTAATATAAAAATTACACTTTTGACCTTTAACTATATTATAGTAAAGAATAGGCTCCTTTGTCTTATTACAAACATCCAATAATTCTTCAAAAGAATCAATATAAATAGTTTTATCATTTTCCCTTATATATGGTGCAGTCTTTGTAACTACAATCAATCTATCATATTCTTTTAGAATTTTATCAATATATTCTTCATACTTACTTTTTTTCCTCTTTATTAACTTCAATAACAATAAAGTTTTAACTAAAAATAATACAGCAAAACCAAATAAAATAATTGCTAAAGTTAAGAAGAAAACATCATTAAGAAGAACTTTAGAACTATTAATTAGTGAACTCTTATGATTAATATTTTTATAATCTAATTTAATTTGAACAGATCTTTCAGAAAGTGGAACACTAACTAAAAGTGTAGTAGTATCACCAGCAGCAAAAAAGTCTTTATTAGTATCACCAGTACCCTTATGAATCTTAAAATATATATCTAACTTACTTGTGGTATTAAGTCCAAAATTATTTTTAAATGAATTAGCAACATTATTATAAGCATTATAATCTATAGTAACCTTTTCATTAATACTCTTTGACATTTCATTATGCATAGTAACTTCTTTTTTATTTAAAAGAGTATAATCCTTTTCATAATATATCTTAGAACCACTATCATCTAGTATTTTAAGTTTAGCAACTATACTATAATCAAAATTAATATCCATAGGCTCATCAATAGAAAAAGTATAACCAAAATCAAATCTTAACTTATCTATTAAACTAGCAACATAAAGCATATCTTTATTTAAACACTTTTCTTCAAAAAAAGTATTATCTTTCAAACATACTTTATAATCTAAATTACTAACTTCCTTATACTCAACCTCCCTACTTTCTCTAAAGTCTAATGATTTAAATAGAAAAAATACAGAAGTTATTATAAAAAACAAAGTAATACCAACACATATAAATAATCTAGTAGAAAAATCAATATACTTTGTTTTCTCATTAAAAAAATTATTCAAACTAAATTTAGGACTTTTTACACTAGTCTCCTCAACTTTTTCTAAAGAAAAATTATTTTTCTCAGTATTATTACTATTAGTATTCATACTAGTTAAATTTTTATTATTTTCTGTTTTCTTCCACATAATAATCACCTTACAATTCACTTAACCATACAGTTGGAAATCCAACAAAAGGTATTTTTACTTTTACTATACCAATAATATCTTTTTCATAAACTATATAACCATCAATATCGTTATTAGCATCACCTTGTGAGTAATAATAATATGTATTTTTATGAATTTCTTTTTTTACCAATCTATGTACAACAATCACACCATTATAGTTATAAGCAATTACACTACCTATCTCAATATCTTTTTTATTATTTATCTTTTCAACAATAACAACATCACCCTTAGAAATGTTAGGCTCCATACTACCACTTGCTACAGCTATTGCATAGTACTTAAAATATCCACAAGTAAAATAAACCATAACAATAATAAGAAAAGAACTAATTATCAATGGTACAAAATAATTCTTTTGTTTATATACTTCAACGTCTTGATTATCCCTATCAAATTTTTCTTTAAGAATAAATAAAATGATAAAAGGAAATATCATT
>ERZ779829.245-NODE-245-length-24550-cov-3.159502_pt1 | contig 24550 bp, 16 predicted proteins | sample MGYA00511562_ERZ779829 | MGnify/ENA primary metagenome ERZ779829 (study PRJEB29588, sample SAMEA2151677) | human gut metagenome | biome: human gut; feature: human-associated habitat; material: faeces | place: Denmark | collected 2008/2010 ... | reverse complement strand
GTAGAGACGGTAGCCCGTCTTTTGCTGACGGGCTACACGATTGTGGATTACTTGATAGAAAATTGCACCTTGTCCGCCATCTACCGTAGATGGTCGGAACTTAATCTTAACTGTTGCCATATCACAATCAGGGTTTTGATTTGTTATTCAGATTAACCTTACTATCGTCCTGCTTGTTCTTGATGGACTTGGCTTTGGTCTCTTGTTCCTTTGCAGCCTGCTCTTTAAGTCGTGCTTGCTCGGCAAGGGCGGCTTGCTTGCGGACTGCCTCTTCGTAGGTCTCCACATCCTCACGCATCTGCTCTATCTTTTGGTTATCACGGTTAAGTTCGAAGATGTCCTCCAATGTGGCTATCTGTTCAGCCGAGGCATCGCCTTTCATCTTGATGTAGCGATATTTCAGAGCATCATCATCCCTTTGAACATTAGGTCTTGACAAGTGGTATATGGCGGAAATACTTACTGCAACTACGGATATAAACATCGTGAGGAGAATCCAAGATTCCTTTGTGTAAAATGTTGTAAGTATGTAGAAATCAGAACTGTTGCCAACTCATTACCTCGTTCTCAAACATATCGCATAAACTTTTTATTTTTAATGGGTTATGCGATTCTTCCAAAAATATCCTTTATATTTGCAATGGAAAAGAGGCATAGTGTGATTATTGCATTTAATAATCGAATAAACAAGAATAGGTTATGATAAAAAGAAAGATAGATGATTACATTCGCAATTACTACGAAACTAACCGTAACGCCCTGCTTATTACCGGAGCACGACAAATAGGTAAGACATATTCCATTCGTCAGTTCGGTAAGACGTTTAAAAGTTTCATTGAAGTCAATTTCGTCGAGATGCCCGAAGCGGTGGATTTGTTCAAGGGAGCAAAGAGCAGCGGTGATATTCTGCTCCGTCTATCGGCAATCACCTCCGTGCCGCTCATCAAGGGTGAAACGCTCGTCTTTTTCGACGAAGTACAGCAATGTCCCGATATTGTTACGGCAATTAAGTTTCTGGTGGATGACGGTTCGTATCGTTACATCTTGAGCGGTTCGTTGCTGGGCGTAGAATTGAAAGACCTGCGCTCGGAACCGGTTGGCTACATGGGTGTAAAGGATATGTTCCCACTCGATTTCGAGGAGTTTATTTCGTGTGTGGGTATAAATGACGCCGTTATCGGGGCATTGCATGAGGCATGGCGGAATCGCACTGCCGTCGATGAGTTTGTCCACGGCAAAATTATGGAGCTGTTCCGGCTCTATCTTGTTGTGGGCGGTATGCCTGCGGTCGTGAGCAAATATCTCGAGAGTAACAACCTGCAAGAGGTGATGACTGTGCAGCAGGATATCATTCGTCTGTACAAACGTGACATCGCCCAGTATGATCCTAATAACAAACTCTACATCGAGGAGATTTTTAATCTTATTCCCCCTGAGCTAAACGCTAAAAACAAACGCTTCATACTGAAACGATTGAATGAGCACGCAAAGTTCGACCGGGTCGAGAACAGTTTTTTATGGCTGACGAACGCGGGCGTGGCGCTACCCGTCTATAATGTGGAGGAGCCGAAAATGCCGCTCCTGCTTGCACGTTCACGCAATCTGTTCAAACTCTTCCAAAGTGATATCGGACTGCTGGCCAGCCAATATGCCGAGGGCATTCAGATGCGGATTATAAAAGGTGATAAGGACATCAATTTCGGTTCAATTTACGAGAATGCCGTAGCGCAGGAGTTGGTGGCTCACGGCATTGTTCCCTACTATTACAACAACAAGAAGCGCGGTGAATTGGATTTTGTTATTGAGCTTGAGGGTAAGGTACTGCCTATTGAGGTAAAATCAGGTAAAGATTACGAGACACACCGCGCTTTGTCCAACATCATGGATTGCGAGGAATACGACTTCTCCGAAGCAGTTGTGTTCAACAACGGTAATCTGCGCGTCGCAGGTAAGATTATCTATGCCCCGATCTATATGGCGATGTTCTTCGAGAAAAGCAATGTTGCTCCGACTTTTTATAAAGTGGATTTATCGGGACTGTAAAGTGTTCTATTCGGAAAATAATGCTTGCTATTGAAAAAGATTAGCATTCCTTTGCCAAGCCCCCTGCTTTTCATTATCTTTGCCTCTGTAGTTTGTAGTTGCGCACAGTCGTGGAATGTCTTTCTCATAGTTGTGAAGAAGGTGTATCACAAATATGAAGAAGGTGAACCACAGCTGTGCGCATCTTTTGTTGATAAGCTTTCAGCAGAAGGAAGAACGCTTCTTTGCGTAAGGAAGACCCATGCTCTGCCTAATGAAAGCCGGTACTTTGCATGAGCGAAACCTGCAGACAGCAACAGAAATGAATCTAAAAATGGAGGAAAGAATATGGCAATTTTATTTGATTGGTACGAAAACCCGAAAACGAAGGATAAACAAGGGGAAGAACTGACCCTGCATCCCCGGATTAAACTGAACGGCTCCACAACGACCGATGAACTGCGCAGGCATATACAAGAATACTGCTCGCTGACCGAGACGGATGTACTGGCGGTACTCGATGCTTTGTCGCATTTTGTGGGACGCGAGCTGGGGGAGGGCAGGCAGGTACATTTGGACGGCATCGGTTACTTTGTTCCTACGCTGACCTGCACGGAACCGGTGACACTGGAGACAAAGCGGAAAAGTACTAAGGTAAAGTTGAAAAACATCACTTTCAGACCGGACAAGGCGCTGCGCAGTGAGATAGGAGTATTGAAGGTAAAGCCGCTGAAATTGCGGAATCTCACGAAAAAGAGGCTGACGGATGATGAGGTGAAGCAAAAAGTGGTGAACTATCTACGTAAGAATGAGTTCATCACCCGCAGTGTTGTACAGTCGATTTGCGGCATGACCCGCACGACTGCGACGCGGCAGATTCGTCGTCTTTGTGAGGAGAATGTGTTGGTGAACAAAGGGTTGCAGAAACAGCCGATTTATTTTTTGAAGGAAAAAGAGTAGGTTGATGCGTATAAGGCTTGCATGGATTGCGTCATGTAGGCAAAATCTGCCTGCATGCTTGCATGAGGTCTGCTTGCATGGCGCAATCTGTTGTAAATTAGTGCGCTATGTCATTTTATGCGAGCATGTAAGTAAAACATGCGATAAAACTACAGTTGTAGATTAGGAATACCTATAATCGGCAGACGAGAAATTAAAGAATGAAAACAACGCGGCAGAAGGATAGTTTTTATTATTTTTGCAATCAATTCTCAATAGTTATTTAAAAAATATGGCAAAGAAAAATTCAACAGCTAAAGATACGGAGCTGTCACTCTCGTTTTTTGGGAAAGTGGCAGCGTTATTTAGAAGTGAAACTGTTCATTTCGTTATCGGCTTGGTACTGGTAATCTTTTCGGTTTATTTGTTGCTCGCCTTTTCGTCGTTCTTTTTCACGGGAGCGGCAGACCAGAGCATCATTGACGGAGGCAGTGCGCAGGAGCTGATTTCCACCAATAATGGGGTGAAGAACTACGCCGGTAGCCGCGGTGCGCAGTTGGCCAGCTATCTGATAAATGATTGTTTCGGCGTATCGTCTTTCCTGATTCTCGTGTTCCTGGCTGTGGCGGGATTGAAGCTGATGCGGGTGCGTGTGGTGCGCTTGTGGAAGTGGTTCATCGGCTGTTCGTTGATGCTGGTGTGGTTCTCGGTATTTTTCGGTTTTGTGTTTGTAGACCAGTACAAGGACTCTTTCCTCTATCTGGGCGGTATGCACGGATACAATGTCAGCCGTTGGCTTGTGTCTCGAGTCGGTGTGCCGGGAGTATGGCTGCTATTGTTGGTAACTGCCATCTGCTTCCTCATCTATCTGAGTGCACGGACTGTCATCTGGTTGCGCAGATTGTTCAGTCTCAGCTTCTTGAAGCGTAAGGAGAAGGCGGAAAGCGTGCAGGGTGAAACGCCGGAAGAGTTCAAGACCTCTTGGGGTGCAAAGGAAAAGACTACTGCTCCGACACCGGAAGCTGCGGAGCCGGAAAAGGTTCTTGAAAAGGAGGAGGAGGTTGCCACAGAGGAAGAAGAGGACGAACCGCTGAATGAAATCACCCTTGACTTGGGTGGAAGTGATGGAAAGGTAAAGCCAGCCAAGTCTGCGGATGAGGATGTTACCATGACTTTTGAGACTCCTGCACCGTATCCGGTGCCCCCTTTGCGGGAACAGCCGGTAGAGAAGGAGCCGGCATTCCAGGTTGAAAAGGCCGAAGAGGAGGAGTATGTGGGAACGGAGAAGGAGCCGTACAATCCCCGTCTGGATTTGGAAAACTATCATTACCCCACAATAGACTTGATGAAGCATTACGATGACAATGGTCCGACCATTGACATGGTAGAGCAGAACGCGAACAAGGATAAGATTATCAATACTCTGCGTAGTTTCGGTATAGAAATCAGTACCATTAAGGCGACGGTAGGTCCTACGGTGACGCTGTATGAAATCACTCCCGAGCAGGGCGTCCGCATTTCGAAGATACGCGGTCTGGAAGATGATATTGCCCTCAGCCTTTCGGCGCTCGGCATCCGTATCATCGCTCCCATTCCGGGAAAGGGTACGATTGGTATCGAAGTGCCCAACTCCAATCCGAAGATTGTATCCGGTCAGAGCATTATCGGCAGCAAGAAGTTCCAAGAGTCTACTTACGACTTGCCCATCGCACTGGGTAAGACGATTACGAATGAAGTGTTTATGGTGGATTTGTGCAAGATGCCGCACGTGCTCGTTGCCGGTGCTACCGGTCAGGGTAAGTCCGTGGGGTTGAATGCCATCATCACCTCCTTATTATATAAGAAGCATCCGGCAGAGCTGAAGTTTGTGCTGGTAGACCCCAAAAAAGTAGAATTCAGCATCTACTCCGTAATTGAGCATCACTTCCTCGCGAAATTACCCGATGGGGAAGATGCCATCATTACGGACGTCACGAAGGTGGTGCAGACTTTGAACTCCATCTGTGTGGAGATGGATACTCGCTATGACTTGCTGAAAGCTGCCCATGTGCGCAATATCAAGGAGTATAACGAGAAGTTCATCAACCGTCGTCTGAATCCGGAAAAGGGGCATAAGTTCATGCCTTATATCGTAGTCGTTATCGACGAGTTCGGTGACTTGATTATGACAGCCGGTAAGGATGTGGAACTGCCCATCGCACGTATCGCCCAGTTGGCGCGTGCCGTGGGTATACATATGATTATCGCTACACAGCGACCGACAACAAACATCATTACGGGTACGATTAAGGCCAACTTCCCGGCGCGTATCGCCTTCCGTGTATCGGCAATGGTCGATTCGCGTACCATCCTCGACCGTCCGGGAGCCAACCAGCTGATAGGCCGCGGTGATATGTTATTCCTACAGGGAGCTGACCCGGTGCGTGTGCAGTGTGCCTTTATCGATACGCCCGAAGTGGCGGAGATTACGAAGTTTATCGCCCGCCAGCAGAGTTACCCCACTGCTTTCTATCTGCCCGAATATGTGGATGAAAATGCAGGAGGTGATTTGGGGGATGTGGATATGGGACGTCTCGATCCTTTGTTCGAGGATGCAGCCCGTCTCGTTGTTATTCACCAGCAGGGTTCCACATCGCTCATTCAGCGTAAGTTTGCCATCGGTTATAATCGTGCCGGCCGCATCATGGACCAGTTGGAGAAAGCGGGGATTGTGGGACCGGCGCAAGGTAGTAAGGCGCGTGAGGTGTTCTGTATAGATGAGAGCGACCTGGAAATGCGGTTAAACAATTTGCAATAAGGAATGGTTATTTATAGAATGATGAAATTTGATAAGTTTTTACTTGGTGTGCTATTGCTGTTGTTTGCTGTGCCGATGTCGGCACAACAACCGGATGCCAAGAATATATTGGAGCGTACAGCCGAAGCCTTTCGGAAAGCGGGAGGGGTGAAACTGGCGTTTACCGTGAACGAACAACAAGGCTCTTATGCGGGAGTTCTCTATCTGGAAGGTGAGAAATTTGTGGTTGAGACCGAGGGAATGAAGACTTGGTTTGACGGACATACGCAGTGGAGCTATGTGGCTTCGGCAGATGAGGTGAATGTATCGGAACCTACGCAGGAGGAATTGCAGACTCTCAATCCGTATGCCTGGTTGTCCCTCTACAAGCAGGGATACAGATTGAAGTTGAGCAGTGTCGGTGGTAAGCAAGACAAGTCTGTTTATTACATCACCATGACTGCTGCCGACAAGAGAAAAGACCCTGAAAGTGTCTATCTGTTTGTGACAAAGGATACGTATCGTCTGCATCAAGTGGACTTGGCACCACGGGGGAGTAAGTATATGACTACTATCCTTATTAATAACTACCAGACCGGACAATCCTATCCGGATAGTTTCTTTGTCTTTGACAAAAAAGCCTATCCCACGGCTGAAGTCATCGACATGCGCTAAATAGTAAATTGTAAATAGTCAAATAGTAAATAATATAATGATGGAAACAGAAAAAGTAAAATGTCTGATTGTCGGTTCGGGTCCTGCCGGCTATACTGCCGCTATTTATGCAGGCCGTGCCAATCTTTCACCGGTACTTTATGCAGGATTGCAGCCCGGTGGCCAGTTGACAACCACTACTGATGTGGAGAATTTCCCCGGTTATCCCCAAGGTATCGGAGGTCCGGAATTAATGGAAGACCTGCGGAAGCAAGCCGAACGTTTTGGTGCAGATTTGCGTTATGGAGTTGCTACCGCAGCCAATCTTGCTGAAGCACCTTACAAGATTACGATTGATGACGAAAAGATGATTGAGGCTGAAACGCTGATTATTGCTACAGGTGCCGCTGCGAAGTATCTGGGGCTGGAGGATGAAAAGAAATATGCGGGAATGGGTGTCAGCGCTTGTGCCACTTGTGACGGTTTCTTCTACCGCAAGAAAACGGTAGCTGTTGTAGGGGGTGGAGATACTGCCTGCGAGGAAGCTGTTTACCTTGCCGGACTGGCTGCCAAGGTTTATCTGATTGTCCGCAAACCTTATCTTCGCGCTTCCAAGATTATGCAGGAGCGTGTGATGAAGCATGACAAGATTGAAGTACTGTTCGAACATAATGCCGTAGGCTTGTTTGGAGAGAACGGTGTGGAAGGTGTACATTTGGTACAGCGTATGGGTGAACCTGATGAGAAGCGCTATGATGTGGCTATTGACGGTTTCTTCTTGGCTATCGGCCATAAACCCAACTCAGATATTTTCAAACCTTATGTAGATACGGACGAAGTAGGTTATATCGTCACCGAGCCGGGAACACCGCGTACCAAAGTGCCGGGCGTATTCGCCGCCGGAGACGTTGCTGATCCTCACTATCGTCAAGCCATCACCGCTGCCGGAACTGGTTGCCAGGCAGCCATTGAAGCGGAAAGATATTTGTCTGCGAAAGGACTGATTTAGTGATTAGTGATTAGGGGTTAGGATGGCAATAATGTGTTTTTATTATGCTAACCCCTAATCGCTTATCCCTTGTCACTTATTCCTCATCCTATCTTGCTGATTTTCTTCAGCTTTTCTTCGTCTATGATTTTGATTTTACGCCCGTCGATGGTGATTAACCGTTCTGTGGCAAACTGTGACAACGTACGTATGGCGTTGGAAGTGGTCATGTTTGACAAATTGGCCAGATCTTCACGCGAGAGATAGATACTCAAGGTGGAGCCGTCTTCCTCCAAACCATAACTTTCTTTGAGGAATAGCAGGGATTCTGCGAGTCTTCCGCGGATATGTTTCTGCGTCAGGTTTACAGTGCGTTCATCGGCAATGCCCAAGTCAACGGACAATTGCTTGATGAAGAACATGGCAAGGTCGTTGTTTTGTGTGAGCAGAGTCATCAAGGCAGTCATGGGGATTTGGCAAACAAGAGACGGCTCGAATGCAGATGCTGCCGTGACATAGTCTGTTTTTGCAAAGTAAGGGCGGTAACCGAAATATTCGACAGGTTTAATCATACGGATAATCTGGCTTCTACCACCGACTCCGTCTTTATAGATTTTGACCTTTCCACTCAGCAGACACATCAAATGCGTAGGTGTCTCGCCTTCGCAATGGATGACTTCGTTTTTTTTGTAGTTCTGGAGTGTGAAGTGGTTGGCGAGGAATTCCCGTTGTTCGTCATTCAAGGGAGACCATATATCTGCAATCAACTCCGGAACATTAATATCAGACAAGTTTACTTTTACCATAACTGCTGCAAAACTGTGTTATACAGCACAAATGTAAAAAGAAAAAATTAAATATTGCACAAATATGACAAAAAGATGTCGTAGGGGGGGAGATAAAGGAAAATCTATATATTTACGATTAGACGATTTACGATTGAAGTTTGTATTGTTAAACAACTGCTCATTAGTAGGTGGGTTTATGATTGTATGAGTAACTCCAATCGTAAACCGTCAAATCGTAAATCGTAGTAACTTAATTGTTTATCGTAGTATCTCTATCCCCCTCCCTACGGGGGAGGGGCTAGGGAGAGGCCTACTTTGTAAACAGCAGCTCCCTATATTTCGGAAGCGGCCAGATTTCATCATCAATTTCCATCTCAAGGTGGTCGATGTGGTCACGGATACTTTCCAGATAAGGGCGTACGGTTTCTTCGTAAGCGAAAGCCTTGTCTTTGTAGTTATCCATGTGGTTGGCTACTTTGCGGGCTTCGGTCATTTCGCGTACTTGTACCTTGATGGCTGTTACGCGCTTGGAAATTTCGCGTACAAGCTCTTTCCGGTCGGCACTGAGGACTTCGTATTCTTCGGGAGAGAAGGTCTCGCGCAGGCCACGGAGATTTTCCAGCAGACGGTTTTGGTAGATAACGGCAGTCGGTACGATGTGGTTGATGGCAAGATCGCCCAATACACGGCTTTCTATCTGTACCTTCATGGTGTATTTCTCCAGTTCTACTTCCAAGCGGCAGGCAAGCTCCGTTTCGTTGAAGATACGTTCGCCGATGAGTACGGAACGGGACTGGTTATCCATGTAGTGCATCAAGGCTTCGGGAACGTGGCAGATGTTGGTCAGCCCACGGCGGGCGGCTTCCTGCTTCCATTGTTCGGAGTAGCCGTCACCCTCAAAGCGGATAGGCTCGGAGGCGATGATGGTCTCTTTCATAATGCGGAAGATGGCTTCATCCTTGCCGACTCCTTCTTCCATCAGTTTGTCGATGGAGACTTTGAATTCGTTCAACTGGTTTGCCATAGCTGCATTGATGGCAATCATGGCGGCGGCACAGTTGGCGGACGAACCTGCGGCACGGAACTCAAAGCGGTTGCCGGTGAAGGCGAATGGAGAAGTACGGTTACGGTCGGTGGTATCCAGTAATATTTCGGGAATACGTCCGATGCCTAATTTCAGTGTTGTCTTTTCTTCCGATGTCATCTTGCTGCTGCTTATCTGGCGGGCTATCTCGTCGAGGATGGAAGACAGCTGTTTGCCCAGGAAGATGGACAGAATGGCGGGAGGCGCTTCATTGGCTCCCAGACGGTGGCTGTTTCCGGCACTCATGATGGAGGCGCGCAGCAAGTTCTGGTTTTTGTATACCATCATCAGTACGTTTACCAGGAAGGTAAGGAACAGCATGTTTCCTTTCGGATTCTTGCCCGGTGCAAACAAATTGATACCCGTATCGGTGCAAAGCGACCAGTTGTTGTGCTTGCCGGAGCCGTTCACGCCGTTGTAGGGTTTTTCGTGAAGCAGTACGGCGAAGTGATGCTTGCGTGCGATGCGTTTCATCAGATCCATCACAAGCTGGTTGTGGTCGTTGGCAAGGTTGGCATTCTCAAAGATAGGCGCCAGCTCAAACTGGTTGGGAGCTACTTCGTTATGGCGGGTCTTGACCGGGATACCCAGTTTGTGACATTCGATTTCCAGTTCTTTCATAAAAGCTGTGACACGTGGGGGGATGGAGCCGAAATAGTGGTCCTCCAGCTGCTGGTCTTTGGCCGAGGAGTGTCCCATCAGGGTACGTCCGGTCAGACAAAGGTCCGGGCGGGCATTGTACAGTGCCGAGTCGACGAGGAAATATTCTTGTTCCCAGCCTAAATTGGTATAAACGCGTGTGATATTCTTGTCGAACAACTGGCATACGTCTGTCGCTGCTTTGTCTACGGCTGCCAAGGCTTTGAGCAATGGAGTCTTGTAGTCGAGCGCTTCGCCGGTATAAGAGATGAAGATAGTGGGGATGCAAAGTGTGGTATCTACCACAAAGGCAGGTGAGGAAACATCCCAAGCAGTATATCCTCGTGCTTCGAATGTGTTTCTGATACCCCCGTTGGGGAAAGAGGATGCATCCGGTTCCTGCTGGATGAGCAGTTTGCCGGAAAAACGTTCAATCACTTCCGTTCCTTCTCCGAATTCGATGAAGCCGTCATGTTTCTCGGCTGTTCCGTCCGTCAGAGGCTGGAACCAGTGCGTGTAGTGGGTGACGTTGAGGGACTTTGCCCAACTTTTCATGCCGTTGGCAATCAGGTCTGCCATTTCGCGGTTGATGGGAGTGCCTTTTTCAATGGCGTCGGTTACGGCTTTGTAGGCTTCACGGGGCAGGTATTCCTGCATTTTCTTACGGTCGAACACGTGGCTTCCGTAGTAATCGGATAATTTGTTCGAAGGGGTTGTAACTTCAAGAGGGCGCCGGTTGGCAAGCTCTTGCAAGGCGTAAAATCTCATTTTTGACATATTTGTCCTTCTTTTGTTGGTTGTTGGGTGCAAAATTATATGTTTTTTCCGGAAGTACCCCTATTTTTTAGGGGGTATTATTGAAAATAATGTGTTTTTTATGCGGATACCCCCTAAAATATTCGGGGATGTTACAGAGAAAACTCTTTTAGGGGATTTTATCTCCGCTCTTTTCTATATTGAAGTTATATCTGGGCTGTAATGAAGAATCTTTCATCAGGTTTCTTAAAAAGAGAGGTATTTCGTCGTTTTACAACCTTTTTTTCTATATTTGTCCCTATATATTTGGAGGTATTGCCGTTGAAACGCGTCTTTTGTATAGGAACCTTGCTATGTCTTTTGCTTTCAGCTTGTCCGAAAGTGCAGGCAGCTTCTATCCCTGATCCTTACGATGCGAGCTTGCTTTCTGCGGACTCTATAATGAAAAAAGTCATCTTCTTTGCTCCTTTTTATGAAAGTATTATCGACGACTATAGAGCCGATCTTTATATTAAGGGAAAAGTGAATCTTCGCAAGAAAAATCACATCTTACGCTTTATTCCTACCATGTTCCGCATCCGGAAAGGAGTGAGGGAGTATATGATGGAAACTTATAGTGACTTGCATTTTACTGCTCCCGACATTTATGATCAGAAAGTAAAAGCCAGTGTCGGTACCACTTCCGAGTTTTGGGAACTGGACGGAAGGTTGCCGGAATATTTCCATGTTAATATCTACGCTTCTACCTTATTATATGATAAGCTTCTTTCGCCTCTGGCTCCAAATGCGATGAAATATTATTCTTATCATGTCGATTCGGTAATGGGTAAAGTGCATGATTTGCAATATAAGATTAGTTTCAAACCGAAAAGCAAAAGCTTTCAGTTGGTCAGCGGTCACATGGTGGTCAGTGAGAATGTCTGGAGTGTGCGTGAGATGCATTTTAGCGGACGTTCTGAAATGTTGCGTTTCAACAATATGATACGTATGGGAGATGTGGGTGAATCGGATGAGTTTTTGCCTGTACATTATGATGTGGATGCCACTTTCCGCTTTCTGGGCAATGTGGTCGATGCCAATTATATTGCTGCTCTCGATTATAAAACCATTATTCAGAAAGACCCTTCACGGATGGACCGGAAAAGATTGAAGAGCAAGTATGATCTGTCGGAGTCCTACACATTGCGCAGTGATACGAATGCCTACAAGAAGGATAGTTCTTATTTTGAGAGTATACGTCCCATTCCGTTGACTGTACATGAACAGGACTTATATAAAGATTTCTTTTTAAGCCGTGATACTTCATATCGATATAAGAAACCCAAAAATAAGAATCTGGAATTTTGGGGACAGATCGGTGATGCGCTTATCAGCCGCTATACGGTAGATCTTTCGAAACTGGGCAGTGTGCGCTGTTCACCGCTTATCAATCCATTCTTGTTGAGCTATAGCGGGAAGAATGGTTTTTCTTACCGGCAGGAATTTAAGTATAACCGTATTTTTACGGGTGACCGTTTGTTACGTATCGTTCCCAGATTGGGTTATAACTTCAAGTATAATGAGTTTTATTGGTCGATAAAGTCAGATTTTGATTACTGACCACGTAAGCGCGCGGCCCTTCACGTTAACCTGGGTAACGGCCACCGCATTTATAGTAGTAGGATGCTGGATGAATTGAAAAACATTCCGGATAGTGTTTTCGATTTTGATCAGATACAACTGGATTATTTTAATGACTTATACTTGCAGGTGCGCCATAGCTGGGAGGTTGTGAACGGTCTGTCACTGGATGTCGGTTTCTCCATGCATAAGCGTACGGAGGCCAATCGTTCGATGTATGTATCCACGAGGGCGACTTCGCGAAGTGTAGGCTCTTCTTCAGAAGTTTATCCTGATTGGACAGAGAAAATGCGTCATTCTTACAATAGTTTTGCTCCGCGTGTCCGTCTGACGTGGACGCCCGGTCAGTATTACTATATGAATGGGGATCGTAAAGTGAACTTACATTCCAAATATCCCAGTTTTTCAGTGGACTGGGAGCGGGGCATCAATGGGGTTTTTAAAAGTACCGGTACGTATGAGCGTGTAGAGGTGGATATTCAGCACTCCATTCCCTTGGGGTTGATGCGTGATTTTTATCTCCGCTTTGGATGGGGTGCTTTTACTAATCAAAAAGATATATACTTTGTGGATTTTGCCAATTTTACCCGTTCCAATCTTCCCGTGGGATGGAATGATGAAATTGGCGGTGTATTCCAGTTGCTTGACGGGCGGTGGTATAACTCCTCCCGTAAATATCTCCGTGGGCATTTGACGTATGAATCTCCCTTCCTGATGTTGCGTCATTTGGTGAAGTATACACAGCATGTGCTCAATGAGCGTCTTTATCTGAATGCTTTGGTTGTTCCGCATCTGAACCCTTATGTTGAGGTTGGTTATGGCATCGGCACCAATATTTTTGATTTCGGAGTCTTTGGCAGCTTTGCCAATTGGAAATTTAAGGAGATAGGTTGCAAATTCACTTTTGAGTTATTCAACCGATAATCTTTAAGTTTTTCCTGTATTTCTGTTATTAACTTCCTTTATAAATTACCCGGCTTTCGTGTTATTGTAGTTTAGAAAAACAGTGTTCTATGTTCTATAACATGCAATGACGTATTCGATGAAAGTATAGTATTTTCTCTGATTATCAATTGTTTATTTGTTTTTGACGTATTGATAACGTATTCTGAATTTTGAATTGACGTATTTAAGAATGGGTACTTAGGGCTTCTTTTATTGCATTTTACTCTATGTTTGCAGTGTTCAATTGAGAACGAAACCGAGAATTGTTAATCTTAATTTAGTAAAACTTATGAAAAAGTTATTATCAGTTTTATTTTTACTGAGCTTTACCTTAGCTTCTGCTGTATATGCACAAGATATACAGATAAAAGGTACGGTGGTAAGTGGTGCGGACAATGAACCCTTACCTGGAGTAAATGTGGTGGTGAAAGGTAATGCCACTACGGGAACAATCACCGGTATAGACGGTGAATTTGCTTTGTCGGTTCCTTCCGACGCAATCCTTTCTATTTCTTATATAGGATTCAAATCACAGGATATTCCATTAAACGGTAAACGTGAATTTAAGATTGTATTACAAGAAGATGCGGAAGCTTTGGATGAGGTTGTCGTTGTTGGCTATGGTGTTCAAAAGAAGAGCGTAGTGACTGCTTCAATTGCTAAAGTATCATCAGATGATTTAGCTTTCACGGCACCTGTTCGCGTGGATAATGCTTTGAAAGGATTGGCTGCTGGTGTAACCGTAACTTCATCTTCTGGTCAGCCGGGTGCTGCTGCACAGATTCGTGTGCGTGGTATTGGTACAGTGAATAACTCAGATCCACTTTATATTGTGGACGGTATGCCACTTGAAGGTGGGCTTGATTATCTGAATCCCAATGATATTGCCTCTATTGAAGTGCTAAAAGATGCTGCTTCGGGTGCTGTTTATGGTGCACGCGCTGCTAATGGTGTAGTTTTGGTTACAACTAAAACAGGTAAGGAAGGTAAAACAAAAGTGACTTATGATTTTTCTTATGGTTGGCAGAATCCTTGGAGAGAACGTGACGTGCTGAATGCCACAGAATATGCAATCATGATGAATGAAGGTGCAATAAATTCTGGACAAGCTCCTAAATATAATGATCCTTATTCTTATGGTGTAGGTACTAATTGGCAAAAAGAAACATTTAACAATGATGCTCCTGTCATGAATCACCAAGTGAGTGTAAGTGGGGCATCAGAAAAAGTTAATTATATGTTTTCTTTAGGATATTATGGGCAAGAAGGTATTGTAGGAGGTAACTATAATCGTTCTAATTATAATCGTCTCACTCTGCGCAGTAATACTCAATATACTATTTTTGACGAAAGTAAGAACCGTAATTGGTTGAATAGTCTGAAAATTACTTCGAATTTATCTTATGCACGTGTGAAGGCTAGATCAATAGAAGCGAATTCTTCTTATTATTCACCGTTAGGATCAGCTTTGGCTTTATCTCCAATTCTTACTCCTTATGCGGAGGGTGATGCAGCTGATGCTCAGCTTAAAAAATATGAAGGTGATTCAAACTATACCCCGGTTTATAGTCCAGATGGGAGGCTTTATACGATCCCTGGTGGTGATTTTAATGAGATGATTAATCCTTTGGCTTCTTTGTCATTACCCGGTGCTCTTTCAAAGACTCATAAATTTGTAGCTAACTTTTCTGCAGACTTGCAACTTTGGGATAATTTGAAGTTCAGAACTTCCTATGGAGTTGATATCCAGTTTTATAGTAATGATGGGTATACTAAGAAATACTATTTAGCATCTGGTCTTAATTCATCAAAGTCTAATGCCTATTCTGAAAAGACGGATGCGACTGTGTGGCAATTGGAAAATGTATTGATGTATGATAAAACAATTGATAAACATTCATTTTCTATTGTTTTAGGTCAATCTGCCAAGAAGTCTACTGGTTCATATTTGGGTGGTAATCGTGATAATATTATCAATCTGGATCGTCCTTATATTGATGCTTCTAATGGCTTGTCTGATGAAGGACAAATGAGAGTTTGGGGTGGTCCTAATGATGTGGCTACATTAGCTTCTATGTTTGCTCGTATTAGCTACAACTTTGATGAACGTTATATGTTGCAGGCTACTGTTCGTCGTGATGGTTCTTCCCGTTTTGGTGCTAATAATCATTATGCAACTTTCCCCTCTTTTTCTTTAGGATGGAACCTCACTAATGAAAAGTTTATGGAGAAGCGCCCGGAATGGTGGACGAATACCAAAATTCGCCTTTCTTGGGGTAAGAATGGTAATGAAAATATTGGTAATTTCAAATATACAACTCTAACTTCTACAGGCCATAATGTTATTTTTGGTCAAAGTGAAAGTACTTCATTAGGTGTGAAAGCATCTGGTCTCGCCAATCCAGATTTGAAATGGGAAGAATCGGAACAATTAGATTTTGGACTTGATTTTGGTTTCTTTAATAATGCACTGACGTTTACAGTCGATTATTATAAGAAAAAGACTAAAGGTATGTTGATGAAGATGAATATTCCTTCTTATGTGGGTGAAGAGAAACCATGGGGTAATGTTGGTACAATGGAGAATAGAGGAGTTGAAATGGAACTTGCTTATAAATTTAGTAAAGGCAATTGGAATTTTCGCGTAGCAGGTAATCTATCTTATCTGGAAAATGAATTAATCGAATATGGTAATGATACAGGATGGGATAATCTGGATAGTTTCCGCACAGCCGGTACTGTTAGTCGTGCACAAAATGGTAAGCCTTACCCTTATTTTTATGGATATAAGACTGCGGGTATTTTCCAGAATATGGATGAAGTGGTAGCTTATATCAATAAAGATGGTGGAATGATCCAACCAAATGCTGTTCCTGGTGACGTGCGTTTTGTTGATATGAATGGTGATGGAAAAATAACGACTGATGATTGTACAGATATTGGTAAAGGTATGCCAGACTGGACTTATGGTTTGAATTTTAATGTTTCTTGGAAGAATTTTGATTTGAGTATGATGTGGCAAGGAACCATTGGTAACGATGTATATGATGCAACCCGCCCTATTGATATTGCTAATGCTAACCTTCCTTCGTGGATGTTAAATCGTTGGACAGGTGAAGGCACTTCAGACAAGTATCCTCGTTTTGCATGGGGGGATAATACAAACTGGCTTTCTTCTGATCTTTACGTTTATGATGGTAGCTATTTGCGTTTGAAAAATATTCAGTTAGGTTATACACTGCCTAAAAATTGGACAAGAAAAGCTTTTGTTTCTTCATTGCGTGTCTATGTGGCAGCTGAAAATTTGTTGACCTTTACTAAATATCATGGTTACGATCCGGAAATCTCATCTGGTGGTACATCGCTTGGCATTGATCGTGGTGTATACCCACAATCAAGAACTTGGACAGTAGGAGCTAATTTAACATTCTAATTATTGAATCTAAATACTATAAAGATATGAGAAAAAATACATATATAATCGCAGGTTTGATTTCTTCTGTTTTTTTGATGACAGGATGTGCTGACTCTTTTTTGGAGGTTGAATCTAAGACTCAGGAAACTATTGATACATATTTCACGACTGATGAACATGTACAGGAAGCTGTAGTAGCTGCTTATGCACCTTTACATTGGACGGATTGGGATGGTAATCAGTATTCTCCGGTTTTGCAGGCGAGTGATATTATGGCTGACGATCTTTGGGTTGGAGCAGCTAGTAAAACAGACCAAGCGCATTTACATTTGAGCGCAAATTATGAAGCGGTGCCTACTAATTGTATACAAAATATTTGGAATACGGCTTATAAAGGTGTAAAACGTTGTAATGATGTACTTACTTATATTGGTTGGGCTGGGGAAAATCTAACGAAGGAAAGTGCAACCTATTATGAAGCTCAAGCCCGTGTACTCCGGGTGTTCTACTATACATGGTTATGGAAATTCTATGGGAATATTCCTTATTATGAGGCCAATTTGACTTCACCTTATTTGACTGAACAATTCCAAGCTGATGCGGTATATAATGCTATGGTTGTTGATTTGGAAGGTGCTATTGCTCTGAACGCATTACCAATGAGAGAAGAATCTAAAAATTATGGTCGTGTTACTTTGGCAATGGCTTACATGCTTTATGCGGAAATAGTGATGTATCAGAATGATGATTCTCGTTATACTACAGCTTTGAAGTATATGACAGACATTATTAACAGTGGTAAATATGATTTGGTTGATAATTATGCAGGCATTTTCAGGGAATCTGGAGAATGGAGTACTGAATCTATTTTTGAAATAAACTATAAGGATGATCAAGCAACTCGTAATTACACTGATAATGTGTTTGTTGCTGGAGGAACTGTATTGCCCACGATGATGGGACCTGATGGCTGGGTTGATGGAACTGATGGACATAATAACGGTTGGGGGACTTTCCCGGTACGTACAGAAACTTATAATATGTACAGTGATGAGGATACTCGTCGTGATGGTACATGTTGGAATGCAGCAGCTGCCGGAACTTATAATTCCCGTTATCAGGATACAGGCTTTTTTCTTGAAAAATATACTGCTCATACTGGTGACAATGCCGATTGCAGTAATGACCCGCAAGTGAACTATAATAATAATTTTCGTATTTATCGCTTTTCTGAAACTTTGCTTAATGCAGCTGAGCTTATAGTACGTAATGCTGGTTCGGGTGATGCTAAAGAATATTTGAATCGCGTGCGTAAACGTGCAGGATTAACTACCGAATTGGAACCTACAGTCGATAATATTATCGAAGAACGTCATTTGGAGTTTGTTGGTGAAGGTAAACGTTACTGGGATTTGGTTCGTACAGGTAAGGCTTCTATTGTGTTGGTTCCCGACGAATATGGTTATCGTACCAATACTTGGAGCATTAATAAGAAATACTTACCTATTCCACAAAGTGCTATTGATTCAGCACAAGGTTCGTTAACTCAAAACAATTACTAATCATTAAAAAGAAAAAGATTATGAAAAAAATATATAGTTATATCGGGGGCTTACTGCTGGTGTCAGTGCTTGCTTTTATGGCTTGCTCTCCAGAAGATTTTCCTTCTGTGTCTGAAGGAGGGATACCTATAGCTTCATCTTATGAAGATGCTGTTGAGATTCTTGTTGACCAAGAAACCAATCAGGTTACTTTCAATCTGAATAGTAAAGGCTGTATGCCTGTTTGGATTATAGATGGAAAAACTTATTCTACAGTAAACGGACTAAAGAAAATATATACTAAGTCTGGTGATTATACGGTAGATGTAAAGATAGCTAATACGAATGGCATCAGTGACGGCACGTTTACAAAGACATTCCATGTTGATAATACGATTATTGATTTCACAAAATATATCACTTTCTTGAGTGGAGGGACATCTAAAGAGTGGATGGTAGCAAAAGATGAAGCAGGACACTTAGGCTGTGGTGAGACTGGAACCGATGGTTTGGGTTGGTATTCAGCTACAGCTAATGAAAAGGCTGATATGGGACTTTATGATGATATTGTTACTTTTGATTCAGAAAAGAACTATACATATAATCCAGGTGAAGGTGGTACAGTGTTTGTGAATACGGGATGTTCTGCTTTTAGCGAATTTAATCCTAATGATGGTAAAGATTTTATGGCTACCGTTAGTGAACAGAAAGCTACTTATGATTTTGATGTAGTGGGTAATGACCTATATATTACATTTCCTTCGCAAACGCTTTTTCCATACATTGCCAATGATGCCATTTACCAGACTCCACGTTACAGAGTGCTTTCTATGGATACCAAGAAGATGGAATTAGTTTCTGATAATGGAGAAATAGCTTGGCACTATACCCTGACGTGTGATAACACGAAAACATTTACTGGTTTCAAGTATAATCATGACTGTAATATGTGGAAGTCTGCTGTTGTTGCTGAGCCTGCATTCTATTATGCACCGGGATGGGTACAGATAGCCAATCCTGAATATACGCTAAATGGCAGTACTTATAAAGTAACCTTACCTATTGCTACTACTGAAAAATGGCAAGCGCAGATGCCTCTTGTATCTGATGTGGCTACAAATTCTGCTACAACCTATGATTTTTCAGTTATACTCACTTCAAGTAAGAATCATGGAAACGTTACAGTCAAATTGGTCGATAGTGCAGATGACGGAATTTATTATTTTGAAGAGAGTCTGAAGTTGAAGGCTTATGAAGATTATGTCTTCTATCGGTCTGACATGCCTGGGCTTGATATTGATAATGTAAAGCTTGTATTCGACTTTGGTGGCAATGAAACAGATACGGAGATGACTATTAAGAATATTGTAGTGAAAGAACATAGTTGTGACGATGGTACAGTACTTCCGGCAGAAGAGCCGGAAGAACCGGAACCAGAGGTAACCTGGACTCCTGATGGTCCTGCTAATTTCTGGAATGGTGCTACAATTACGAATGAGTTTTATTATGCTCCTGGCTGGAACCAGATTGCTGATCCTGATTTTGAGGTAAATGGCAATATTTATAAGGTAACACTGCCAGAGCCTACTACTGATCAATGGCAGGCGCAGGTTAAATTCCTTACTGATATGCAGACTACTGTAGATAAGACTTATGATTTCCGTATTATTATGAATTCGACGCAAAATATTAAGGGGGCAACTGTGAAGTTGGTACAACATGGTGATGATAATACATTCTATTTTGCTGAAAAGGTAGAATTGAAAGCCTATGAGGATGTAATTTTCCAGCAAATTAATATGGCAGGTCTTGATATGTCAACTGTAGATCTTGTGCTTGATTTTGGTGGTTGTCCTGCTAGCACAGAGGTTACGGTAAGTGGCATTATATTGCAGGAACATAATGGTCCGGTAAAGATAAACTGGAATTATGACTCGGCTTGTAATATGTGGAAGAGTTCTAAATATACGAATGATTTTTATTATGCCCCGGGTTGGACCCCTATTGAAAATCCTGGCTTTGAAGCAAGTGGCAGTGCCTTTAATATAACATTACCTAATGCTACAACTGATCAGTGGCAGGCGCAGGTGAAGTTCTTGACGGATATGACTACGAATGCGTCGACATCGTATGATTTTCATTGTGTATTGAATTCCTCACAAAAGTTGAAAGCTACACTAAAGATGGTGTTGCATGGTGATGATAATGCTTTCTATTTTGTCGAGAGAGTGGATTTGGCTGCTTATGAAGATTATACATTTGAGCAGACAGCTATGCCTGGCATTGATATGAATAATGTCGATTTTGTACTTGATTTTGGCAGCAATCCGGATAATACGGAAGTAACTGTTAGTAATATTATTTTAAAAGAATCAAGTTGTAACGAATAATAGTTAATAATTAATGTGCACGGTTGATCATATGAAATTAGCCGTGCATGTTTTAATGCATTAGATTATGAAATGTATGAATTTATACTCTTTATTGTTAGTGGTGTTAATTTTTGTGAGTTGTGGAAGTAGCAATGATGCCTCTGGAATGATTGCCCCTACTGTCAATGTATCACCTACCCAGGTATCAGCTACTTATGAAGGAGTCGTTACAAAGTTATCGATTACTTCCGATCAGGAATGGACAGCTTTTAGTGGAGATGCTTGTAAAGAATGGGTTAGCTGTAAAACGTCTGGTAGTATTGGTACACAAGGTACTGTGGAAGTGACAGTTAAAGCTAATACTAGCAATCAGTCTCGTGAAGGAGAGATTATAGTAAAGTCTGGAATAACGCGTATTTCGATTCCTGTATCTCAGGATGCAAAACCGGAAGAACCTGTGGACCCAGATATACAGGTTCCTGAAGGGTACAAATTAGTTTGGCAAGATGAGTTTAATAATACTTCTTTGAGCACTCCAGATGAAAGTCTATGGAAATATGAAACAGGGCATGGTACCGATGGTTGGGGTAATAATGAAATTCAGAACTATATTGCTGGTTCTAAAGATGGAGTCGTATGCGCGGATGTAAGTAATGGTACATTAAAAATCATAGCACAGAAAGTGGGTGATGAAGTCTACTCCATTCGAATGAATACTCGAACAAATTGGAAATATGGTTACTTTGAAGCTCGTTTGAAACTACCGAAAGGAAAAGGTACTTGGCCTGCTTTCTGGATGTTACCTGATCCATTCACCAGCTGGCCTGATGGTGGAGAGATTGATATAATGGAAGAAGTGGGATATGATCCTAACAATGTACTTTCTACTATTCATTGTGGTGCTTATAATGGCAGTAACGGAAAGCAAAAAGGAGATGGTTCTTATATTGCTACAGCCCAAACAGATTTTCATATATATGCAGCAGAATGGACTGAGGATTATATAAGTTTTCTAGTAGATGGAAAAGAGCATTTTCGTTATACGAATGATAAAACGGGTACTGCTACCTGGCCTTTCTTTACAAACTTTAATTTGAAGTTAAATCTTGCGTGGGGAGGAAATTGGGGAGGTGCTCAGGGCATAGATGAATCGGCCTTACCTGCAACTTACGAGATTGATTATGTACGTGTATTTCAAAAAAATAAGTAATCATGGTTAGATTGTCATTATTTTGCTTGCTTTTACTTTCTTTTGTCTCTTGTACGCAAGTAGCCAATAAAGGTAGTGATGCGGCAACCGAGAAAAAAGTAGAATCTCTCCTGTCTAAGATGACCCTTGAGGAGAAAATCGGTCAGATGAACCAGATTTCCTCTTACGGTAATATCGAGGATATGAGTGCTTTGATTAAGAAAGGTGAAATCGGTTCCATCTTGAATGAGGTGGATCCGGTGCGTATTAATGCGCTACAGCGCGTGGCAATGGAAGAATCCCGTTTGGGTATTCCTTTATTGATAGCGCGTGATGTCATTCACGGGTTTAAAACAATTTTCCCTATTCCCTTGGGACAAGCGGCTTCGTTCAATCCGCAGGTAGCGAAAGACGGTGCACGGATAGCAGCTATTGAAGCTTCGTCTGTAGGTATCCGGTGGACTTTTGCGCCAATGATTGATATTGCCCGCGATCCTCGCTGGGGACGTATTGCCGAAGGGTGTGGTGAAGATACGTACCTTACTTCCGTAATGGGAGCAGCTATGGTAGAAGGTTTTCAGGGAGATTCGCTGAATAGTCCTACTTCAATTGCAGCTTGCCCTAAACATTTTGTAGGTTACGGTGCAGCCGAAGGAGGACGTGATTATAATTCCACGTTCATTCCCGAACGTCGTCTGCGCAATGTTTATTTGCCACCTTTTGAAGCTGCCACCAAAGCGGGTGCAGCCACGTTTATGACTTCATTTAATGATAATGATGGAATCCCTTCTACCGGGAATGCTTTTATTTTGAAGAATGTACTCCGTGACGAGTGGGGATTCGATGGTTTTGTTGTGACGGACTGGGCTTCTGCCAGCGAAATGATAAGCCATGGTTTTGCCGCCGGTTCAAAAGAAGTGGCAATGAAATCTGTGAATGCAGGAGTAGATATGGAAATGGTGAGTTACACTTTTGTGAAGGAACTGCCGGAATTAGTGAAAGAGGGAAAGGTGAAGGAAAGCACTATCGATGAGGCTGTTCGTAATATTTTGCGTATAAAGTATCGTTTAGGATTGTTTGATACACCTTATGTAGATGAACAACAAACATCTGTCATGTATGCTCCTTCTCATTTGGAAGCAGCTAAGCAAGCCGCTGTTGAATCGGCTATTCTGTTGAAGAATGATAAGGAAGTGTTGCCGTTACAGCCATCTGTGAAAACTGTTGCAGTGGTAGGACCTATGGCTAATGCACCTTATGAACAGTTAGGTACTTGGATATTTGATGGTGAGAAAGCTCGTACTCAGACTCCGTTGAACGCTATTAAAGAAATGGTTGGCGATAAAGTACAGGTGATTTATGAACCGGGACTAGCATATAGTCGTGAGAAAAATCCGGCAAGTGTGGCTAAAGCAGCTGCCGCCGCTGCACGTGCAGATGTCATTCTTGCTTTTGTGGGTGAAGAATCTATTCTTTCGGGTGAAGCTCACTGTTTGGCTGATCTGGATTTGCAGGGTGATCAGGGAGCTTTGATTACAGCTTTGGCTAAGACGGGTAAACCTGTAGTGACTATTGTGATGGCGGGTCGTCCGTTGACTATCGGTAAAGAAGTCGAAGAGTCGACTGCTGTTCTCTATTCATTCCATCCGGGCACAATGGGCGGTCCTGCATTGGCTGATTTGCTTTGGGGGAAGGCTGTGCCGAGTGGAAAGGCGCCGGTCACTTTCCCGAGGATGGTGGGACAAATTCCTGTGTACTACGCTCATAATAATACCGGACGTCCGGCTACACGGAATGAAGTGTTGCTGAATGATATTGCTGTTGAGGCAGGACAGACTTCACTGGGCTGTACTTCCTTCTATATGGATGCGGGTTTTGATCCCTTGTTTCCGTTTGGTTATGGCTTGTCGTACACCACATTTAAGTATAGCAACATCAAACTGGCGTCTGATGTACTGAAAAAAGATGATGTGCTGACAGTGACATTCGATCTGGAAAATACCGGGAAATATGAAGGAACGGAAGTAGCTCAATTGTATATACAAGATAAGATTGGTTCCGTGACTCGTCCGGTGAAAGAACTGAAACGCTTCACTCGTGTGACATTGAAGCCGGGTGAGAAAAAAAGCGTTTCGTTTGAACTCCCTGTTAGTGAACTTGCATTTTGGAACATAGATATGGCTAAAGTTGTGGAACCCGGAGACTTTGGGCTTTGGGTGGCAACGGATAGTCAGTCCGGAGAAGAAGTTTTCTTCAAGGTAGTAGACTGATTGGTGATTTTAAGGTTAAAGTAGAAGAGGGGCGGTCCGTGATGGTTCGCCCCTCTTGATTATTTTATTTTTTGACACTTAAATAGAATTCATGGTTATTTTATACGTTTATAACCGTAAACAGCATTAGCGCCCAGTTCTTCTTCGATGCGAAGCAACTGATTATATTTTGCCATACGGTCGGAACGACTCAATGAACCGGTTTTGATTTGTCCGCTATTGGTGGCAACGGCGATGTCGGCAATCGTAGCGTCTTCCGTTTCCCCGGAGCGATGGGAGGTCCCGGTGTTGTATCCGTGGCGGTGAGCCATTTCGATGGCATTCAATGTTTCGGTCAGGGAACCGATTTGGTTTACTTTAATTAGAATAGAGTTGGCACAACCTTTTTCAATACCCATGGCCAGGAAATCAACGTTAGTAACAAAGAGGTCGTCACCTACCAACTGGCAACGGTCGCCGATGCGGTCGGTAAGTTTCTTCCAGCCTTCCCAGTCATTTTCGCTCATACCGTCTTCAATTGAATCTATCGGATATTTATTTATTAAACTTTCG
>ERZ779829.234-NODE-234-length-25435-cov-2.681600_pt1 | contig 25435 bp, 19 predicted proteins | sample MGYA00511562_ERZ779829 | MGnify/ENA primary metagenome ERZ779829 (study PRJEB29588, sample SAMEA2151677) | human gut metagenome | biome: human gut; feature: human-associated habitat; material: faeces | place: Denmark | collected 2008/2010 ... | reverse complement strand
CGCGCCACATTGCGGCTTCTTCGACAGAGGCAAGGTGGTCGATGTCTATTACAAAGTCTCCGGACGGCACCATGATGCACTGCTCCCGACAGTACGAAAAAATTCCGGCAGGCGTGACGTAGGGCAGCAAAGTCTGCTTTTTTCCACGGAATGCTTTATCGTTTTCCGTATCGGCCCTTACTCTTTGTGTCAGCTCCTTCAGATGGGAATCAGAGGAGATATAGGCATGAAGCCCCGCTACGCTACTCACTCCGGAAGGCACTTTGTTGGTGATGGGAGCGTTGAAAAAAGACATGATAGATTCTTTCATGATATTGATTCTGATTTAATTAAAACTATATTTTATATTTAACTGATTTATGTCAACAAAGATACAGGATATAATTCATCCTATACACTGCATTAAAAGCCATTTACTAAGCATTTATAATCATTGAGTGCTTATTGATTTATCATTAAAATAATTAAATAGAATGGAGAGAGAAAATATAAATATGAACGACAAACCGGAAATAGAGATAAAGATATTCGGCGGTACGAACATGATAGCCCCGACAGGCGCTACCGCCGTTCAGAATTTTTACGGCGATCAGTTTGCCGAGGTCGCCATCCGTCCCGAAGAAACCGAGGGCATTGAAAGTCTGAACGATGCCGAGTGCCTTCTCTTCACCTACGTGCCCGACGTGAAAAAAGTGCATGAGTACACCCGACTTCTGGGCGAATGCGCCACCGCCCACGATCTGGCGGGTGTAGTGAGCATCATGCTCAGCGAACCCCGCGTGGGCAAGGACACGGTGGTGAAAGGCACCTTCATCGAGGTTCTTCTTCCTTTCGCTTCCCGACTGACATCGGGGGCAAAGGTGGACAATGTGAGACAACAGATTAATAATATGCTGATGAGGCAAGGGAGAGGAGGAAAATAAAGGAGGCAGTTTAGAGAATGTAACCTTTTAGTATTTAAAACTATTATAAGAAACAATGCTTATACAAAAAACAAATGTAGAGGGTTTGGTCATCATTGAGCCACGCCTTTTCAAAGACGAACGCGGCTACTTTTTCGAGTCTTTTTCCCAACGGGAATTTGAAGAGAAGGTGCACAAGGTGAATTTCGTGCAGGACAATGAGAGTATGTCATCATACGGAGTACTTCGAGGGCTTCATTTTCAGAAGCCGCCTTTTGCGCAAAGTAAACTGGTGCGTGTCGTCAAAGGCCGCGTGCTTGATGTGGCGGTAGATATTCGCAAAGGATCGCCCACATACGGTGAGCATGTGGCTGTAGAATTGTCAGAAGATAATCATTTGCAATTCTTCATTCCCAAAGGTTTTGCCCATGGTTTTGCCGTATTGAGTGAAGTGGCTGTATTTCAGTACAAATGTGACAACTATTATGCTCCACAAGCCGACGGTGGAATCAGTATCTTGGATGAAGGCATAGGAATAGACTGGAAAATACCGACTGATAAAGCGATACTGAGTGAGAAAGATACGAAGCATCCGTTGCTGAGGGATTTTGAGAGTCCGTTTGAGTATGGGATGGAGCATTATGAATGATGAAGACACTTCTAACAGGGTCCCATGAATAATTGAATTTGCATCTCTTTATCTATATATTGGTGACAAGACACTCTACATTCCCACATTTCACTTTTTGTCGTTTAAGTCGGTAAGTTACATGTGGTTGATTTGTAATACAGAGAGGATTTTTATAAACTGAATGTCACTCGAAAACCTCTTAACAATCTTAATTTCGAATATTTCTCTAATATTTTTTTGTAAATCATAGTGGGAAGCCTTGTAAATACTGAAAAAAAGCGTATCGCCCAAAATACCTTGTATCTATATCTGAGGATGCTGATTAATTTGATGGTAGGACTTTATACCAGCAGAATTATTCTTGACGTTTTAGGAGTAAGCGATTATGGACTATATAATGTTGTTGGCGGAGTAGTTGTGCTTTTTAGTTTCCTAACGGGAGCCTTGGGAGGAGCGACATCAAGATACATAACATATCATGTCGGGAAGAAAAATGTAGAAGAGCTAATAAAAGTCTTCGGAAATCTGAAAACTCTTCATATTCTATTAGCCTTAGTTATATTTGTTTTGGCGGAAACTATCGGATTATGGTTTTTAAATACTCAATTAAATATTCCGGCAGGTCGTGAAGCAGCATCATTTTGGGTCTATCAGTATGCTATGTTCTCGGCACTTATCGGAATTCTATCCCTACCATACTATTCGGATTTAATTGCCCATGAGCGATTGGGCATATATGCAGTATTTACCACTATAGAAACCGTATTGAAATTAGTGATTGTCATAGTACTGCCATATATTCAGTATGATAGTTTAATTGCCTATTCCTTTTTGTTTTTATTAATTACAACAATAACCAGACTTTTATTTCTTACATATTCGAGAATCAAGTTTGTAGAAGCTAAAACAAAACCTTTATTTGATAAAAGCTTACTGCATGAAATTTCACTATTTACTATCTGGACGTTAGTTGGCCATTTTGCTGTTATGGGAACGACTCAAGGACTTAATATTTTGCTTAATCTCTTTTACGGTACAGTAGTAAATGCGGCGAGAGGAGTGGCAGTTCAAGTGCAGGGCGTTATTATGCAATTCTGTTACAATTTTCAAATGGCATTGAATCCTCAATTGACTAAAAGTTATGCTGACGGGGACTTGATAAATATGCGTAGGTTATTAATAATCAGTTCCAAATTCTCTTTTTATTTATTGTTGTTGTTGACTTTACCTATAGTATTGGAAACTGAAATTGTTTTGGATTTATGGTTGAAGAGTGTTCCTCAACATACGATATGGTTTGTGCGTTTGATTCTCTTCCAAAGTTTAATGTTGGCTCTGTCCAATCCATTATCTATTTCTATTCAAGCCACCGGTAAAATAAAGAAAATCAAAATAATAGAAGGCCTCTGTCAGATACTAACCCTTCCCATTTCTTTCCTAGTACTAATGTTTTCTAATTATCCGCCTGAATCTGTATTCATAATCGGTTGTTTGGTAGAAATATTCACTCAGATTATAAGAGTTAAACTAATCTTACCTATTATATCAATCAAGGTATCTAAATATATAACTGAGGTCATCATACCTATAATCAAAGTTTTGTTTATGGCATCATTACTGCCGTTCCTGTATTCTATTTGTAGAGAAAGCTCAATCCTAAACTTTTGTATATCTATGCTGTTCTGTATGATTTCCGTATGCTTGTGCTCTTACTATTTAGGATTAAGTCATAATGAACGTCAATATATAAACAGATTAATAGCTTCGAAATTGAGTCTTAGCAGTGTAACTCGAAAATTTAAATCATGAAAAATATATTGGTTGATTTGACATATATAAATCCTGATGTAATGGTAAGTGTATATATTTATAGGCTGCTAAGTGGATTTGCTCAGTGCCATTATACTGAGAATATAATATTATTATGTACCCATAATAACATTCATGCTATTAAAAAGGAGACAGGAAATTCATTTCAGCTTCTTGTTTTTGACGATATTAATATTTCAAAGATTCCTCATATACATGGTATGTTGAATCTATATAGAATGAATAGATTGATTGCAAAAAACAAGATTGACAAATTCTTTTCGCCATTTATCAATATAGCAGGGTTGTATACTTCAAAAGTCCCATGCATAGGAGTATTTCATGACACTCAAGGATTTAAGTTGAAGCATGGTCGATTGAAGAGACTTTTATTTAAAACCACTTTGAAACATATACTCACCCGACAGCAAAGGTTGGTTACGATTTCTAACTATGTTAGAAATGATATTCTTCATAAATGCCCTTACATTAGAGTGGAAATAAGTGTAGTATATAATAGCATTCCCAATACTCAATATTTCCAGGAGCGTACAGTTTCATCAAGTTCACCCTACATTCTTAATGTTAACACCCTTGAACCGTATAAGAATATAATTACGCTTATAAAAGCCTTTGCTTTAATAAAAGAAGAAATTAGTCACAATTTAATAATCAAAGCAAAAAGATTACCATATTGGGATGAACAAGTACTCCCTTTAATAAAAGAGTTAGGAATAGATGGTAGAATAAAGCTAATTGATAATAAATATTCTGAGGCTGAGATGCATAAATTATATAGTAATGCAAGCTTATTTGTTTCTCCTTCGCTAATGGAAGGCTTCGGCTTTACACCTATAGAAGCGGCTATTCATTGTGTTCCAGTTGTTTGCACCAAAGAAACAGCTCTTTATGAAACAACAAAAGGCCTCCTCAACTACTATGAACCCGCTATGTCCGCAGAACATCTGAGTAGAAAAATGTTAGATGTACTTAACACTGAATATGAGCCGGAATATCTGAAAAATATAGCTAAAGAATATATTCAAACATATTCCCCTCAAAAGCAAGCAGGCAAATTTATCGAACTTTTTAATCAGTAATTTCATTATGGTAAGTGTTATAGTCCCAGTATACAACTCTTCACAATATCTCGCAAGATGTATTGATTTCATCTTAAATCAATCATACGATGATTTTGAACTATTGCTAATAAATGATATATCCCAAGCCACAAAGGATGGGAATAATTCATAAAATGATACAAGAAAGATATAATATGTGGTCGCCTGAGAATCAGAACAATGAAAGCTAAATATCCTTTTACGCCTTTCTGTTTAAGGCGATTCCTTATGCATGTATTATAGATTTTGTAATGAAATTATTGAAATACTTACATTTGTATTGAAGTGAAAAAAATTGGTATTGTTACATGGTACGGAGGCAGTAATTATGGAACTTCGTTACAGGCCTTTGCATTGGCGCATGCGGTTGGCAAGTTGGGGGCTAAGCCCTATCTGTTAAAGAAATATTTCACATGGAGAAACTGGGCTGGTAACATTCTTAGAAGTTTTGCGACCTCTTCAGAATACAATCGGCTGCATGGATATAACTTCAATAAAGCAAAGAAAATTAGACACTTTAAGAGTGAGACATTCAATGAGTTCTGTCGATGTGTAGGATATTTAGGACGCTTCCTATATAAGTCGCAGATTTCAAGTATGAATGCAGTAATATCAGGAAGTGACCAGTTATGGAATCCGGCACACACAGAGCCATTCTTAATGTTACAAGGTTTGAACACTAAAAAATACTCTTACGCTTCCAGTATAGGGGTCGGAGCAATACCGAAAGCCCAAGTTTATCTGTACAAAAGTTGTTTGTCTTCATTTGAACATATTTCCGTACGAGAAGATACCGCAAAATTCATATTAGAAGATATCGTTAACAAGCCTATCAAGCAAGTGGTTGACCCTACTTTCTTGTTAGATATGAATGAGTGGGTATTTTTTAGCAATGGTTATACTCTTCGAAAATTTGACACCCAAAAACCATATATCCTATGCTACTTTATAGTGGACAACATAACCTATTGGAAATCAGTAAAAATGATTAAACAGGAAACAGGCATTCAACGTATAGTAGTATTGCCTATGCAACCGGGCCATTTTCAAAAATCAAGCGAAACGATAGAGGATGCTGGTATTCAAGATTTTATTTACTTAATCCTTCACTCTTCAATGGTGTGCACTGATTCTTTCCACGCAACAGCTCTCAGTATAAATCTAAACAAGGAATTTGTTACTTTGATGCGTTTTGCTAACGGAGATATTCAATCGCAAAATTCCAGATTGTCTGACTTACTCAAACATTATCAGTTATCTGACCGTTTATTCGATGGCACAAAGTTTCCTCCACCAATAGGAGAACAATACATAAAAGTAAATCATATTTTAGAGAAAGACAGAAACGATTCTTTGGAGTATTTGAAAACGATTATTGATTGTTGTTGATATATGATGAATATATGTGATTATCATTTATGTACTGGATGTGCAACCTGTATGAATGTCTGTCCGCACAAAGCGATATCTATGCAGTCGGACAAACATGGCGAGTTACACCCTGTTGTTGATATGGCAAATTGTGTTGGTTGTGCTCTCTGTATAAATCGGTGTCCAGTTAATCAAGATACTGAAAGGTTGGAGCCGCGTAAATGCTTGGCTGTATGGGAGAAATCTTTGAACGATAGAAAATATTCAGCATCCGGTGGGGTGGCTGCGGCTTTATATAGAACCGTGGTATCTGCGTACAAAGGAATTGGATATGGGGTTGAATGGGGAGATGAGTTAAAGGCACATTTCGTCCGGGCGAATGAATATCATTTGGATGCTTTAAAGGGATCAAAATATGTACAGGCAATTGTAGGTAATATCTATGGTCAAGTAAAGATGGATCTATATGAAAAACGTACGGTATTGTTCATAGGACTCCCCTGCCAAATAGCAGGTCTTAAGAACTATCTTCATAAAGAATATGCCAATCTGATTACATGTGACTTGCTGTGTCATGGTGTGCCACCTCAAGACTATCTGGTTAAAGAAATAAAAAGCCTTATTCCCTCAAAACATTTGAAGAACATTACCAATTGTAGATTTAGAGGGAATGACAAATATAACTATTGGCTGACCTTATGGAATGGCGATAAGCTTTTATATGGGAAAAAGGCTGTACATTCTTACTATCTCACTGGCTTTTTAACTTCAATTACCCTTAGAGAAAGCTGCTACCATTGCAAATACTCAGATAGAAAAAGAGTGGCAGATATAACAATTGGAGATTTTTTAGGATTAGGAGAGTTGCAATCACATAACGGAACTCCTCCCCAAAACATTTCGGTGGTCACCCTTAACTCCGATAAAGGTGTTAAGTTTTGGGACAAAGTGAAATCATCATCATTACAGCAAGAAGAGCGAGCAATTGATGAAGCCGTAAGCGGAGGAGGTAGTTTTAGGAATTGCGCCACACGCAATCCCAAAAGAGAACAGTTCTTATATAACTATGAAAAATACGGTTGGAAAAAGGCAATAAGAAAAAGTTTATGGAAAAGCATATTAAAGGCGAAGATTCAAAGCGTCTTCAATCATTGAGCAATAACAGTGGTATTGATGTAAGTATAATCCTTGTCAATTACAACACCACAGAACTCTTGGTAAATGCCATCCAATCCGTGTATGATAAAAGTAGAGGGTTTACTTATGAGATAATCGTGGTGGACAACAATTCCCAATCCAGCCCCGAACAGGCTTTAAAGGACTGCTTTTTAGGCCGTGTCATCTACATTCCATTAGCAGAAAATGTGGGTTTCGGCCGGGCAAATAATGAAGGGATAAAAATAGCTAATGGTCGTAATCTATTCTTACTCAACACTGATACTTATTTGGTTAACAATGCTATCTACATATTAAAATGTTATATAGATGAGCATCCTGAAGTCGGCAGTTGCGGCGGTTCACTTCTCCATGCAGATATGACACCAACTTATTCCTATCATCGCATACCATTTGGTATAATGTCGTATGAACTATCCGAACTTACTTTTGGATTAAGCAGAAAATATGTCAGCTATCCTTTTTATAACACGTCAGAAAAGCCAATCCCGGTTGGAAATGTATCTGGTGCAAACTTTATGGTTAGGCGAAGCGTGATTGAAGAGGTAGGTATGTTCGACCCCGATTTCTTTATGTATGGAGAAGAATCGGAACTATCCTGGCGAATACGCAAGGCAGGATTTAAGAATATGAATGTGCCCCAAGCACAAATCGTACATTTAGAAGGTAAAAGTTCACAGGTAAGCGAGCGTAAGCAACTCATGGAATTGGATGGGAGGAAAAAGAATTATTGTAAAACAAGAAATATCTTTTATTTCCATTTGGCAAACATCATGCTGATTACGGCGTGTTGCCTCCGCATTCCATTTTATTATATTAGGAGTAATAAAGGGGAAGTGTTGCGTTACAAACAATTGTTGAGGTTGATTTTTGTTGCTTACTATAAATGATTGAAGCATGAATTTTCGCTCGGTTTTAAAATACAGGTCAGAGATTATGGCTATTGCGACATTATGGATAACGGGTGGGCATTGTCTGTCTTTCTGTTCTGACCAATGGACTTTTTTGAATTATTTTCGCCCAGTGTTGGCATACGGATATGGTGGTGTAGAAATATTTTTGTTTCTTTCGGGCGTTGGCATTGCATTATCACTATCCAAGTCGCCAACTTTTATGAATTTCGTTTTTCGTAGGGTTAGTAGAATACTACCTGCCTATTGGATTATTCTGACTTTTTTCTATTTGTTGATTAATGGGTCATTCAGAGATTATTTTGGCGAATTTTTGACATTAAGTTATTGGTACCCGCTAATTATTGGCACTACGGGGGGGGGAGTAATGTAACATTTTGGTATATCAGTGCGGCATTTGCATTCTACCTGTTATCTGTCCCCCTTTTCCCTATACTAAAGAAATATCCACGAACCATAACAAGTCTAATTTTATTGATTGACATTTCTTTGTTTTATTTGGGTATAATATGGTGTCAGGATACGCTTGGTCGCATTCATCTGTTTTTGGCACGTATTCCCATATACTTCAGTGGATTATATGTGGGTTCTAAGATAACAGATATACGATTTAACACCTTTACAATATGCCTTATCTCCTTACTGACATATCTTATTTTAGGAATCGGAAGTATGGTATTAGGTGGTAGGGTGATTACCTCGTATGGGCTTAATTTTGTCTTACTATATTTTATTGCCCCGGGGGTGATTATCGCTTTGGCAAGTTTATTTCGGTGGATGGAACAGCGGAAAATAGGGACCTATTTAAGTCGTTCTTTAAGGTACATAGGAAAACACAGCCTTGAATTATACCTTACGCATATAACGCTAATAGATTTAATGTTTCGTTATAATACGAAAATCAGTTTTCTGTTTTTTTTCGTGGCATCTGTTGCAACAGCAGTCGCATTAAAAAAGTTGGCATCATTTTTTCTCATTCTGATTAAATTATTTTCTAATGCACTATAAATGAAAGGAATCAAAGTATTAAATGTAGAGATACTATTTTAGCCCGAATCCTTGAACGCTATATTTTTAGCAAATTACCCTAATGAATTTGATGAATAAAATAAAGACTTTATTGGCTCTGCCAATATCCCTTTTCTTTTGTCTTTGGTATTTACCGTTTAGTCAAGCGATAAAGATACCTATCATATTGTACAACCCCAAATTGTACTGTATAAAAGGCAAGGTTATTATAAATGCAACAAAGGTTCGTTTCGGAATGATACGATTAGGATTGTTCATTACAAACCAATATCCCAATAATGGCATCAGTTTTTATAACAAAGGCACCATTCTGTTCAAAGGAGATGCCTGCATTGGAGCCAACAGTGCAATTACAGTGTTGCGCAATAATTCTTATGTGGAGATTGGCGAACGATTTGGTAATTCTTCAACCCTAAGAATAAACTGTGACTACAGGATAATACTGTACGGTGCAGTGCGGTGTGGTTGTAATGTACAGATAATGGACAGTGCTATGCATCGCCTAAAAAATAAGCAAGGATTATTTGTGGGACGTGGCTATGATGAAGTCATCATAGGTTCACATACTTGGTTGGCCACAGATGTAACTGTTATGCAAGGAACTAAGCTTCCCCCTTATTCTGTAGTTGCGGCACGTTCACTTTGCAATCAAGACTATTCGGAGCATGGTAGTTATGGCCTTTATGCAGGAATCCCTGCAAAATACAAAAAATCGGGGAGCTGGAGAGATATAAACGATGATAGCATAATTATTGAAAATGAATAAAATGAATATAGCCTTTATTTTTTCTTATCCGCATATAGTGCCATCGGATGGCGTATATAGTCAGGCTATGACTTGGAAAAAAGGACTCGAAGATTTGAATCATGTTGTGACACTCGTCAATATGTGGAACAATTATGATTGGAAGTCGTTTGATGTAATCCTCTTCTTTGGCTTCAATGAGTATATGCGAGATATAATAAAATGGATTTACCCAATCAATCCCAATATTGCGGTAGCACCCATTTTAGATCCTAACTATAGCTTATTGGCTTTACAGTGTTATGCCCGATGGGGATGCTCAAAGCTCAGGTTAACTAATCCTTATCACTCATTACGGTCAATAAAAGACAAGATAAAAGTCTTTTTAGTGCGGTCTAATTTCGAAAAACGTTTTTTATCGAAAGGTTTTGGAATATCGGGCGAAAAATGTAAGATTGTACCTTTATCATATAGTATTCCAGTTATTGGTGAAATAAACCATAATCGCGAGCCTTTCTGCCTTCATATCAGTTTGCTTTGTGACGCGCGGAAGAATGTAAAGAGACTTATTGATGCGTCTGTAAAGTATCAATTTCGGTTAGTGCTTTGTGGATTATTGCGAAGCAAGGAGGAAGAACAGACTCTGGCAGATTGGATGAGAGGTAAACCTAACGTTTCATATTTAGGCTATGTGACGAAAGAGAGAATGATTGAGCTTTATTCTAAAGCCAAAATCTTTGCCCTACCATCCACCTATGAAGGTGTAGGCATTGTGGCTCTTGATGCAGCGACGATGGGATGCGACATTGTTATAACAAAATTAGGCGGTCCCAAAGAATATTATTCAGGAAAGGCACTAGAGGTGAATCCATATGATACGGATGAAATAGGAACTGCCGTGAAATCGTTTATTGACGGGAAGTCATTTCAGCCGCAATTGAGCAAAATGATAAAAGAAACAAAATCGCCAAAAGTATTGTCCTGCTTGCTGGAAGAAACTTTGTCATTCGTACTCAAATGATAGTCAATAATATTCCTTCTCATATTACTAAAGTTATGCTATTCTTTGGAATAGCCATTTTAGTAACTTCACCGGCATTTGCATTAGGCGCAGGTGCCAGAAATATGCTGTTAATAGGCGCAATGGCTATTTCACCTTTATTGTTAGTCCAGTATCCAATATTCAACAAGAGGGTTGATTGGCCTTTGATGCTATTTTTGCTATGTACTATTTCGTTCCCCCTAATATTCCATCCTTTAACCATGCGATGGAGTACGGCTTTGTATTCTGGAATGTTTGGTGTCTTTTTTATGGCAATGACTCGATTATTCCATTTTTCGGATGCCAAGTTAAATGATATGCAGATTCTGTTTAAGTCGATAATATATGCTTATCTGTTCGTTTTGCTAATACAACAGACATGTGTGTTATTCGGATTTCCAATATTCAATGTAAGCAATTACTCTCCTTTAGAACCTTGGAAGTTGAATTCACTGATGTCAGAGCCTGAACATAGTGGCAGAATGGTGGCCTTACTTATGTATTCATTTTTAACGATGAAAGAAATAGAAAAGGGTTCTGCATTGTCATTCAAAGAATCATGGAATGAAGATAAGATTTTGTGGTGTGCTTTTTTATGGGTGATGCTGACAATGGTAAGTGCTGGTGCTTATTTATTTTTGCTGGTTGTACTATCAAAATTGCTAAATAGGAAAACCATAGTTTCGCTCCTTGCCCTTGTTCTTGTTTTAGCATTCATTGTTACAATAATGGGAGGCGAGACTTTTATGAGAACATACAAGCTGGTTCTTTCAGTATTTACCTTTGACACTATGAAGATGTTTCAAGCCGATCATAGCGGTGCATTGCGTTTTGTTCCATCCATAATCTGTTGGCAGCATTTAGATATGACTTCTTTGAATGGGTGGTTCGGATACGGAGTTGACTATACTAGTACATTTTTGTACAGGTATATTCCTGGAGTTGTAAAAGGATATACTGGTGGCGGCTTAATGTTATATGCCCTTGAGTATGGTTTTCTGTCATTCCTAATATTCGCCATATCTTCATTTAGGTATTGTTATGACTCTGATAATAAAATAGCCACCATCACATTTTGGACTTTTTCAATATTGCTGTCTGGAGTGAATCTTCAAATCACTTGGTCTACAATGATGTTGCTATATATAAACAAAAAAATGAAAGAAAGTTCAGTATGAAAGAGAAAATATTTATTTCCGCATTTTCTTGTATGCCACATATGGGGTCAGAACCAGGAGTGGGATGGCATTGGGTCCTGGAGATGTCAAAGTACTTTGAATTGTGGGTCTTAGTTCATAAAGAACAGATAGATGATATCGAAAGTTTTGTCATCCAAAATGGATTAAACAAAACTATTCATTTTATATACTATGACATACCTCTTAATTCTCTATTTTTCAAAAATGGAAATTTCAAGTGGGTTCGTACTTACTATTATATTTGGACGATTCTTTCCAATAAAATAGTAAAAAAAACAATGCAAGATAATGGTATTAATATCTTCCATCACTTGACCTTTGGAAATGCCATTTGGCCAGTTAGTAAATTTGGTCAAACACAGAAGTTCATTTGGGGACCGATAGGTGGAGTGGAAACAATACCTGAAGAATTCACTAAACACTATGATATTAAAAGTCGTATTTTAGAAAGCATTCGTCGAATTATGGTGAAAAGTCTGAAGTATCGAATCGGATTTAATCAAAGATGCAAGAACGCTTATTTGATACTGTGCAAAACAGAAGCAATGAGAATGGCTGTCCCAGAGAAATGGCGACAGAAAGCTGTGCTTTTTACAGATGTAGCTGTAGAGGATGCAGACACTAATTGCTCGATTTCTTCAAACAATTCTCCCAATAAAACAATAGAACTTCTATCCGTCGGTAGGCTGGATGCTTGGCGAGGATTTGACCTTCTGCTGGAAGCATTTGCTATCGCGTACAAACAAAACCCTCAAATGCACCTTACTATACTGGGCAATGGTATGTATAAGGCAGAATTGCTTAATATGCGTTCACGGTTGGGTATTGAGAAGACGGTAGATTTCTTAGGAAATATCCCCATGGATGAATATCGTCAGAAAATAGCTCAATGCGATTTTGTGGTGAATAGTAGTCTAAAAGAGGGGGCGGTGACTGTGAGTTTCGATTCTATGCGATACGGTAAACCACTAATTTGTGTAGATACAGGTGGATATACCCGATATTTCAACAATGATTATGCAATGGTACTTCCTCAACAAAACCGTGAATCACTGATTCAGTCTTTGGCTGATGCTATTATACGATTAGCTTCCGACATAGAATTGCGTAAATTGATGGGCGAAAAAGCTCAAAGAACAGGCAAACAGTTTCTGTGGGAGACAAAAGGGGAGCAAATTAGAGATGTAATCTATCGTTTAGATAATAACATACATCTATAGCAATGAAACAAATAGTTTGTTTCCATCTCTTCAACGACTACAGCGGCAGCCCAAAGGTGTTGAATATGGTGCTGAAAGGGTTACTTGAGAAAGGGGAAAACATAGAGTTAGTCACCTCAAAAGGGGGAGTGCTGGACGAACTTAATTCGCATCCTAACATGAAGCGGTATTCTTATTCGTATCGTTTCTCCACGAACCCGGCGCTAACGATGTTGAGATATAGCTGGGTACAACTCTACACGTTCTTCTATGCTTTCCGATATATCTTCCGCAAGAACACAGTATTTTACATCAATACGTTGTTGCCCGTAGGTCCGGCACTGGCCGGAAGGCTGATGGGAAAGCGAGTGGTGTATCATTACCATGAAAATGCTTTTGCTAAAGGGGTGTTCTATAAGGCATTGGCCTTCTGTATGCAAAAGTTGGCACATGAGATAATCTGTGTGTCGGCTTATCAGGCTTCTTTTTTGAAGAGGAAAAAAGGGGTGACGGTGATACCAAATGCGTTGCCTACAGAGTTTGTTAGCAGGTTGCATCCTGATGCGGAAGCGGCGTTTAACCGCAAGACGGTGCTAATGCTATCTTCTTTGAAAGAATATAAAGGTACGCGTGAGTTCATTGAATTGGCTGACAGGCTACCGCAATATAAATTCGTATTAGTGATTAATGATACGCAAGAGAACATAGATAAATACCTATCCGATAATAAAATAACAAATATTAAGGGGCTGACGATTTACCCAAGACAAGCTGACGTAACTTCTTTCTATAATGCTGCATCGGTAGTGGTTTGTCTAACCAATCCCCAACTGGCGGTAGAAACATTCGGTCTTACTACATTAGAGGCCATGAGTGCCGAGCTTCCTGTGATAGTACCGACTGAAGGCGGTATCGCTGAAATGGTGGAGAACGGCGTTAACGGATTTAAGATGGATGTACAGGAACTGGATGAAATAGAGGAAACGATAAGGCGGATGCTGACCAACTCCGATTTATATCTATCTTTGTCTGTTGAGGCGTTGAGCCATTCGGCTGCATTTAACGAGCAAGCTATGTTGCAACGCATAGAGGACGTCGTGTATGGCAATAAATAAAGTATTTGAAACATTTCATGCTTTTTTCATTAGGAAAATTTGCAATTTCTTTTTTGGAAGCCAAATATGTCAGGAGCTTCAATAAACTCAAAATTTAATCAACTATTTTTATATGAAACACGTCGCTATCGTTGGCATTCAGGGAGTGCCGGCTCAATACGGTGGTTTTGAAACACTGGTAGAGAACATTATCGGCAGGAATTGTGCAGACACGGTAAAATACACGATTTTTTGTAGTGGTAAGGATTATACCACACGCATGAAAACCTACAAAGGAGCACAACTGAAGTACATCCCGCTATTCCATGCCAATGGGGTACAAAGCACTCCTTATGATATTCTGTCGATGCTTAGATGTTTGCGAGGTTATGATACCGTAATCATATTAGGCGTATCAGGCTGTATTTTTTTGCCCGTCTTCAGACTGTTGTATCGGAAGCAATTAATAGTGAACATTGACGGATTGGAACACCGGAGGGCCAAATGGGGTAAGTTTGCCAGATGGTTTCTGCGAACAAGTGAAGCGATGGCCGTACGCTATGCTGACGTAATCATAGCCGACAATAAAGGAATACAGGACTACGTATGGAATACGTATCATAAGAAAGCCGAATTAGTAGCCTATGGAGGAGATCATGCACAAAGAAATGTCACCGAAGAAAGGCAGAACGAAATTCTGAGGCAATACGGAATCGCTCCCGGAAACTATGCCGTCAGTGTATGCCGTATTGAGCCGGAGAACAACTGTCATCTGATCCTGAAAGCCTTTGCTACTTCTGGAAAGAATCTGGTGTTTGTGGGAAATTGGGAACGGAGCGAATACAGCCGACAACTCAAAGAAGAATATTGTGGTCGGAAAAATATACAGATGGTAGATTCTGTGTATGACCTTGATATACTCTATGCACTGCGCAACCAATGCAGGTGCTATATCCACGGACATAGCGCAGGCGGCACAAACCCTTCGTTAGTGGAAGCTATGTTTTTCGGCAAACCGATTTTAGCTTACGACGTGATTTATAATCGTGAGACAACAGAAAACGAAGCTCATTACTTCAAAACAAATGAAGAACTGGTAGAATTGCTACATGACAGCCCCGAGGACGGATACAAGATGCGGGAGATTGCAAAGCAACATTATACCTGGGCTTTTATAGCTCAACAATATAAAGCATTACTTTCATCTCACAAATAACTAACCATCTTCACAAAAGAAAACTCATCAGTAAAATATTTTATAAGCTATTCGTACTGATCGAATTATTTATAGCAGCAAAGTGCCGGAAACAATCACCCTACCTGGCGATTGTTTCCGGCACTTTCTTTATAGAAGAGCCATAAGAAAGAAAACATTCATCATTTTCCTAACGTCCAGTTAATAGCATTCCTGAACATCTTCGTGAAATCTTCCGTCTCATACAGCCTCTTGCTGTGCCCTATCTGGAAATAAACATTGCGCGCTTTTTTACCTTCGTTCACCCATACCACAGGATGATCGCCCATCTTGATATCCGAAGCAGGCGTATAGGTAGCCTCATCAACACTGGCTAACACACGCACATTCGGACGTGGACTCTTGTCATAAGTGTACCACTCATCATCAGGCACCACGAAAGAAGCCTGTACTCCCTTCATCACCGGGTGTTTCTTATCCTCCACAAGCACCGTACCATCAGCAAGCGGCGCTATATAATTCTGGAAACGTACACCACCCATAAAATCAGAGAACCATTGCCACAGTGGAAAACCGTCAAACTCACCCAACAAAGTGGCATGATGGAAACCGATCCAACCACCTTTACCTTCCTCTATATATTTGACGAAAGCATCTTCCGCTTCTTTCGGCCATGTATAAGGAGGATAATCCAACTGGATAATCAGATTGAACTGGGACAGATAAGTCTCCGTAATAGGTTTGGCATTGTTTATCTCGGTAATACTGAAATTCATCTTTCTACTTTCATCAGTCAGCCACTTCAGACCCGCATCCGTAAATCCACCATGCTGACCACCTCTTTCCGTCAAGACCAGCACCTTAGTTCTATGCTTCTTACCAAGCAGATTCTCAGCCACCGTACGACGCAAATCTCCTTGCTCATTATCACCACTATAGTCCCAATACATACCACCCAATAAATCTCTATCCAAGATATATTGACACTTGATTGCCAGTGAACGGGCATTTTCAAAACCGAATACCAGCGTATCATTTTTATTAACCAGATAAGGAACCTGGGCAACCGTATCCCACTTTTCAGTATAATCACCACCGGTACTTCCTACTTTATTAAAATCCTGGAAACTGGGGTACCCATCTCCGCCACGACCATAAAAAGGCATCCCCATCACCAGCATGGAAGGTGGCACACCGGCTTTCAGATGCGCAGTAACAGCCTCATCCGACGTAATGCCTCCACTGTTTGCAGACCGATAAAGTGCCGAATGGTGTTTCGGTGCAGAGGCCATGTCATAAGCCATGATATTCACAAAGTTAATAAAAGGAAGAATAGCTTTGAAGTCGATATACTTCGCTGAAGCCACAGTGGCAAGTGTCAATTCCTTCTGATCACCTATCGCTGCCCTGATATCTTTCATCAGAAGTGTAAAGTTCTCCGTGTCATCGGGTGAAGCTGAAATGTTCGCCATTGAACTCGTGGGATATTCCCAATCGATATCGATGCCATCCAGATCAAATTCCTTCACTACCCGGTCGCAATCCTTAGCAAATGCCCGGCGATATTCATCATTGGCAGCCATTTCACTGAAACGTCCACTCCCCCATCCGCCGACAGACAGAAGTACTTTCAATTCGGGATTTTGCTTCTTCAGGTCCACAATTTGTTTCAAGCGTTCTTCATTGTCAATCCTGACGCCATCAAAACTTTCGTTTACATGACCGAAAGCATAATTAATATGCGTCATGTACTGGGGTTCTGGCACAATGTTACTCCAAGAAGTTACATACGCCACAATCACTTTGGAACTCAAGGGGTTCGCTGTGCTTTCCCCCGACTTGGTGGTGCTGCATGAAGCCAATATGGCTAAAGCAGCTGCCATCATCATTCTAATCTTTTTCATAAGTATTATAATTAATCAGCTGTTTGACGAATACGTGAACCTATCAATGCGTAATAGAGCATGAATATCTCGCCCAAAAGTACAATAAACCAAGACCATCTCCAACTTCCGAGCACATCAGCCAGTATTCCCTGCAACAAAGGCAGGATGGCACCACCCACTACACCTATCATAAATACCCCGGAAGCCACAGATGTATATTTGCCCAAATGGGCTACGGACAGGGTAAAGATGGCTCCCCACATAATAGAATGGAACAATCCGACTGCCGTCAGCAACCACGGATTATTCAGAAGGATAGCCAATAAAGCAAGTGCTCCTGCCGAAACCGTAGTTACAACCAACTGCACACGAGGAGAAATCTTACTCAAAGAGCTTCCTACCAACCGCCCCACGAGCATCCCGCCCCAATACAGTGTAGCCATTAATGCCGGAGATGCATAATTCATTTCAATGGCATACAGATTGATATTGGCACCTATACAGACTTCCACGCCCACATAACAGAATATAGCACAGACTCCTAAAGTGAGATGCCGGAACGACCAGATACTCTTTTCCAGCTTCTCACCTTTCTCTATCCGAGTTCCCTGTATATCCGGCAAAGATAGTTTCATTAACAGGAAAACAATCAAAGAAATCACCACTATCAGCACCAGGAACGGAATCATTAACTGATCTATCCGGATATCTTCCATTGCCAGGCCACCGAAAACAACACCCGTAACAAAATAAGGTGCCAAAGTGGTTCCTACAGAATTGGCTGAGCCACCAATGGCAAGACGTTGAATGGCTTGCGTACCTTTCACATGGCAAGCCGTGAGATAAGGATTGATAACCACCTGCAAGATGGTAGCAGAAGCTCCCACCACAAAAGACCCCAAAAGGAAAATAAAGAAACCACCGGGAATAACATTTCCTCCAGCATGCCAGTTGGCTTCCGGAAAGAAAACCGTAAAATAAGAGGAAGCGAAAAATAATCCCAAACCAACCACCATTACCAACAGTCCGCGCATCAGCGTACCTTTATAGCCATATTTACTAATCCAGGACGACCCTACCCGACCACAGACCGGATAAGCCAGGAACCAGGAGAAGGTAATCAATGTGGCGAATGTGTTTTTCAGGCCACCCACTTCGGCAAGGAATGTTTCTTTCAGCGGTCCCTGGAACTGAGTATTGGCAGTAGTGAGGAAACCTACAATGAAGAACAGGAATACCATTGTGATAAATGGTCCCATATAGTTCACTTGTTTTTCTTGTTGTGTCATAGTATCATGTATTAAATAAAAGAAATTCGCAATTTGGGTGAAGCTGAAGTACCGATGCAGGAACTTCCGGTGTAACGGGTCCCTCCAGCATTTTCCTGACAATATCCGCCTTGTTCGCACCTTTGGCAACCAATACGATTTTACGGGCCTGCATGATGTTCCGGATTCCCAAAGTAGCACCACCCAGTTCTTTCTCCGGCGGTGTATTCGTTTCCCGTCGGATACGTTCTTCCAGTTCAGTATTCATTTGAGTCACCCATGTTTCTCCTCCTAAGGGAGAACCAGGTTGGTTAAAACCCAGATGGCCATTCTCACCCAATCCCAAAATCAATAAGTCAATGCCTCCACGGTCCTCTATTTCTTGCTGAAAAAGCTTGCAAGCTTTGTCAAAATCATCAGAGACTGTAGGTAGCATCAAGAAGTTGTCTTCTTGGATGCCCAGCATATCGATCAGTTCTGTCTTCAGCATTGTGTAACATGCACCTGCATACTCACGGGGTACATTAGTCACCTCGTCCAGTCCGAAGAATGTAACAGAAGAAACATCAAAAGGATATCGGGAATAGATTTCTCCAACCAGGCGATGCAGGTTGCCGGTAGTACGCCCTGTAGAAAGTCCGATAACACTTTCCGGCTTATTCAGAATTTCACCAATAATGCGCCATGCAGCGATACAATCAAACTCTTTTTCACTCTTTGCTATAGTTATTTTCATGAGCCCACTTTCTTATCACTAATCATTAATCACTATTTACATATTCATCGCCACTGCGCCCGCACCCAACAAACCTATAAAACCCGGGTTAAGTTTAGTGATAACCACGCCATTGGTTACAAAGCGCATCGTAGTAGGATGAAGTTTCTCCAGTATTTTCTCATGAATATATCCGTCGGACACGATGCCGCCACCCAATACCACTGTATCAGGATCAGTAACCCGTACCAGATTCATGATAAGATTTGCCAAAGCTTCCGAAGCATTTTCAACCAGAGCCACACACAAAGGATCTCCTTTCTGGCTTAGCGCAAAGACTTCGCTGATTAGTACTCGTTCTCCCTTTTCTGCCGGGATATGCAGATTGGTTTCATACCGGTTGCGAAGAAGACGGGCGCAATTATCAAAACCGATACCGGCAGCAATGGCCTCCACACAATCCATTCTTCCACAACCACACTTAATGCCAAGATTCACTCCCACACGCACGTGCCCTACCTCACCCGCATTGAATTGACTGCCACGTATCTGCCTGCCATTGATAACCGTACCGACGGCAATACCTGTACCTACATTAATATAAATAAAGTTCTTGGATATTTGTCCGAATCCCCAGACACGTTCAGCGCGAGTGGCACTTTTCACATCATTATCTATATGGCAGGGGATACCATAAATATCCGACAATTCCTTTGCCAGCGCTATCGGTTGCGTCCGACTCGGATCAATCTGTAACCAAATGCCCTGATTAGGATCTACACGCCCTATCAGCCCGACTCCCATACCGACAGGTTTCTGGTCACACCAACCCACCGTACGGATATAATCATCGAGTGACGACTTTATGATTTCCGAAGCTGCTTGCTGGTTAAAATATCCGGAGTCATATTTCTTATACCTTAAAATATTACCATGGCTGTCCACCTCACCAATCAGTAGCTTGGTTCCACCCAAATCAAGACCTAAATAAGTTTCCATTCTTTATTGCGTTTTTAATATTGTTTACTGTCCACAATATTACGCACTATCAGGAAAACGGGAGTTGATTATCTAACAAAAAAGGTTTGATACCTGTCCGTGGTGGTTAAAAAGCTATCTTTAATACTTTAAATCTTGCTGGGACTCGTACCAAACTGCTTTTTAAAGCAAGTACTGAAGTATTTTGAATCAGAAAATCCAACCATGGAAGATACTTCACCAATCGAAAATCTTCGGGAAGCCAGAAGTTCTTTCGCCTTATTCAGACGGACAATACGGATAAAATCATTAGGTCCCTGCCCGGTCAAGGTCTTGATCTTATTATAAACGGAAGTACGACTCATGCCCAGCATACGGCAAAAGTCGTTGATAGAGAATTCTGAATTAGAAAGTTCTTCATCAATCACTTCCATCACTTTATCCATAAACTCTTTGTCCAGCTGGCTGGTATAATCCGTATCTTCCGGTGGAGTATCCATGGACAGCACCGTATCGCGAAGATGCTGCCTGTTCTGGAGGATATTCCGTATCCGGACTTTCAGGACAGAGAGGTCGAAAGGTTTAATTATATAATCATTCGCCCCGGCTTCGAGTCCGAATATGATATTCTCCCTTTCACTCAGAGCCGTCAATAGTATCACAGGAATATGGCTCGTATCGACAGAAGACTTCAGTATACGGCACAATTCATCACCTTCTAACACGGGCATGACAATATCCGAAATAATGATATCCGGATTGATCTCCCTTGCCATCTCCAAAGCCTTCCCGCCATCGGGCACTCCGATTACTTTATATTCTGATGACAAACTGTTCATCAGATACTCCCTCATATCTTTATCATCCTCAGCCAGAAGCAACACATTCTTACCGGCATCTTCCTGTTCCGGGAAGGTATCAACAGTGGGTATTTCCTGCGTATTTTCTTTTCGCTCAACAACTATCCCCGACTTTATCTTCAACGGGAATGTAACGGTAAATGTCGTCCCTTTACCTTCCGTACTGCTAAACGAAATATCACCGTGATGCTGCTTCACAATCCTCCGTGTAATCATCAGCCCGATACCTGAACCTGTTTCCTGAAAGTTCATGGCATTCTGTGCCCGATAATACTCATGAAAGATATTTCTTTGTTCTTCTTTTGGAATGCCGATACCTGTATCTTTTACTTCAATCGACCATTTCTTCTTCGTTGTTCTTACCGTAATATAGATAATCCCTTTCTCCGTATATTTCAAGGCATTCGAAAGGAGATTGTCCACAATATGATCCATCTTATCCCGGTCCATCCACACCTGCGGCATGTCCGCCTCTGCCTTCAACTGAATTTCCACTCCCTTTTGCAGGACGGCCATGTGGAACTCCGCTATCTTTTCTTCCAGATAAGCTTTGATATCGTAAGGAGAGACTTTCAGACATTCGGCATGCAGTTCCGTTTTCTGTAAGTCCAACAACTGAGTAACCATACTCAACAGTTTCTCGGCATTCTTCACAGCTACCGCCACTGTCTTCTTACTTTCTTCCGGAAGTTCCCGCTGTGCTTCAAGTTCGCTCAGAGGTGCCTTTATCAAGCTGATCGGGGTGCGTATATCATGCGCTATGCTGATAAAGGAACGTATCTTCTCCTTTACCCGGTCTTCATTGGCTTTATGCCTCCGATACTGCACAAAGATATAAACAAAGACAGAAAGCAATATAAAATAAAACAGCAATGCCCACCATGAAACCCAGTAAGGACTACTGATTACCACCTTCAGACTGCGCTCCCCTATCTGTTGCCCGGTATATTTATCGAATGCCCGTAACCGGAATGTGTATGTACCGGAAGAAAGGTCCATATAGTTCACGCTCCGCACCGAATTGGAATGTTCCCATTCTTCATTATGCCCCTCCAACATATACTCATACCTGATTCTGTGCGGAGCCGTAAAATTGATGGCAGAGAAAGAAATGGAGAATGAATTCTGGTTATAGTTCAAGCCGATCTTCTGCGTGTCGTTGATATTAGTCTTTAAAAGGGAACCTTTCATACCCGCCTTCACCGATTCATAAAGCAATTTAAAATCTGTCAGTATCAGTTCGATAGGGCCATGCTGTCCGAAGTTCAGCGAAGGAGAAAAGGTTATCACTCCCTCCGCCGTACCAAAAGCGAGGCATCCGTCGTCCAGCTTAAAGGCTGAATTAGGGTTATAATATCCCCAGGTGATATCCAGAAAATCGTTTGCGCTGATCAGAATATCGTTTGATAAGTCCAGGCAATAGAGTTCTTTTTCCGTACTGAACCAGATACGGCCATCGTTATCTTCCAACAGGCTATTAATGGAATTGGAAGCAAGACCGTCATCCGTAGTATAGGCACGCGCCTCTCCTCTATCAGGCTTGAAACGTACCAATCCTTCTCCGTCGGTGGCAAGCCATATATCCCCGGATGAAGATTGCAATAAGCATCGGATAGGATAGTGCAGGGAAATATCTCCGAACTTCTGATGCCACTGTGCTTTTCCCGTAGCTTTATCGAAAACAGCCAGACCACTACATCCTGCTATCAGTAATGAACCGTCTCTACCGGACTTCAAGTCTCCTACACAATCAATCGGATAATAGGTATAAGTATTCGTCAGCATATTGTAGCGTGTAAATTCGCCTTCAATACCACCTATCCAAAGATAATCACCTTCCGCATGGATAGCATAAATGTAATCGGTGGCCACACCCTTGTCCGAACCGGTTTTCCGTTTTTCCATCTTTTGCACCTTGCCTGTTCCCTTATGGATAGCATAAAGACCGATACCATATCCACCTACCCAGATGTTTCCTCTTGAATCTTCAGCAAGAGCCAATACAACTTTAGAACCATGCTCCGTACCATCCAGAAAGTGCTTCCATTGACGTTGTTTGTGCCGGTAAAGGCTGACTCCATTGTTTGTGCCATACCAGCAATCTCCCTCGGAATCCTGAAATATGACATTGATATGATCCGATTTCAGGGAATTAGCATTATTCTGTTCATGCTTCATTCTCCTTACATCAGGAATATTGGGGTCTAAATAGCTGATGCCATTGGTAGAGGTACTCACCCAAATGCCGCCAAATTCATCTACACAAATATCAGAAACGGTATTGCCGTTCAGACTTCTTTCATCATCTTCATTGGTGATATAATGCTTCAGAAGCCGTTCCGTAGTTCTGTCTATCTGGAAAACACCGGCACCGTCAGCTCCTATCAGCAAGGTATTATCAGGAGCCTGTGCAAAAGTGCGAATGGGAACATGGGGAATGAACTCTTTGAAAGACCGCACCTTCCTTGTCGATTTATCCACGACAAAAGCCCCGTCGGAAAAGGTACCTACAAATAATTTATCTTCGAAAGCACACAATGATTCGACATGCATTTCCGCGGGAAGAGGTATCGCTTCCTCTGAAGAAAAACCGGTTTTATTCGCTCGCTTCAACCGATAGATACCTTTATTGGTTCCGGCACAGAATTCAGTATCATCTATCTGCACAATGCAATTGACGCATTGTCCTTTCAACCCGGCAAGCAATAAGCCGGACTTTTCTTCCCAACAGTAAACCCCCGTTGACATACACAGCCAAAGGCGGTTATCCACATCAAAAAGGATATTATTCAAGACCGGAGAAGAAAGATATCCGGATGCATCGACACGCAGTTGAAAAGCATCCGTCCGATTATCGTACGCGTATATCTTTCCGTTCTTCAAGGCAATCCAGATATTCCCCGAATAATCACAGGTCATGGTAGTGGAAGACAGGATATGATCTTTGGACTCCACCGTTTCGTCCAGCTGATAGTGTTTTATTTCATTGCCGTCATACCGGTCTACCCCCATATGGGTATAGGCCCATATAAAACCGGCAGAATCTTTACTGACCTGAAATACCTGCCGGCTGCTCAACCCTTCTTTTATACTCAGGGGACGAAACGAACCGGCAAATAAAGTGAAGCATTGAAGGAGAAATATAAGTAAGGTGAAAATGTATTTTATCATAATATCGTTATTATCTGTCCGCATTACACATTTATAGGTTTCGCGGATGCAATATTAGACACAAATATAAAAAAAGTGGTTTAAAAACTATCCAAATAGGTTTGATTTCTATTACTTTTGTCCATCAAACCAATAAACCGTGATAGGCCATGCTCAGCAAGCTTAAATTAAACCAGCTCTATTTCAAAGACACGCAGTTCGCTAACCTGATGACGCGACGCATCTTCAACGTCCTTCTGATAGCCAATCCTTATGATGCTTTCATGCTGGAAGACGACGGACGCATTGACGAAAAAATCTTTAATGAATATACTTCACTTTCTCTGCGCTATCCACCCCGCTTTACCCAGGTATCGACTTGCGAGGAAGCCTTGGCACAACTCTCTACCGTACCATTCGATCTCATCATCTGTATGCCGGGAACGGGAGATAACGACAGTTTCGATGTGGCGCGACACATCAAGAGCCTTTACGAACATATTCCTATGGTGATACTGACCCCTTTCAGCCACGGTATCACCAAACGCATCGCCAACGAAGACCTGAGTCCTTTCGAATATATCTTCTGCTGGCTGGGAAACACGGACCTACTGGTGTCTATCATCAAACTGATAGAGGACAAGATGAACCTGGAACACGACGTAAATGAAGTAGGTGTGCAGGTGATTCTGGTTGTGGAGGACGGTATCCGTTTTTATTCATCCATATTGCCCAACCTCTATAAGTTCGTATTGAAACAGAGCCAAGAGTTCAGCACCGAAGCATTGAACGCCCACCAGCGCACGTTGCGTATGCGTGGACGTCCGAAGATTGTACTGGCCCGTACGTATGAAGAAGCTATAGGCATTTACGAGAAATACAAAAATAATATATTAGGAGTCATTACCGATGTCCGCTTTCCACGTGTGGAACGTGGTGAAAAGGACGGACTTGCCGGTATCAAGCTTTGCGCTGCCATCCGTAAGGAAGATCCCTTCGTACCGCTCATCATTCAGTCGTCCGAATCGGAGAATGCGCTTTATGCTTCAAAATATGGTGCCGCCTTTATCGATAAGAATTCCAAGAAGATGGACGTAGACCTGCGCCGCATCGTATCGGACAATTTCGGTTTCGGCGACTTTATCTTCCGCAAT
>ERZ779829.194-NODE-194-length-27273-cov-4.523330_pt1 | contig 27273 bp, 24 predicted proteins | sample MGYA00511562_ERZ779829 | MGnify/ENA primary metagenome ERZ779829 (study PRJEB29588, sample SAMEA2151677) | human gut metagenome | biome: human gut; feature: human-associated habitat; material: faeces | place: Denmark | collected 2008/2010 ... | reverse complement strand
TTGGATTTTCCAAAAAATATATCCATTCTAGCAATTTATTTTCTTTATTAGTTTCTTTTAATTTATATATTGAAAAAATAAATACAGTATGGTAATATGAAATTGTAAAAGATGGTAGAAAATTGCTAGTACAGGATTTTTTATAAATATATAATATTATCAATACTCCAATACCATATATTGGTGTCCATGGTCCATACATAAAACCACTACTAAATCTACCATCTTGTATAAAGTTAATAATACATTCATAGAAGAATCCTAGAATTGAATATGTTAAAAATATATTTATGTCATACATATTAATAGTATGTTCATAATTTTTCTAAATAAACATATTTTATAAAAAAGTATTGACATTTATTATTCATTTTTCATATAATGTTGTTGTAAATCAATGAGTTAGAGAAGTAGTTAATTATGAGATTTATAGAAAGCAATTGGTTGATGGAAAATTGTAATTGATGATTAATGAATGGACTAACAAGAGGCTACCGAATTAATAGTAGGCTAGCACGGATGTGTCTATCCGTTAATAAAAGACCTTATATGATAGTATAAGTATTCACTATAATGGTGGCATAAATAAGATTATTAGTCTTATCCAGTAGTTGGATAGGGCTTTTTATTTTGAAGGAGAGAAGATTATGAAAAATATTATTTTAACAGGAGATAGACCAACAGGACCACTTCATATTGGACATTATGTTGGTTCTCTTAGAAACAGAGTTTTAATACAAAATGAAGGAAATTATGATGAAATGTATGTTTTTGCAGCTGATGCTCAAGCATTAACAGACAACTTTGATAATCCTAAAAATGTACGTAAAAATGTTCTTGAAGTAGTAATGGATAATATAGCATGTGGACTTGATCCAAATAAAGTTGTGTTTTTTATTCAATCAGAGGTACCAGAACTTACTGAACTTACATTTTATTATATGAATTTAGTAACAGTATCAAGACTTCATAGAAATCCAACAGTTAAAGAAGAAATTAAAGCTAGAGGGTTTGATGAAAGTATTCCTGCAGGATTCTTTACTTATCCAGTTAGCCAAAGTGCAGATATTACTGCATTTAAAGCAAATATAGTACCAGTAGGTGAAGATCAACTTCCAATGGTTGAACAAGCACGTGAAATAGTAAGAAAATTTAATTCAATATATAACACAGATGTTCTTGTTGAACCTAATGCTAAAATACCTGATACTGAAAATGAAAGAAGACTTGTAGGTACAGATGGTAATGCTAAAATGAGTAAAAGTTTAGATAACTGTATTTATTTAAAAGATAGTCCAGAAGAAATAAAAAGAAAAGTATTTAGTATGTATACTGACCCAAATCATATTAAAGTAGAAGATCCAGGAAAAGTGGAAGGCAATACTGTATTTACATATTTAGATGTATTTTGCAAAGATAATTCATTTAGTAAATATTTACCTGAATATAAAAATCTTGATGAATTAAAAGAACATTATAGAAAAGGCGGTCTTGGAGATATGAAAATTAAGAGATTCTTAAATGATATATTACAAGAAGAACTTAAACCTATAAGAGAAAAAAGAGAAGAATTAGAACGTAATCCTGAATATGTATTAAATGTTCTTAAAGAAGGAACAATGAAAGCAAGAAAGAAAGCAGGAGAAACATTAAAAGAAGTTAAAAAAGCGATGATGCTTAATTATTTTGAATAGTGTAAAAACTATTTTTTTTAATTTACATGTAAACTCTATGTTCATAGACAAATGATTGTAAAACTAGTATAATCTAAAGTAGTAGGTGTATTATGGAAAAAGGAAATATTAAAGGACTTACTTCACAAGAAGTAAATGATAGAATTGTTAAAAATTTAGTTAATTATGTAGATGAGCCTAAAACAAAAACTATAAAAGAAATAGTTAAATCTAATGTGTTTACTTACTTCAATTTTCTTAATATATTTTTAGGTACACTTGTTATTATAAGTGGTATAGTATCTGGAAGAATATTATATGCTTTAAAGAATTGTCTATTTGTAGGAGTAATATTTACAAATACTATAATAAGTATTGCAGAAGAAATACTTGCTAAAAAGACAATTGATAAACTTAATGTAATTGCTGATACGAAGATAAAAACATTAAGAAATGGTAATGTAGTTGAAATATCAAGAGAAGAACTTGTACTTGATGATGTATGTATTTATGGAATAGGTAATCAAGTAGTAACAGATTCAGTAATATTAGATGGTACTGTTGAAGTTAATGAATCATTTATGACAGGTGAAGCAAAAGTGCTTACTAAAAAAGTAGGAGATGAACTTATAAGTGGTTCATTTATAGTAAGTGGAAATGCGTATGTAAAAGTAAAACATATTGGCAAAGATAACTATATTTCTAAAATAAGTAGTGAAACTAAATATGTAAAGAAAACTAACTCTGTTATATATAATTCATTTGAAAAGATGCTTAAAATATTGAGTATTGCATTAATACCAGTTGGTATAATATTCTTTATAAATCAACTTGGTATTACAAATAGTAATATTCCTAGTTCAATAATGAGTACAGTTAGTGCATTAATAGGCATGATACCAGAAGGTCTTGTACTTCTAACAAGTTCAGCAATGGCTGTAAGTGTTCTTAGACTTCGTAAATATAATGTACTTGTTCAAGATTTATATTCAATAGAGAATTTAGCAAGAGTAGATGTTATTTGCTTAGATAAAACTGGTACTATTACTGAAGGCACAATGGAAGTAAAAGATATAATTCCATATAAAGAAAATAATATAGATGATATAAAAATGATACTTAGTAATTATGTTAGTGCTTTAGATGATCCATCTCCAACATTTAAATCTATTGAAAGTTATTTAGAAAAAATGAATAATTATACTGTTGTTGATACGTTATCATTTTCAAGTATTAGAAAATATAGTGGTGTTAAATTTAATGAAGGAACTTATTTTTTAGGAAGTCCAGAGAATCTATCAAAAGAAAACTTCGATATCGATAAGTATCAAAATGATTATAGAGTTTTATTACTTGCTAGTGGTAGTGAACTTAATAATATAGATAATGTTGTTCCTCTTGGATTTGTACTTATTCAAGATAAGATAAAAGAAAATGCTAATGTAACACTTGATTACTTTAAAGAACAAGGCGTTGATATAAAAATAATAAGTGGAGATAATCCAATAACTGTATCAAAAATTGCTGAAAGAGCAGGTATACAAAATATTAAAAGCATTGATATGTCAAAGATTAGTGATGAAGAGATACCTGAAATAATAAAAAGTCATAATGTACTTGGTAGGGTTAAGCCAGATCAAAAGAAAAAGATAATTCAAGCACTTAAAAATGATAATCATTTTGTAGCTATGACTGGAGATGGAGTTAACGATTGTCTTGCATTAAAAGAAGCAGATTGTAGTATAGCAATGGCTAATGGTAGTGAGGCTGCTAAAAATGTTAGTCAATTTGTACTACTTGACTCAAAAATAGATAATTTACCTCTTATATTAAAAGAAGGTAGGCGTAGTATAAATAATATTGAAAGAAGTTCATCATTACTTTTAAGTAAAACTATATTTACAATATTATTAATACTTGTATGTATATTTATGAGTACTGAATATTTCTTTATACCAATACATTTAACATTAATTACAATGTTTACAATAGGTATCCCATCATTTGTACTAGCACTTGAACCTAATACTGAACTTGTAAAAGGTAATTTCTTACTTAAAGTATTCTTAAAGAGTATACCAAGTGCAGTAACTGTTGTATTCAATGTAATAATTATTAATCTATTTGAAATAAACTTTAATTTATCACCAGAACTTTGTAGTACACTTACAGTATTCTTAACAGCTACTACTGGATTTATATTCTTAAATAATATCTGTAAGCCATATAATTACTTAAGAGGTGCTTTAATGATATTCTTAACTTTAGCATTCTCATATTGTGCAATATTCCAAAATAGTTTCTTCAACATAGGATTAGTTCGTAAAGACACAATACTTGTATTTGTAGTATTATTCATATGTAGCATGTATATATTTGATAAATTAAAAATGTTAACAACAAATATATTAAAAAAGACAAATAATATTTAAAATTAGGACCATTTTGTTCAATATGCAAAGTGGTTTTTTAATTGGAATTTATATATGATAATATTTGTTATTAACTATTTCACGTGATATAATGTTTTTTGAAGAGGAAAAATATGAAAAAGACAAAAAGAGTAAATAAAAAAGATTTAATAAATATAGCAATACTTTTAACAATAGTAACAATTGTTATAATATTTTGCATTCATGGTGGATATTTATATGGATCAGAACTTGACTGGAATAATCAACATTCAATAGTACCAGAGTATTTTAGAAGCTTATTTTATAAGAACCTTGATTTATTTCCAGACCTTGCATTAAATATAGGTAGTGGAGTTAATATATATAATTATGGTTACTATGGATTTTTAAGCCCAATCATATTAATAAGTTATCTATTACCATTTCTAAGTATGAAAACATATATACAAATATCATCAATATTAATCGTATATTCTAGTGTAATATTATTTTATTATTTCTTAAGAAATAAATTTAAAGAAGATGCATCACTTCTTGGAAGTATTGCTTTTGCAACTGCAAGTCCTTTATTATTTCATTCACATAGACATCTTATGTTTATCTCTTATATGCCATTTCTAATACTTGCTTTAATTGGTGTTGATAAATACTTTAGAAATGATAATAAAAAATTATTAAGTATTAGTATCTTGTTAATAATATTATGTAGCTATTACTATAGTGTTGGTTCTATAATATGTGTAGTAATATATGGAATATATAAATATATTTCGTTAAATAAAAAAATAACAATAAAAAGCTTCTTTAAAGATGGATTTAGATTCTTATATCCAATTATAATAGGAATACTTATATCATCTATATTATTAGTTCCAACAGCATACGTTATATTAACAGGAAGAATGCCTAATATAGATTTAGTAACACTAAGTGATATATTAATACCTAAAATAAATGTTAAATTCTTATTATATAATTCATATGGAATAGGTCTTACATCATTTGCTTTTATATCATTAATAATACTTATGATGGATAAAAAAAGAGAAAATAAATATCTTTTCTATATATTATCTTCAATAATAATCTTCCCAATAATAACATATTTACTTAATGGTACAATGTATATAGATTCAAAAGTATTAATACCTTTACTTCCATTATACTCATACTCTATATCATACATGTTTAATACAATATTCAATAAGAAAATAGATATTAAAAAATTATTTAGATATAGTGTTATCTTATTACTAATAGTTTTTATAGGAAAAAGTTCATATAGTAACTATTTCTATATTGATTATATTATTTCATTTATAATTATTTATTTTCTATTATATAAAAATAATTATAAGAAAACATTCACAGTAATATACCTAATACTATTAACAACTTATAGTGTTATAGCTAATAAAGAAGATAAACTTGTTAAAAGTAGTGTTATAAAAGATAATAATGAAATAAAAGAATTAGTTAAAGATATAGACACAATAGATAGAATAGCATTTCTTAAAAACTATAGTATAAATGTAAATAATATATTTGGTAATATAAATCTATATCAAAATTATGTTTATAGTAGTACTAGTAGTTCACTTTATAATAAATTTGTATTTGATGTATTTGATAGAGAAATGCAACATAGAAATAGATTAATACTTAGTCCAGTAAAAAATATAATGTTTTTAATGTTCATGAATAATAGATATTTAGTAGGAGAAAATATAAATATACATGGATATAAAGAAATAAATAAAATAGGTAATACTAGTCTATATGAAAATACAGATATACTTCCATTTATGTATGTAAGCAGTAATACATATAATATAAATAATTACAATAAACTTAGTTTTCCATATAATGATGAAGTCTTACTTAATAATGTAATAACAAATAATGGAGATAATAAACATTACAATACTAAAATTAAAGAAGTATTTTTAAGAAGAAGTGATATAAAATACATTGATACCAATATTAAAATAGAAAACAATGTAATATATTCAATGAAAAGAAATAGTAAATTAATAATAGATGTTCCATCTGATGCAAAAGGTAAAATATTATTTGTAAGCTTTAATTTATCAAATAGTCAGTCTTGTAGTATAGGTGATATGGCTATCTCAATAAATGGTAATATTAATAAAAAAACATGTAATGAATGGAAATATTATAATGGTAATGATAGTTTTACATATGTAATATCTGATAAAGATTTAAATAGTGTTACAGTAGAATTTCTAAAAGGAGAATATCATATAGATAATTTAAGACTATATTATATATCTTATGATGATATCAAAGACATAAATAAAAATATAACTAAAGTTAATATAGATAAAATAGATGGAGATAATATATATACATCAGTAAACAACATAGAAGATGGATATTTTGTAACAAGTTTACCTTATGATAAAGGATATACTGTTTTAGTTGATGGTAAAAAAGTAGAAACAGAAATAGTTAATAAATATGCATTAGGATTTAAATTAGATAAAGGAAATCATAATATAGAAATATCATATAAAAGTCCATTTAAAAATATAGGTATCATATTATCAATAGTTGGTATAGTATTATTTATATTTAATAATTATAATTTGTTTAAAAAGAAATAATGAGTAAAGTACTAGAAATAGTACTTTTTATATTGTATATTTTACATAAAATAAGAAGTGTTTTTTAAACTTTTCTCTTATAATAATATTAGAGGAATTTAAAAGAGTAATATTTATTATTTAGTCTCTTTGTGTTATTATATTTTTATGGGAAATTTTATATCAGGAAATATTGTTAAAATTATATATGAAAGTAATAGTGGTCCATACAAAGTTGGAATTTTTAGAGTGAGAGAAACTAATGATAAAAGCTTAGAATCATATTTAAATAAAAACATAGGATTCACAGGTTCATTTAATGAAATAAATAGTGATGTTGATTATATATTCTATGGTAATTTAGTTAGTCATCCTAAATATGGTATTCAATATAATGTAGATAGTTTTGAAATAAAACCACCAAGTGATAAAGATAGTTTAGTATTATATTTAAGTAGTGGTATGTTTCCTGGTATAGGTGAAAAGACAGCTAAAAGAATAGTTGATAAATTTGGACTTAATACAATAGATACAATAAAAAATGATTATCCAAGTGTAGCTACTGTTAGTGGTATGACAATTACTAAAGCAAGACGTATGCATGATAAAATAATGGAAAATGAGCTTAATCAAGAATTAATATTAAAATTAAATGAATATGGATTTACTATAAAAGAAGCAATAGAACTTACTAATACATATGGTAAAACATTATTTGATATACTTGAAAATAATATATATATGTTAATAGAAGAAGTACCATTTGATAAACTAGATAGAATATTTCTTATGAATCATAATGAAATGAATGAAAATAGAATTATGGCACTTATAACTCATAATATAGAAGTAATGTGTTATGAAAGTGGAGATACATTAATAAATTGTGAAGAATTATTTATTAAATTAAAAAGATGTTTCATAGGTGAATTTACGAGTTCTTCATACTTAAGTTATTTACATAAATTACTCGATATGAAAAAGATAGTTATTATAGATGATATGGTAGGTTTAAGAAATTTTTACGATACTGAAAATGAAATCATCAAGACTATATTCAATATAAATAAAATTAAAGAAACATATAAAGATGAAAAGATTAATAAATTAATAAGTGCCTATGAGAAAAGAAATAATATTATATTTAATGATGAACAAAAGAATGCGATTAAAGGTGCGATAAAGAATAATTTTTATATTATAACAGGTGGTCCTGGTACTGGTAAAACTACTATCATTAAAGCAGTTGTCGATATTCTTAAAGATTTAACTAAACTTAATTATAATGATATAGCATTACTTGCACCAACTGGTAGAGCTAGTAAAAGAATAGCAGAAAGTGTAGGTGCTCAAGCATCAACAATACATAAATTTTTAAAATGGAATAAAGAAACAGGTGCTTTTTCAGTAGACGAATATAACAAAAGTAGTGAAAAAATAGTTATAGTTGATGAAGCAAGTATGATAGATATATTCTTGTTTTTAAGTTTACTTCGTGGACTTAGAAATGATGTTAAACTAATACTAGTCGGAGATAAAAATCAATTACCATCAATAGGGCCAGGAGATTTACTTAATGATTTACTTGCATTTGATAAAATATGTAAAACTAAATTAGAAACAATATATAGAGTTAAAGATGGAAGTTATATAATAGATCTCGCAAATGACATAAAAGATTATAAACATTTTGACTCAATTAGTAATGATTATAGTGATTTTAAATTTATAGAAAGTAGTGATACTAATATAAAAACATATCTAACAGCTATGTGTGAAAAAACTATTGAAAGAGGTATTAATATAGAAAACTTTCAGGTACTAGCTCCTATGTATAAAGGATTAAATGGAATAGATGCATTAAATGAACTAATGGCAAACATATTCAATAGTAAAAACGAGAAATATAAAATAGGCGATAAATACTATAGAATAAATGATAAAGTAATACAACTAGTAAATGATGTAGATAATAATGTATTTAATGGTGATATAGGTTATATAGAAAATATATATACAGAAGATGGTAAAACAGTAGTTGAAATAAATTACATGGGAAATACTGTTACATATAGAAGTGGAGAATATGATAAATTTAATCTAGCATATGCGATAAGTATTCATAAATCACAAGGTAGTGAATATGATAATGTTGTTATAATACTTGCTCATAGCTTTAATAGAATGTTTTACAATAAACTAATATATACAGCAGTAACAAGAGCAAAGAAATCACTTGTTATACTAGGCAGTTTAGATTCACTTAATAAATCAATAGAAACAACATATTCAACAAATAGAAATACATATTTAAAAGTGTATAATAATAAAAAATAAGTTAATAATAATATCAAGGAGAGTGATATTATTAAAACATTTGAAAAAATGATGTATATGGCTGGTGGTATGGGAATAATGTTTATCTATAAAACATATGAAAGAGATATAGATAAATTTATAAAGAAAGCCAGTAAAAAAATAAATGATTTGAAATAGTCTTTTAGGACTATTTTTTTCATATTCTTTGTTATATAATTTAATATATAAGGAGTGATCAAATGATAGAAAGATTTAGACGTGATGAAAATAAAAAAGTTAATAATGAAAAAGTAAATGAACTTGTTAGAACTGGTAATAGAGTTTTAAATATTCTTTATATACTTTTTATTATATTACTTGTATATGTGCTTGGATTAATATTAAAAGAGTGGAAAATACTTAATTTTATAGGTAAGATACTTTCAATAATATCACCATTATTTATAGGATGGTTAATTGCTTGGTTACTTCATCCACTTGTTAATAAATTAAGAGAAAAAGGTGTTAATAAAGTACTTAGTGTTATTATTACTTATGTTATATTACTTGTAATAATATATTTGATTTTTGCATTAACATTACCATCACTTGGTGAACAAATAACAGAACTTGTTTCATCTATACCTAAGATAACTAGTGATATAAAAGAATGGATAAACAATCTATTTGTTAAATTATCTGATTTAAGTTTAGAAAATCTAGATACTATTAAAAAATCATTCTTCTTAAAAATAGAAACATTTGCATCTAATATACAAACTAGATTACCAGAATATGCAGTTAATGTTGTTAGTGCAATAGCGAGTGGTGTTGGTAAGATAGCACTTAGCTTAATACTTGGCTTCTATATATTATTTGATTTTGATAAATTTACTGATAGCTTTATTAAATTATTTCCAAAAAATAGTAGAAAAGAAGTTAAATATTTATTAGAAAAATTAGATGAATCATTATATTCATTTATAAGTGGAACATTATGGTTATCATTATTACTATTTATTGTATCTGTAATAGGTTTCTCAATAATAGGATTAAATGCTTCAGTTTTAGTTGCATTCATATGTGTTGTTACTAACTTAATACCTTATATTGGACCATATATGGGAGCTGCAGTAGCTGGTGCGATAGGATTTGCTCAAAGTAGTTTAATTGGTATTTTAACACTTGTATTTATACTTATAACGCAAACTATAGATGGTAATGTACTTCAACCACTAGTAATGAGCAAAAAGATGAATCTAAGTCCAATAACAATTATATTATCGTTATTAATATTTGAATATATGTTTGGAATAATAGGTATGGTAATAGCTACACCAGCAGTAGCACTTCTAAAGATTATTTATGTATTCTTTGATGAAAAATATGATTTCTTTGGTTATAGAGAAAGAAAAGAAAAAGAAGAATAGTTCACATCTTGTGAATTATTTTTTTATCCAAAATGTAAAATAACAAATAAATTATTTTGTGAAAACTACATTGACAATAACTCCTTAATGATATAAAATTAAATTATAATAGGAGGAGTTATGAAGAAGGTTGTAATTAAAGAATTTGATAGAACATTACTAGGAATAGATCTTATGCTTTATTGTTTCTTTGTAGTTGTAGGTTATATAATGTTACAATTCCCAGAATTGGAAGTATTAAGACCAGTAGAATATGCAGCTCCACTTTTCTATATGTTTGCATTTATGTCTTTAGTAGCATACTTTGTAAATAGAAGACCGGAAGATTATGAATTCTTATTCTTTGGACTTATTAATATTATGGTTGGAACCTATGTACTTGTAAACGAATACTTTTATGATAGCTGTTTTATCATTGGTAGTGCTGTATTACTTTATTCAATTGCTAACGTACTTAATAAAGGATATCATACTAAAAAGTTAATTGAAAAGAATGATGTTAACGTTTATGTTAAACTATCTATAACAGTATTACTTACTTTATTAAGCTTAGTAGTATTATCTGATTTATTTAATTGTGAAGAAGCGACTGGTATGGTTCTTGGTTATTACTTTATGGGCTTTGGATTAATTAGTTTATTTGAACCACTTTTAATGGTACTTACTAAAAATCCTAAAGTTGAAACATATTTAGTTTCTATAAATGAAAATGAAAAGAAAACAGTAAAAACTAAAAAGAAAAGCACAACACCTAAAGAAATAAAGAAGAAAAAACTAGTTAAAAAAAGTAATGCTAAGGAAGAAGAATAATTAGGACTATTAAATAGTCTTTTTTATTATAAGTTAACTATATAAAATTTATATAATTGCATAATAAATAATTCATTTTTTCCTATTTGATACATATACATTATTGAGGTGAAAAACATGGATATAATTAAAGTATCAAGTAAAAGTATTTCTCAAAAGGTAGCTGGTAGTATAGCTAATTCTTTTAGAGAAGGAGCACATGAAGTAGAAATACAAACAGTAGGTGCTGGAGCAGTTAATCAGGCTATTAAAGCAATATCTATTGCTAGAGGATTTGTCGCACCACTGGGTCTTAATTTAATTTGTACTCCTGCTTTCTATGATGTAATAATAGATGGTAAAGAGAAAACAGCAATTAAATTATTAGTTGAAAGTAAATAAGCAAGCAATTGCTTTTTATTTTGTTTTATTATATAATTTTCATAGAGTAGGTGAACATATGAAAATAGATAAAAAATATATTGTCATAGCAGTATGTATTTTAATAGGTGGTGTGTTAACTGCTACATTAGCATTTATCGGACCAGATATTATCACAAATGGAACAATTAATCCAAATAATGTAGTAACAGGTAATTTAAAATTAAAGATAACTGATACAAGCGTTAATATAAATAATATGGCTCCTATTAGAAGTAGCAATTATGAAACAGAAGCATTTAAAAAAGAATTTACAATAAGTAATGCAGAAAGTACTCTTAATGGATGTATGAAACTATATCTTAACTTTAATAGTATTTCAGAACAATTAAAGAGTGAATACTTAGTATATAAAGTAGTTTCAAGTACTGGTAACATAAGTGAAGGATCATTTAAAGACATAGCTGATAATAAATTATTAATATATGATAGTGATTTTATAGAAACTAATAAAAGTATTACATACACACTTTATATATGGCTTAGATATGTAGAAGATTCTACAATTAATTTAACAAGTTTACTTGGCACATCAGTAAAAGCATATGTATCAGTAAATGGAAGTGATACTAAAGAATCAACTAGTTGTACATTTGATAGTTCAAAGAAGATAAGTTATGTTGTAACTTTTATGAATACTGATAATAAGACCGTTCTTGAAACAAGAAAGGTTAGTTCAGGTTCAGCATTAGGAAATTTACCAAGTACAAGACAATATTTTACTAAAACAGGTGGTAATGGAACAGAATATACAAGTACTTCAACTATAACTGATGATTTGTTAATTTATCCATTATTAACTTTTTCTACAGATAGTTGGGATACTATAGTTACAAATTTAAGAAATGGAAATATAAATAGATATGTTGTAGGTGATACTAGAACAATAGATATGGGTACTTATGGAAAACATACTCTAAGACTTGCAAACACATCAACACCAAGTGAATGTAGTACATCAGGTTTCTCACAAAGTGCATGCGGTTTTGTAGTTGAATTTGCAGATATCATAACTACTCATAATATGAATCCATCTGGAATATATGATAGAACAGAATATCCTAATGGATGGGATAAGGATGGTTGGCCAGCATCAAGTATGTATACTTTTGTAAATACAGATATATATAACACTTTACCAAGCGAACTAAGAAATGCAATAATTGATACTGCGACAGTTTCTGGGCATGGATATGAAGATACGGATAATTTTACATCAACAGATAAGTTATATTTATTGGCGCCGGGAGAAGTATATGGTGATTGGAAAACCAGCAATGATGCGCCTGGTGATTCAGCAAAAGATTTAACAAGAACGCTAGATTATTATATAGCTCAGGGTGTTACCACCTCAAGTAATGGTTATGGCTATGTTGGTGCGGTAAAGAAAAATGGTACTACAGCTTCCAAGTGGTGGCTTCGTTCTGCTATTTCTCACGCTATTGGTTATTTCTTTTGTGTACATGAGTATGGTCACTCATTTATTACCAATCCTTCTACTACAATCGGCGTTTCCCCAGCTTTCCGATTGGGCTAAAAGATATATTAAAAAACAATATATCTTTTATTTTGCAATTAATTATGTTAAAATTATCTTAAAATAAGAGGTTATATATGTATATAGACAAATTAATAAAAAAAGAAGTTATTACATTATTAATATCAGTATCACTACTTGTTATCATATTTATAGGTGTTACTTATGCTAAGTTCTTAAGTGTTGATAAAGGACAGGATACTGTAATAAATATGGGAGACTTAAACATAAGTTTCTGTAAAGATACAACATGTGATACAACTTATACAAATATAGGTCAAATTATTGGTACTAAAGTAGTAGATGGAGTAACAACACCAGTGAGTATTTATCCATATGCAGGTAAAACTGAGTATTCAAACGAAACACCATATATATTTAAAGTGGAAAACACAGGGACTCTTGATTCAACAGTTAAAATAAAATTAAAAGAAGATGCAACATTTACACCAAGCGGAGAGTATAGTAGTTATGCAAGACTTACTTCAAAATATGCAGACCATTTAAAAGTTGCAATAAAGAAGAAAATACTTTATCAAGACACAGGTTATCAACTTGGTGATGTTAATTTAGATGGTATAGTTAATTTAAAAGATTCTGAGTATTTGGCTAATTCAAATGCTTTTATATCAACCAGTACTATTACTCTTACTGATGTTCAAAAGAAACTTGCAGATATTAATGGTGATGGAACACTAACTGCTAGAGATAAATTGCTTCTAGGCACAATGATAGCTGGCTTACAAGATAGTATCTATTCGACAAAAGTATATACTTACGCAGATCTAGAAGATGGAGTAATATTCAAAGATGATATTATTAAATCAAATGAAAATGCAATATATTTCTTATGGTTATATTTAGATAATACAACACCTAATGATGCTCAAAAAACATATTTTGTAGGAAATATAGACGTTGAGGGAGAATATATTCCAAATATTGCTGCTCCAAATAACTTTTCCACTGATTCATGGTCAACAATTGTAAAAGCAGTTCAAGAAAATAATATCGGCAAATATAATGTTGGAGATACAAAAGAAATTGATATGGGTACTTATGGAACACATACTCTAAGAATAGCAAATAAATCAACGCCGAGTGAGTGTTCTACTGAAGGTTTCTCACAGACAGCGTGCGGATTTGTGTTAGAGTTTCAGGATATAATAACAACTAGTAAAATGAATACTGCTTATTCTAATACAGGTGGTTGGAATAATGCTGAAATGAATACGTTTATAAATAATAATATATATAATTCATTACCAAATGAACTTAAAGAAATAATTATTGATACAATTGTTGTGTCTAGTTATGGTAAAAATGATACTGCTAATTTTACTACAACTAATAAGTTATATTTACTTGCACCCAAAGAAATTTATACTGATTATGCTGAAACTACAGATACTGCAAAAGATTTAACTAGAATACTGGATTATTACAAAGAAAAAGGAGTTACTATGAATAGTTACGCTAATGCGATTAAATATAATAATTCTACTGCTACATGGTGGTGGCTTCGCAACGTTCCTTCTTCTAATAGTGGTAATTTCTTTGGAGTTAATGTAACTGGAATATTAAACAATAATTATGCTCATTTTGTAGGTGGCGTTTCACCAGCATTTAGAATAGGATAGTTTAAATACTATCTTTTTCTTTAAATTAAAATTGACACAATGTATCAAATATGATATAATATACGCTACTTAAGGGGTTAGGTTAATTATGAGTGAATTTGATAAAGTAAGAAATGAAATTTTTGAAATATTTAGAAAACTTAATGATGAATCTTTATCTTTAAAAGGTAGTGATATATATAAATTATATCGTGATTATCTTAAGCTTAGTATGAAACTTAGTTTTAATAATCCATCTTTTGATATGGATAAATCATGTTATCCATATGGTAATTGTTATAGTTATGCATTAGGACTTAGATGTCCAGAAATATTTGCTCATATGTTTGATGAAAAATGTATAATGTTTTTCCCATATAATATTGGTCTTATGCATACTTTTTTTACATCTTATGATAGATGTGAATTTGATTTAGAAAGTGATTTAGATTCTCTTGGTATTAAACATTTTGATGTTGATTATGAAGATCCATGTGAACATGGTGGTTATAAAATATCATTATATGAATCTGATGATGATTTTCATTTTATAAGGGAAAATAGTGATGGCTCTTGGTCTCATAAATATGGATTTAGTAATGGTGTTGAAATAGTTAAGCCGGCTAAGTACTTATTTGATAAATATGAACATGTTAAAACTATGGAAATAGTAAAGCCACTAGTGAGGAATAAGAAATGATATATGAAGAAATATTAAGAGAACTTGTATATATAAGAATATATTTAGGTAAAAATATTGGTAAAGTAAGTAGAAAAGAGATATATAAATTATATAGAAGATATTTAAAATTATATATGCTTTTACCAATAAAAAATCCAGAATTCGATAAAAATAATTCTTTATATTTTAATGGTAATTGTTATTGTTATGCTTTAATGTTACCAACGCCAAAAGAATTTTATGATGCCTATATGAATGCTTGTGATGATGTAGATTTGCCTTTATCGTTTCATCATGATGTTGGATTTATAAGTGAAAAGGAATGCTTTTTAAAGCCATCTAAACTTCTTGATAATTTAAAAAGTGATTTAGACTCTTTGGGTATATATTATTATGAAACTGATATAGATAGTATAAATAATCATGGTGGCTATAAAATATCGTTATATTATAATTATGGTGAAGATTTTCATTTTATAAGAGAAGATTCTGATGGAAAATGGTCACATAAGATGGGATATAGTGGTTCTATTGAAAGGGTAGAACCTAGTGAAAGAATATTTAAATATAATTTAGTTACAACTTATGAAATAGTTAAACCTAATACAAGGAAGTTATTAAGATGAGCAAAAGTGAATTGTTAAAAGTATATAGTGAGATGTTAAAACTATATTTAAGACTTAAAAGTGATGAAAAACTTAGTGAATGTGAAGTATTAAAAATATATCGTGAATATTTAAAATTAAGTATGAAAATAAGTTTTAATAGTCCATCTTTTATAGAAGACAAAGATGATTATAAGAATGGTAATTGCTACTGCTATGCGATGGGATTTAATACTCCAAGAATAATAGGCAAAAAATATTTTGAAAGTTGCAGTAGAACTTTAAGACATAATGTAGGATTTATAAGTGGACTTCCATATTATAATGATAGAAAAAGTATAATAAGAGCTTTAGAAAGTGATTTAAGATGTTTAAATATTGAATTCTATGAGTGTGAACCTGATAGTAAAAATATACATGGAGGATATAAAATAGCATTATTTAGGTCTTACTATGATTTTCATTTTGTAAGAGAAAATAGTGATAGTACGTGGTCTCATAAAAAAGGATATTGTAATCAAATTATAAGACTAGAAAAATTACCAATTATATTAGATAGAGATTATGATTATGTTAAGACTTATGAAATAGTTAAGCCAAGATAGAGGTAGTTTATGAAAAAATATTTAAAATTAATTAGTTTTTATAGTAAAGTGTTTACTTTTGAATACATGAGTGAACTTGATTTATTAAAAGTATATAGAGAATTCTTAAGAGATTATATAAGATTATGTAAAGAAAATCCTTCTTTTGAAAGTGATTCTAAATGGAAGCTTTATACTGAAGGCAATTGTTATTGTTATGCTTTAATGTTACCAACACCTAGAGTGTTTGTAAGAACATATTATTCAAAAAGTAAACATGAATTTCCACATGATGTTGGTTTCTTAAGTGGAAAAGAATATTCTGATGATATAGATATTTGTTATGACAATTTAAGAAGTGATTTAGATTTTTTAGGTGTTGATTACTATGAAACAAATAATGATGCATATAATAGTCATGGTGGATATAAAATATCATTCTTAAAATCAATTGATGACTTTCATTTTTTAAGACAAAATATAGATGGTACTTGGTCTCATAAAAGATGATATAATTCTTGTATTGAAAGAACTTCTTTTGATGCAAAAATTCTTGAAGATTTTAAACATGTTAAAACACTTGAAATTGTTAAAAGATAATTATATATTGCAATAGAAAAAAGCAGTGATTTCGGTCATAACAGGAAACTAAATAAGAAACTAGAGAGCAAACTCTAAAATATTAATTTAGATAATCTTAATTCGATTATCTTTTATTTTGATTTTAAATTTGATACAATATACATGAGGTAATAATTATGAGAGGTGTATATATACATATTCCATTCTGTAGGAATATTTGTTCTTATTGTGATTTTTGCAAGATGTATTATAATAAAGAACTTTCAAATATATATCTAGATTATTTAGAAAAAGAAATAGATATGTATTATGAAGGTGATACTGTTAAAACTATATATGTAGGAGGTGGAACTCCATCATCACTTGATACTGATAACTTAAATAAATTATTTAGAATCATTAATAAATTTAAAATATCTAGTGATGCTGAATTTACATTTGAATGTAATATAGATGATATTAATGATGAATTACTTACTATATTAAAAGAAAATCATGTGAGTAGAATTAGTATTGGAGTAGAAAGTTTTAATAAAGATAAACTTAAGTATTTAAATAGAAATCATAATAAGAAAGAAATATTTAATAATATTTCGCTTGTAAAAAAATATGGATTTAATAATATTAATGTTGATTTAATATATGCGACTATTAAAGATACAAGTCATGTTCTTAAGAGTGATATTAAGAGTATGATTAAATTAGGCGTCCCTCATATAAGTACATATTCACTTATTATTGAAGAACACACTATGCTTTATAATGAAAAAACAGAACCTATAAGTGAACAAGTTGATTTTAATTCATATATATATATATGTAAGAAACTTAAAAAGTATGGATTTCATCATTATGAAGTGAGTAATTTTGCTCTACCTGGATACGAAAGTGTGCACAATTTAATTTATTGGAATAATGAAGAATATTATGGCTTTGGACTAGGTGCACATGGTTACATTAATGAAATGAGATATGAAAATACTAGAAATATGAATAAATATTTACGAAGTGATTATAGACTTAATGAATTACTTGTATCAAGTATAGAAGAAATGGAAAATGAAGTAATACTTGGATTACGTAAATTAGACGGTATATCAGTCACACATTTCCATAATAAGTTTAAAAGAAATATATTTAAAGTATTTAAATTTGAAGAAGTTATTAAAAAAGGATATGTCATATATAAAGATGATATGTTATATATACCTGAAGATAAGATATATGTAATGAATGAAATAATTAATATGATAATTTGAAAGGGATTATAATGAAAATATTTAAATTAATGGGAAGTCTTAAGAAATATATATTTATTATGATTATATTTTCTATTTCCCAAGTATTTTGCGAATTATATTTACCAACTCTTATGAGTAAGATCATTGATGTTGGCATTAGTAGTGGTGATATTAGTTTTATAACGAAAGAGGCTATAGTTATGCTTATTACAACTTTTGTGTGTTTAATATCACATGTACTTGTTGTTTATAGTACGGCTAAGTTTTCTAATAAGTTAGGTTATAAGATAAGGCGTGAATTATATACTAAAATTAATAGTTTTAGTAAAAGAGAAATTGATAAATTTGGTGCTTCTACTTTAATAACAAGAAGTACTAATAATGTAAGTAATATTACAAGCACTTTTTCTTTTGGTTTAAGACTTATTATATTTGCACCTATCATGGGAATAGGGGCGGCTATTATGGGATATAAAACAGCTCCAACACTAGCACCTATTGTTATGTATGCAGTTATAATACTTCTTATATGTTTAATAACTATATTTATACTTGTATTTCCTAAATTTGAAGTATTACAAAAGCTACTTGATAAACTTAATGCATCATCAAGAGAAATACTTGGTGGACTTCGCGTTATTAAAGCATTTAATAAACAAGATTATTTTAAGAAAAGATTTGATAAAGTTAACACTGAAAATATGAAATTAAATATATTCTTAAATAAGATATTATATTTGATACAACCTTTAATGGTACTTATCATAGATGTAGCAACTATTATTATAGTTTATGTATCAATAGATTATATAAGTATTGGAACTATTGAAATAGGTTCAATGATGGCATTTATTCAATATATGGCTACTGTGCTTATGAGTTTCTCTATGTTACTTGTTATAATACTTAATATACCAAGAGTAGTAGTATCATTTAAAAGAATAAATGAAGTACTTATGACTGATGTAGTAATAGAAAATACTGGTAAGATTAAACTTACTAATTTAGAAAGTATAGAATTTAAAAATGTATGTTTTAGATATGATAAAGCAAAAGAAGATGTACTTCGTAATATATCATTTAGAATAGAAAAAGGTGAAAATGTTGGTATTATTGGATCTAGTGCATCAGGTAAAACAACTATAATAAATTTATTACTTAGACATATAGATGCGACTAGCGGAGAAATACTTATTAATGGTATTAATATAAGTGAATATGATCTTGAATCACTTAGAAATATATTTGCGTATACCCCTCAAAAAACATTATTATTTAAGGGAACTGTTCGTGAAAATTTAATTTTTGATAAAAAAGTTAATAAAAATGCATTAGATTCAGTTATGGAAGATGCTGAAATTAAAGATTTTATTGATAAAAATGAAGAAGGGTATGATTTTAAGGTAGAACAATCAGCTGTTAATTTAAGTGGTGGTCAAAAACAAAGAATGTCTATTGCAAGAGCACTTTTAAGTGGAGGAGAATGTTTACTTTTTGATGATTCATTTTCAGCAGTAGATTATATAACAGATAAAAAGATAAGAAAATCTATAGCTAAAAACTATAGTGATAAAATGGTTATCTTAGTTACTCAAAGAGTGGGTACTATTAAAGATAGTGATAAGATTATAGTTATAGATGAAGGAAAAGTAGAAAGTATTGGTACTTATGATGAACTTTCTAAAAATAGTAAAGTATTTAAAGAATTTATTGAATCACAAAAAAGAGAGGTGTTGTCATGAAAAAGAAAGAAAAGAAAGCACCTTCATTTAAAGAAATGATAGTTAAAACTATCAGTATTACTAAAGGATATAGAAATACATACATACTTATTATTATGTTTTGCTTACTTGCAGCTATATTTAGTTCACTCGCACCATATTTTCTTGGCTATGCGACTGATAGTCTATATAAATCATTGAAGCTTAATACTGGATTTAATGTTCCATATATAGTAAAGATACTTTTAATAGTACTTTCTTGTTATGTTATAGATGCAGTATGTACATATATGAAAAGTTACCTATCTAGTAAAGTAGGTCAAGAAATAGGATATGATTTAAGACAAAAATTAATCAATAAAATAAATGTTACTAAATTACGTACAATAGATGGTATGAAAAAAGGAGATATTATAAGTAAAATAACTAATGATGTAGAAAGGCTTACTGATAATATTACAGAAATAATACCTGAACTTGTATATAATGTTTCATTAATAATAGGCGTTATAATAATGATGCTTATTCTTGATGTTAAACTTGCATTACTTACAATTATTGCAATACCTATAACATACATCTTATTATCATTTGTAGTAAAAAGAACTCAAAAATATTTTGAACTTAATCAAAGTGCAATAGGTAATGTTAACTCTTTTGTAGAGGAAAGTGTTACTAATAATGATGTTATTAAATCATTTAATAAAGAAAAATATTTCAATAAGAGATTTGATAAAGTAAGTAGTGAACTAGCAGATTATGGATTTAAAAGTAGCTTTTATAGTAGTCTTGCTGTTCCATTTAATAAAATGATAGGTAATTTAAATTATATAGTTATTGTATGTATTGGAAGCATTAATGTTATAAAAGGTAATATGAGAATAGGTGCTATACAATCATTTATACAATATATGAAAGATTTTAATAGACCAATGAATGTTATCGCACAAGTAATAGCGAATCTTCAAATGGCAATCGCATCAGTAGATAGAATTAATGAAATACTAGCATTACCAGAAGAAGAAAATGGTACTATAAAAGAATTTACATTCAATAATTCAATAGAATTTAAAAATGTAACATTTGGATACGTTGAAGGTAAAAAAGTATTAAATAACTTCAATCTAAAAATAAACAAAGGTGAAAAGATAGCACTTGTTGGTAAAACAGGTGCTGGTAAAACAACAATAGTTAATTTACTTATGAATTTCCATAAGCATTATGATGGACAAATTCTCATTGATGGAATAGATATAAGAAATATAGATTTTAATGAATATAGAAAAAAGATAGGTATGGTTCTTCAAGATACATGGTTATTTGAAGGAACTATTAAAGAAAATATTATATTTGATGACAAAATAGATGATGAAGAATTAAATAAAATACTTGTTAAATCTAAAATACTTCATATGATAGATGGACTTCCTGGAGGACTTAATTTCATAATAAATGAAGAAACAAATAATATGTCTGCTGGTGAAAAACAACTATTCACTATAGCAAGAGCACTCGTAAGTAATCCAGAAATACTTATACTTGATGAAGCAACTTCTAATGTTGATACAAGACTTGAATATATAATCAATAAATCAATGAGTAATCTTACTAAAAATAGAACATCAATAGTTATAGCCCATAGACTTTCAACTATTATAAGTAGTGATAAAATAATAGTTATTAAAAATGGTGAAATATTAGAAAGTGGAACACATAACGAACTATTAAAAAATAAAGGCTATTATTATGAACTTTATAATAGTCAGTTTGAACTAAACGAGGTATAAATATGTTAGTAGGTCTTAATGAATATGGAATAGTAAGTGTTGATAATTCATTTATATATACTAGAGATTTATCTACTTGTATTGTGATTATACTTCATAGAAAAGATGATGCGGTACTTATGCATATAGAGGCTTATAATGGATATATGAGTTTAGATAAATTTATACATTTGTTTAATGAAGATGTAATATTTGCTGATATATTTAAATCATTTTATACAAGTGAAAGTGATGTAAATAAAGTTATTGAGTTACTAAATAAATATAATATTTTTTATGATATAAATGATGTATTTGTTAATTATTCTAATTCTACAAGTGTAGGGTATGATTATGTTAAAAATAAATATTATATGTTTTATGATACAAAATTTATTGAAAGAAAAAAAGGTAGTGTGTTAAGACTAGAATTATAAAATAATTAAAAAATAAAATATTTTTGAAATGGCAATATAAAAGTGAAATATATTGCTTTTTTTGACATAAATTTTACAATTATTTTTTCGTCAGGTCTTTACAAAAGCGAACAAAAATAGTATGATTATGGTAAGAAGTGAAACAAAGTGGTGGAAAGTGGGGTGTTCTTATCATGTTGATGGGTGAATTTCATCATAATTTAGATGAAAAAGGACGTTTAATTATTCCATCTAAGTTTAGAAATGAACTTGGTGAAAAGTACGTTATCACTAAAGGACTTGATAAGTGTTTATTTGTCTATTCACTTTCAAATTTTGAAAAGATAGTAAACAAACTTAGCACACTACAATTTACTAGAAAAAATGTAAGAGCTTTTGAAAGATCTTTCATAGGTTCCGCTTCTTTAAACGAATTCGATAAGCAAGGTCGAATTAATATTACCTCACCGTTAGTTCATTACGCCAATATTACTAAGGAATGCGTAATTATTGGCGCTCTTGAACGACTAGAAATATGGAGTCTTGAAGACTATAATAAATACATGAAGGAGAATGAAGAAGATTTAGCTAGTATTGCTGAAGATATCTTCGATATGAATTATGAAGCATAAAAGTGTATTATTAGACGAGGTAATAAATTATTTGAATATACATGAAGACGGAACTTATGTCGATGCTACCTTAGGTTATGCAGGACATTCAGGCGAAGTATTAAAGAGATTGAATGAAAAGGGGTTTCTTTTCGCCTTTGATCAAGATATTGAAGCAATAAAATATTCAAATAAAAAACTATCAGAAATTAATGATAATTTCATCATTATAAACGATAACTTTTGTAATATGAAAAAATACATTAATAAAGAAGTAGATGGTATAATGTTTGATCTTGGAGTATCTAGTCCACAATTAGATGAAGCAGAAAGAGGATTTAGTTTTCATAAAGATGCAGAACTCGATATGAGAATGGATAAAAGAAATCCACTAAATGCTAAAATAGTTGTGAATGAATATAGTTATGATAAACTAGTTGATATATTTTATAGATTTGGTGAAGAAAAATATTCTAAAAGTATAGCTAAATCAATAATAGAAAATAGACCTATTAATACAACATTAGAACTTGCAGAAATTATTAAAAATAGTGTACCAATTAGTTATAGAAATAAGAGTCATCCAGCTAGAAAAGTATTTCAAGCAATAAGAATAGAAGTAAATCACGAACTTGATATATTAGAAGGTTCTTTGAAGGATGCATTTGATTTACTTAAAGTAGGAGGTAGACTTTCAGTAATAAGCTTTCATTCACTTGAAGATAAAATAGTAGCTCATGTATTTAAAGAACTATGTAGTGATGATGAAAGCACTAAAAAGTTACCAGTTGTACCAGAAGAATTAAAAGCTAGAGCTCGTAAAATAGTGAAATTAACACCAAGTAATACAGAACTTGATGATAATAATAGAAGTAGAAGTTCTAAATTAAGAGTAATCGAAAGGATAAGATAAAATATAATGAAGAAGAAAAGGGTTATAAAATTGAAAGTAGAAAAGTATTTTATATTTGGAATAGTGTTTTTTACAATTCTCTCTGCCTTAGGAAATTTTATATTAAATGCTAATCTTCAAACAAGTAACTCAGAACTTCAAAGATTAAAAACTAAAATTGAATCACAAAAGAAACTAAATCTAGGTATGAAGATGAAGATAGATGAACTTTCTTCTTTAGATAATACAATGGAAGTTGCAGATACCTTTGGATTAGAGTATAATAATGATAATATTAGAACAATAAAATAAGAGGTGTAAATAAATGAATAAAGCAAGAATAATTAATATGAGTACAATCTTTATAATTATTTTTGTTTTTATTTTTGCTTGTTTAATTATTAAACTTTTATATATAGGAACGCATCATATATATGTAGGTGATAATAAATTAAGTGTTTTTGCAAATGCAAGAGATACTCGTAAGAAGACATTATATGCAAAAAGAGGAACTATTTATTCTAAAGAAGGTGAAGTTCTTGCTAAAGATGTTAATAGCTATACAGTAATTGCATATTTAGATCCATCAAGAACTAAAGATCCTGAAAGGCCATATCATGTTGTTGATAAAGAAAAGACAGCTGAACTTTTAAGTCCACTTATCAATATGACTAAAGAAAAGATTCTTAAATTATTAAATTCTACATATAAAAGTTGTAATGAAGATAAAACAGAATGTGTAAAGAAAGTACCTTATCAAGTAGAACTTGGTCCTGGTGGTAGAGGTATTACTGAATTATTAAAAGATCAAATTGAAGAACTTGATTTACCTGGTATAGATTTTTTATCTAGTACTAAAAGATATTATCCTAATGGTGACTTTTTAAGCTATACTCTAGGGTATGCTAAAACAAATAGTGAAGGTGCTTATGCTGGAGAAATGGGACTTGAACTTTATTATAATGATGACCTTACTGGTACTAATGGATATATTGAATATCAATCTGATTTACAAGGCTATCAAATAACAAGTACACCAACTATCGAAAAGAAAAGTGTCTCTGGTAATGATATATATTTAACAATAGATACAAATATTCAAATGTTTGCTGAAGAAGCTATGTCTACTATTGAAAAAGGTAATCCAGAGTGGGCAACTATTGCTATTATGAATGCTAAAACAGGTGAAATATTAGGTATTGCATCGACACCAAGTTTTAATAATAATACATTAGAGATTAAATCTTATTATGACCCATTTTCAGCAAATTTATATGAACCTGGTAGTGTTATGAAAATATTCAGTTTTATGGCAGCTATGGAAAATGGAATATATAATGGAGATGAGAAATTTAAAAGTGGCAAACTTAAAGTAGATGATGCAGTTATTAAAGATTGGAATAGAGTCGGTTGGGGAAATATTACATATGATCAAGGCTTTATGGGATCATCTAATGTTGCTGCTTCAAAACTTGCTTTAACACTAGGTCGTGCTAAGCTAAAAGATTTCTATTCAAATCTTGGATTTGGCACTAAAACAGGATTACCTTTTCCTAATGAAAGTGCTGGTACTATTAACTTTAAATATAATACAGAAGTAGCGAGTGCTTCTTATGGTCAAGGTATTACAGTAAACGCAATGCAAATATTACAGGCACTCACAACACTTTCTAATAATGGAACAATGATAAAGCCATATATTGTTTCAAAAATAGTTAATAGTGAAACTGACGAAACAATTTTAGAAAATGAAAGAACTGAAATAAGAAAAGTATGTAGTGAAGAAACAGTAAATAAACTTATAAAAATAATGAGAGGTGTAGTGGATGGAAGTGCTAAAATGTCAACAGGTACTGGCTACTACATAAAAGGTATAGATTTAGTAGGTAAAACAGGTACTGCAGAAATCGCATCACCAAAAGGTGGATACTTAAGGGGAGATAAAAATACATTAAAAAGTTTTGCCGCCTTATTTCCAGGAGAAGACCCAGAAATCATAATTTATACAGCGATATCAAAAACATCTAAATCAAGTACAATGAAAACAGCTATCAAAAATCTTGTTAAAAACGTATCAACTTATTTAAATATATATGGTAATAAAGAATCAAGTGAATCAAAATCATATACAGTAGAATCCTTCATAAATAAAGACGCTGACTCTTCTGCATTAATATTAGAAAACAATAATATGGAATCAGTAATAATAGGTGAAGGAGAAAAAATAATAAAACAATATCCAAACAAAGGAGTAACACTTAATGTAAATAATAAAGTATTCTTACTTACAAATGATAATAAATATAAAATGCCTAATATAAAAGGTTGGTCAAGAAACGATGTTCTTACATTTGCTAAACTAATTAATTTAAATGTTACATTTGAAGGAACTGGTTATGTTGATTCATTTAATATAAAAGAAGATACCGAAATAGATTTAAATGTGACTTTAGAAGTAAAATTGAAAGAAAAATATAAAACAGACAATAGTTCGACATAATTTTCAAAATGTTTGTTATAAAATGTTCTCGTGAGGTGAGCTATGAGAACATTTTATTTATTCCAAATTAAAGAAGGAGTACTAAAGAACTATAAAAATAATTATGAAGAACTATATAATTTACTTGAAAGCATTCATTATTTAAAGACAGAAGATATTGTTCTTGGATTTAATATATTTGATAAAATAGTAAGTCCAATGGATAAAGAAAATGTAAATGATTATATAAGAAAAAAGAATTTAGATAAAGAAAGTTATATATGCTATAACTATACTCATACAATAAATGATTTCTATTTTAATGAGACTTCTAAAATGGTAATTAATAATTCTCATATAAAGATTAAAACTAATAAGAATGTACCATCTTTTTTCTATAATATTAGAACATTTAATAATATATTTGTATGTGATTTTATTAATCATGATTATTTTCTACTTGAAGATACTATATATTCTTGCATATCTGTTTAAGAATATGCTAAAATTGGTATAGAAGGAGTGATATTATGTATTTATATATTTTAACTACTACATGTAATAATGGATGTAATAATTTATGGATTGATATTTTATATCTTGTTATTGGTTTAGTAGTAGGAATTATTGCTGGATTTTTAATTTCTAAAAAGTTAGTTTCAAAACAGTTAAAAGAAAATCCACCTATTAATGAAGAAATGATTAAAACATTGATGAGAGGTATGGGAAGAAATCCAAGTCAAAAACAAGTTAATCAAATGATGAAACAAATGCAAAGATTTCAATAGAAAGTTGGTAAAATATCAACTTTTTTAAATTTATAAAAAAATTAATTAAAAAAGAAGTGTTTTTAAAACTTTTCGCTAATAATAATATTAGAGGGAGGT
>ERZ779829.193-NODE-193-length-27290-cov-2.362805_pt1 | contig 27290 bp, 22 predicted proteins | sample MGYA00511562_ERZ779829 | MGnify/ENA primary metagenome ERZ779829 (study PRJEB29588, sample SAMEA2151677) | human gut metagenome | biome: human gut; feature: human-associated habitat; material: faeces | place: Denmark | collected 2008/2010 ... | reverse complement strand
TGCGATCTCATCTTCATACATGATCTTTACAGCCATCTCTGGATCCATTGTTCCGATAACTGACTTAGGCCAAGCAAATACAACATCAGCTCCGATAGCCTTTGAACACATAACTGTGTAGGCTGTACCATATGCCTTGTCAAGCATAACAGTTACCTTTGGCACTGTTGCGTTGGCATAAGCGTAAGTAAGCTTTGCAACAGCCTTTGAGATAGTCTTCTCTTCCTTTACAGTTGCTGCAAATCCCTTGATGTTTACAAGTGTGACAACTGGGATGTTGAATGAATCACAAAGCTTTACGAAATCCTCTGCCTTATATGCACCGGCTGTTGTCATGACATCCTTCTGGTTTCCGACAACACCGACTGTCTCACCGTTAAGTCTGATAAATGCAGTAACAACGTCATCTGCAAAATCCTTCTTGAGCTCGAATACAAACTCATCATCAGTGATATCTGCTATAACAGCCTTCACATCCCCTGCCTTTGTAGCAAGATCTGGAATGATTCTGTTCACATCATCCTCACATACTGCGCAGTCGCCATCATCCTCATTGTTTGATGGAAGAAGACCTACCATAGTTCTCACTGCACCGAGAAGCTCTGCCTCTGTGTCGTATACTGCGTCAACATTTGCTGTGTTCTCTGCAACATAATCTGCTGCTGCAGTGTCAAGCTTCTCTGCACGGTTCTCATCCAGTGCATTTGGACTGTTAACAAAGAGCTTAGCTCCTTCCTTAGTCATGAATGTTACGTCTGTGAGATTAGGTATAAGTGCTGCACCACCACCGCATGTACCAAATATAGCTGTGATCTGTGGTATTACACCTGATGCAAGAGTCTGCTTCATGAATACCTCTCCAAATGCATTAAGAGCATCTGTAGCCTCCTGAAGTCTGAGTCCGGCACAATCGATCAGCCCGATAACAGGTGCGCCCATCTTCATTGCCATGTCGTAAAGGTTTGCGATCTTCTTGGCATGCATCTCGCCTATAGAACCGCCGAGCACCTTTGCATCCTGGCTGTAAACATAAACTAAATTGCCATCGATCACTCCATAACCGGTTATTACGCCGTCTTTTGGAGTATCCTTGTCCTGAATGTTGAAATCTGTATTTCTAGCAGTTACATATGCGCCGATTTCAACAAAACTTGAGTCATCAAGTAACATTGAAATTCTGTCACTTGCTGACAAGCTTGGTGTGTTGCTCATTTTTAGCCCTCCGTTTAATTTATTTTAGGACTATATATAGTCCAATTTTCGCCGAGTATAATTGTAAAGCCTTTGTCGTCATATTTCAAGTAAAATCGAAAAAACCACCAAAGGTTTATCGGCGTTGTAAGCGATTATTTTTCAAAATAAAACAGGGAATCTGTGTAAAATATACCCTCAAACAAAAGTATACCCCAAATTCCCCGTTGAATTATAAAATCTGTTTTATTTTTTACTGTTTTAGTCCTTGAGAACTTCTCTGTTGTGATACAGATAATCTCCAAGAGATATAAGTGTCAGTGCAAGTGCAAGGTAGATGAGCACCTGATCAAAGATGTAGAACACCTTGAGATCAGCTATCAGAAATCCTACCATGATCATCTGAACCGTTGTCTTGATCTTTCCCCACCATCCGGCAGCAATAACAATTCCCTTTTCTGCCGCAATAAGTCTGAATCCGCTTATTATGAAATCACGCGCTATGATCACTATAACGATCCATGCTGGGATCCTGTTCAGATCCGACAGTGCTATGAGTGCCGAACATACCAGCAGCTTATCTGCCAGAGGATCCATGAATTTTCCAAAATTGGTGACCAGATTGTATTTTCTTGCAATCTTTCCGTCAAGCATATCTGTAAGTGATGCGGCTATGAATATTCCAAGTGCCACCCACTTCGACCATCCCGGTGACATATATAAAAACACGAGAAAGAATGGAATCATTATAGCTCTTAGTATTGTCAATTTGTTTGGTAAATTCATTCTACTATCACTCCTGTCAAGTCATATTCATTTGCCTCGGTAATATCCACATCCACAAAGGCTCCCGAGATCAGTTCATGATCGGCATGGACAAATATCATGCCGTCAACAGAAGGTGCGTCCCTGTATGAGCGTCCTATGTAGACATCTCCATCATCAAGATATCCCTCAATGAGAACCTTCTGGGTGCTTCCGATCATCTGCTGGTTCTTCTCATAGGAAATCTCCTGCTGAAGCTCCATGATCTCATCACGCCAGCCTTCGGCAATATCCTCAGGAACCTGATCCTCAAAAGCTGCCGCCGGAGTTCCCTCCTCAGGGGAATATGTGAACACTCCAAGCCTGTCAAACTCCATATCATTTATAAATTCGCACACGCTCTCATGCTCTTCTTCAGTCTCTCCCGGAAATCCGGTGATCAGTGTTGTCCGTATGGCGATATCCGGTATCCTGCTTCTTAAAGCTGTTATAAGATCCACCAGTTCTTTTCTGGTGGTTCTTCTTCCCATACGCTTTAATATCTTGTCCTCTGAATGTTGGATAGGTATATCAATGTATTTACATATTTTATCACAATCTGCCATAACATCAATAAGTTCTTCTGTTATTTCTTCAGGATAACAATACATAAGTCTTATCCACTCTATGCCGTCTATCTCACAAAGCTTACGGAGCAGCTCCGGAAGTTTTTTCTTTCCATAGATATCCGTGCCGTATAATGTAGTCTCCTGGGCAACTAGTATAAGCTCCCTGACGCCGTCTCTTGCCAGCATCTCTGCCTGGGACAGCAGCTTCTCCATAGGTACACTTCTGTACTTACCCCTGATATACGGAATAACGCAGTAGGTACACATCTTACCGCATCCCTCAGCGATCTTGAGATACGCCATGCCTGCAAGGGTTGTAACGATCCTGTCGTTATCTGTATCCGGCATATAATTTATACTGTCTATGATCTTGGTATCATCGGTTCCGACAGCCTCAAGTATCTTGTCAAAATTGGTGGAACCCAGGATGACATCTATCTCCGGAAGCTCCTCCAAGATCTCGTCCTGATATCTCTGGGACAGACAGCCTGCAACTATAAGCTTCTTAAGATTAGCTGTCTTCTTAAGCTCAGCCATCTCGATAATGGTATTGATACTTTCCTGCTTTGCGTCCTTTATAAATGCACAGGTATTTATGACCACAACCTCTGCTTCCTGCTCATCATTTGTTATCTCATGACCTGCACTGTGAAGCTTTCCAAGCATGGCCTCGCTGTCGCATAGATTTTTGTCGCAGCCAAGTGAAACCATTAATATTTTCATATTTTACATCACCTTATAATTATTTTTTCTGTATAGCAACTGAATTGACACAATTGTTCATGAGCATGGCAATGGTCATAGGTCCTACACCGCCGGGAACCGGAGTGATGGCACCTGCCACAGGCTCAACGGAAGCAAAATCTACGTCTCCGCACAGCTTATTATCGGCACCTCTGTGTATTCCCACATCAATAACAACCGCTCCGTCCTTAACATATGACTTGTCGATCATCTTTGGTCTTCCGATAGCAACCACAAGGATATCTGCTCTCTTGCATACTTCCTTAAGGTTCTTTGTCCTTGAATGGCATATGGTTACTGTGCCGTTTTCTCTCAACAGAAGAAGTGCCATTGGCTTTCCAACAATATTGCTTCTGCCTATAACCACACATTCCTTGCCCTCTATATCTGCTCCCGATCTCTTGATAAGCTCGATTATGCCCGCCGGCGTACATGAAACGAAGCCCGGCTGTCCAATGCTTAAAGCTCCTACGCTCATAGGATGGAAGCCATCCACGTCCTTTAGTGGAGATATAGCCTTGATGACCTTATCCTCATCAATATGTTTAGGAAGTGGAAGCTGCACCAGTATGCCATTTATCTTGTCATCATTATTAAGCTTGTCTATAAGTTCAAGAAGCTCTGCCTCAGTTGTATCCTCGGGCAACTCATATGATACAGAATTAATCCCTGTATATTCACATGCCTTCTTCTTATTTCCTACATACACTGTGCTGGCGGGATCATTTCCCACAAGCACAACTGCAAGGCTTATCTCTATGCCCTGTGCCTTATAAGCACTTACCTTTTCCTTAACCTCATCCTTGATCTGTTTCGAGATCAACTTTCCGTCTATTATCTGTGCCATTATATCATCCTCTATTCTGTCATTATTTTCTGCCGGGTACTAGAACAGACCTTTTATAACCCCGTCATCTGTCACGCTGATATTAAATGCAGCAGGATTCTTTGGAAGTCCAGGCATGGTCATTATAGTTCCTGTTATGGCAACTACGAAGCCTGCGCCTGCACTTACATAAACCTCACGGATATTTATATCAAAGCCTGTTGGTCTTCCAAGCTTGTTAGGATCATCTGACAGCGAATACTGGTTCTTTGCCATACATACAGGGAAATTACCGAATCCCATTTCCTCTATTTTCTTGATGGCTCTTGAAGCCTCAGGGCTGTAGGTTACATTGTCAGCACCATATATCTCTGTAGCTATTGTACTGATCTTGTCCTTGATAGAAAGATCATCCTCATAGAGGACCTTGAAGTTGCTTTTCTTTGTCTCTAAGGTGTTGAGGACTGCATTTGCCAGCTCTATTCCACCTTCGCCACCCTTCTCCCATACATTTGCAAGGGCAAAATCACATCCTCTTGCAGTACAGAATTCTTTAACGAAGTCAAGCTCTGCGTTTGTATCTGTGATAAATCTGTTTAATGTTACAACAACAGGCACGCCGTACTTCTGGAGATTTTCAATATGCTTCTCAAGGTTTACTATACCAGCCTTAAGCGCGCCGAGATTCTCCTCGCCGAGATCTGCCTTTGCAACTCCGCCATTGTACTTGAGTGCTCTTACTGTAGCAACCAGAACCACCGCATCCGGCTTAAGGTTGTTCATTCGGCACTTGATATCGAAGAACTTCTCAGCTCCGAGATCTGCGCCAAATCCTGCCTCTGTTATTACATAATCTGCAAGCTTTAATGCTGTCTTTGTAGCCATTACACTGTTACATCCATGTGCTATATTTGCAAATGGTCCGCCGTGTACGATTGCCGGTGTATGCTCAAGTGTCTGGATAAGGTTAGGCTTTAATGCATCCTTTAACAAAGCTGCCATTGAACCTACTGCCTTGATATCTGATGCTGTAACAGGCTGTCCCTGATAATTGTAAGCAACTACCATCTTGCCGAGTCTTTCCTTTAAATCCTTCATATCTGTTGCAAGACATAATACTGCCATAATCTCTGACGCAACTGTGATAACAAAATGATCTTCTCTTACAGTTCCGTCAACCTTAGAACCAAGACCAACAACTATATTTCTAAGAACACGGTCGTTCATATCCATACATCTTTTCCATGTAACACATCTTGGGTCAATTCCAAGTTCGTTGCCCTGCTGTATATGGTTATCAAGAAGTGCCGCACATAAGTTGTTAGCTGATGTGATTGCATGGAAATCGCCTGTAAAATGCAGATTCAATTCTTCCATAGGAACAACCTGTGCATATCCACCACCTGCTGCTCCACCTTTGATACCGAAACATGGACCAAGTGATGGCTCACGAAGTGCTATAACTGCCTTCTTGCCAAGCTTTCCAAATGCTTCTCCAAGCCCTACAGTAATTGTTGTCTTTCCCTCTCCGGCTGGAGTTGGATTAATGGCTGTAACAAGAATTAACTTTCCATCTTCATTGTCTTTGACACTGTTGATGTACTCATCTGATATCTTAGCCTTATACTTTCCGTATAATTCAAGATCATCCTCGCTTATGCCGCATCTGGCTGCAACATTCTTAATTGGCTCCATTACTGCTCCCTGTGCAATTTCAATGTCTGTCTTCATAATGTTTCTCTCCTTTGCTTTAGCCTTTTCGTGCCTTGCAATCCTGCCTTATCAAGATTCTTAAGAAGATTCCCTTCCTAATATATCTTTACATAAAAACAAGAGGCTACAGGCGCACTTTAATACACCTATGCCTCTGTTAAAAACCTGAAAGATTCTCCCCAAGCAAATCAGCCTCAATATTTCTCATCTCTATGCTTAGAAATTGCTTCTTCGGTGCTGATAATTACAGCTCTCCAGAGTTCCGTCCATAACCGGTCCTTTTGCCTGAGAGTTTTCGCTGTCACCTTCGGCGCTGCATTTTTACACAGTCTCTCCCGATTATATCTTCCGGATATTACCTTAATAATAAGGAAAAAAGCGTCTTGCTTTATCTGCAAAACGCCTTCGTTTTCAACAATAATATATAAATTGACAGAGTTTGTCAATAAGCAACATTTAACAAAATTATTTATTATATTAGGAAATAACAGTATTCAATTGAAAAAAATGTTGTTTTATGATAAAATTTATCTTAATTTTTTATAAAAAGGGAGAATACATAATATGTTTAGTAAAATCAATACTATTCTCGTTACTATTGACGCATATGTCTGGGGAATTCCACTCATTGTCCTTATACTTTCAGTTGGTCTGTTTCTTACTATCAGACTTAAGGGTGTTCAGTTTACTAATCTTGGACGTGCTTTTAAGTACATTTTCAAAGACGAAACTGATGGAAAGCATGGTGAAGTGAGCAGTTTCGCAGCACTATGTACAGCACTTTCAGCAACAATCGGTACAGGTAATATCGTAGGTGTTGCTACTGCTATTGTCTCAGGCGGTCCTGGTGCATTATTCTGGATGTGGCTTGCTGCCTTAGTTGGTACTGCTACCAAGTACGCAGAGTGTCTCTTAGCAGTTAAGTTCAGACAGGTTGACGAAGACGGTCATGTTGTTGGTGGTCCTTTTAACTACATTGAACATGGTATGGGACCTAAGTGGAAATGGCTTGCCAAGATATTTGCTTTCTTTGGTATAGGCGTTGGTCTTTTAGGAATTGGTACATTTACACAGGTGAATGGAATCTCTTCTGCTGTTAATAATTTCTTTGATTCTAACAACGCATGGACTGTTTCATTATTTGGAAGAACATATTCATGGACTGTAGTTATAAGCTGTCTTATCCTTACATTCTGTGTTGCTCTTGTTCTTATTGGTGGAATCCAGAGAATTTCTAAAGTTGCTCAGGTTATTGTTCCTTTCATGGCTGCAACATATTTTTTAGCAGGTATTCTTATTATTTTATTTAATATTACAGATGTTCCTGCTGCCATCCTTACAATTGTGCAGAGTGCATTTGGTCTTAAGGCCGCTGCTGGTGGTGCCCTTGGTGCCATGGTTGTAGCTATGCAGAAGGGTATTGCAAGAGGTATCTTCTCTAATGAGGCCGGTCTTGGTAGTGCACCTATTGCCGCTGCCGCTGCCCGTACCAATGAACCTGTACGTCAGGGTCTTGTATCTATGACAGCTACTTTTATTGATACTATTATCATCTGTTCAATTACAGGTATTGCAATTGTTCTTACAGGAGCTTACGATATGGGACTTGAAGGTGTTGCAGTAACAACTAAAGCATTCCAGATAGGACTTCCATTCCCTGATGGAGTTGCTTCATTTATTCTTATGTTATGCCTCGTATTCTTTGCATTTACAACTATTCTTGGCTGGGATTATTATTCTGAGCGCTGCCTTGAATACCTTACTAATGGTAAGAAGAAATGCATCAAGGCATACAGATGGATATATATCCTCTGCGTATTCATTGGTCCTTATATGACAGTATCTGCTGTATGGACAATTGCAGATATATTTAACGGTCTGATGGCTATTCCTAACCTTATTGCACTCGTTGCTTTAAACGGTGTGGTTGCTAAAGAAACTAAAGATTATCTTGACAGAATTAAGAAAAAAGAAATTGATTAATTAAGCATTAACTGCTTATGCGTATAATAAGCCCCACTCCGGATTAATCCGGAATGGGGCATTTTGTATATATCTTTATTCTGTTATAGTACTATGAGGGAATTTCCCCGCTGTAATCACATTTTATGAGCCCATTTTAATATATCCATCACATTTCATGAGTTTTATAGCAAAAGGGGGCTTGTATTCTCCCATATAAACATCTCCATCATCATGCATATTATCTTCCTCTATCATACATTTTTATAAAGAAATTCAATGTAATAATATAACACGTTTGACCGATATATAATGTAGAAGTAACATTTTGAAATAAGGTCCAAGGAGGGATTATTGCAGCAAATGGAGTTATTCGCAATTCAAAAGTGTACCCAGTCCAGACTATCAGTAATCTCAAAGGGGTAGGACAGGATAATACCAGTGCAGAACACGGTAACAGTGGACAGTCTCACAGACAGACAATAACTATCAGAGTTAATCCTGAGACTTATGCTGATGCACCAGCCGATTGTTATACAGTTACCTATAACCGTAACAGTCAGCTTCAGGCATTTTATTATCGCCCTCGCCATGAGTATACTTACTAATAATGGACGAAGAAAAACACCTCTTAATCAGAATGTATATTGCTGATTAAGAGGTGTTTTCTTATGCTCTACGCTTCAGCTTTATATATATGAGTTGCAATATTATTGCGCACGCAATGCCAACTGAAACATAAGATATTAAATCCGTATTGACATATGTCGGGTTAAGACTTGCTGTTCTGCCAAGAAATCTGTTACTGAATAACGTTCAAGATGATAACTGTATGGGTGCTGGCTCTGATTTAGTAGTATATATTGTATAAATCCACTATAATGTTGTTAAACATTTCCTATAAGAATATCTATATTTCAAGATTTATAGGCATATTATTATTGATTAAGAAGTGTCTTGTCTGATTTTTTTTCATGATACCTATAGGTAGTCGTATATTCTGACAGCTTATAGGTATTTTCTGCACATTCTTCTCTCGAATCAGACATTATCCTTGCCAGAAAGCTAAAGATTGCCTATAGATAATGTGGTTTTCCATCATTTATAGGTATTTACAATGAAATCTGCGCTTTATGAGCAGAAATCCTAATATTTCTGCCTATAAGCAATAGAAATAATATCTTCTTATAGGTTCTGCTCTATATTCTGCGACCATGTTGCTGTCAGATGCAAATGTATCACCTAGTTGGACGATACACTATTTTGCCCCATCATTTATGTTCATATTTTTCGTAGTAGATAATAACATTTTTATCCACCGATATAATATTCTCCGAAACCATGTGATTTTTGTGTAAAGAAAAAAGCACCATGTTTCAGGTGCTAATCTTCATAATGGAACTTGCAGGAATATATTATCAGATTTTGGTTCATGTCCATATTATACGTAAGTCTGTGTTCGTCTGTGATTCTTCTACTGCACATCTTCCTATGCTTTAATGGTTTCTAAAGGAATAATCATAGGTAATAATATATTTTCTTCTAAATCATCAATCCATATCCATATACTTTAAGATATGTCTCACGCTTTCTTTCCACCAACACCATTAATATACATCAACGGTATTCCGAAGAATGCCATTCCTCCCACAATATTACCTATTGTAACAGGAATAAGATTATTAAATATAAAATTCGGTATATTCAATGTACTAAGCTGCTGTGCTGTATAACCATATTGCTCCATAGCATCTTTCACATATAACGGATTAAGTTTTGCTATCATTCCTGCAGGTACATAATACATATTAGCAACACAGTGCTCATAACCGCTTACAACAAAAAGCAGTATTATAAAAAAACAACATAACAGTTTTCCGGTTACATCCTTTGCACGTGCCGCAAGCATAACTGCTGCGCACACAAGTATATTACATAATATTCCCGATGCAAGCGCTGTTGTAAAATCAAGATTACATTTTCCAAGTGCTACTTTAATTGTATATGCACCAAGTATTCCCGATGAATAATTATACTGCCCACTTACATAATCAATACATGTAAGCATTAACGAGCCAAGAAGATTTCCCAGATATACTACAATAAGCATTCGTATAAGCTTAAGTGCTGTGTGCTTCTTCTGTACAGTTGCCATAATTGCCAGACAGTCTCCTGTAAAAAGTTCTGCTCCTGTCATAACAACCATCATAAGTCCCATTGGGAATACAACTCCTGCAACCAGACGTGCAATTCCTACATTGACGATATCATGTGCTGCCACACTGCTTCCGGCTGCGCCAAATGCAATCATCATTCCTGCAAGTATGGCTTTCATAAAAAGCTTGTATGCTGGACAGTCAACCTTCCCAACACAACCTTCCACATAATTCTCTATCGCTTCTTTCATAGATAACATCTTTAGTTCCTCCCTGATTGTGTATTCCTACACTTCAATCGTTTTGTTTTAACTGTGTATACAAAATACGCTTGCATATTATAGCAAGCTGAATATTTATTTACAAGTATCTTATAAAGAACAATTCTACATGCTTCGGCCCCTCTTTTGGACTTCAACGCGCTTTCTCACTACTTTAACGTCCAATCCACCACTCCATGGCTACCCCATTACACCTGCACGACAAAAAGCACCTGCCAGAATGCTATTCACAAGCATTCTGGCAGGTGCAAACCCACATATGTATCATAAATTCTACTTTCCAGATGTTGCCTTAAGTCTTGCCATAGCTCTTGCAAGTGCTGCTCTTGAGTGATAATACTCATGGATACTCTGCTTCTGGCGGAGGCGCTCCTCTGCCCTCTGCTTAGCTTCCTCTGCTCTTCTTACATCGATTTCCTCAGGCTTTTCTGCTGTCTCAACAAGAAGAGTTACACGGTTGTTGACGATTTCAACAAATCCCATTCCAACAACAGCATGAATCCACTCGTCGCTGCCCTCTGGCTGGAACTTCATCTGACCTTCATCAATTGCAATAACCATATCTTCATGATGGGCAAGAATTTCCTTCTGTCCATCGAACTCAGGCACAATCAGAGAACGGCATTTGCCAGCGAAAAACACCCGGTTAGCTGATATTACTTTTAAATAAAATGAACTTGTAGCCATTAGTTTTTCCTTTCTGGCAGGATGTTACTGCATCTTCTCAGCCTTTTTAATAACATCATCTATAGTTCCTACATTGAAAAACGCGTTCTCAGGATATTCGTCCATCTCACCATCAATAATTGCCTTGAAACCTCTTATAGTCTCCTTTAATGGAACATATACACCAGGAATACCTGTGAAGTTCTCAGCAACATGGAATGGCTGTGATAAGAATTTCTGAATCTTTCTTGCTCTGAATACTGTAACCTTATCTTCATCTGCAAGCTCTTCCATACCAAGAATAGCAATGATATCCTGTAATTCCTTGTACTTCTGGAGGATTTCCTGAACCTTTCTTGCTACCTCATAATGCTCCTCACCTACAATGTCCGGCTCAAGAATTCTTGATGTAGAATCAAGAGGGTCTACGGCTGGGTAGATACCCTGTTCAACTATCTTTCTTGAAAGAACTGTAGTTGCATCAAGATGTGCAAATGTTGTTGCAGGTGCAGGGTCAGTAAGGTCATCGGCAGGTACTGCCTGTACTGATGTTACAGAACCATTCTTTGTAGAAGCAATTCTCTCCTGTAATTCACCCATCTCAGTTGCAAGTGTTGGCTGATAACCTACGGCTGAAGGCATACGTCCAAGAAGTGCTGAAACCTCTGAACCAGCCTGTGTGAAACGGAATATATTATCAATGAATAAAAGCACATTCTGATGCTTCTCATCACGGAAATATTCAGCCATTGTAAGTCCTGTCTCAGCAACACGCATACGTGCTCCAGGTGGTTCATTCATCTGACCAAACACCAGGGCAGTTTTTTCAAGAACGCCCGACTCTTTCATTTCTGTCCAGAGGTCGTTACCTTCTCTTGATCTTTCTCCTACACCTGTGAATATTGAATATCCACCATGCTCTGTTGCAATATTGCTGATAAGTTCCTGAATAAGAACTGTCTTACCAACTCCGGCACCACCAAACAGACCAATCTTACCACCCTTTGCATAAGGTGCCAAAAGGTCAATTACCTTGATACCTGTCTCAAGAATCTCTTCTGCAGGATTCTGTTCTTCAAATGTTGGAGGTTCTCTGTGGATTTCCCACTTTTCCTTGGCATCTGGCTGTTCTTTGCCATCAATAGCCTCTCCTAATACATTAAAGAGACGGCCAAGAGTTTTCTCTCCAACAGGAGTCTTAATGCCGCTGCCTGTAGCTGTTACTTCCATATCTCTGCAAAGACCTTCACTGGAAGCAAGCATAATACAGCGGACTGTATCGTTACCGATATGCTGTGCAACTTCCATTACACATTTTTTATCACCATTATTAACTTCAAGTGCGTCCCTGATTGCCGGAAGGTTCTCATCTTCGAACGCTACATCGACAACAGGTCCCATTACCTGTATAATCTTTCCTTTATTACTCATATTATCTCCTATCCGTCGCATTATTTCTTTCGTTTCTTCTTCTGCGACTTCGCACCAGCGATAACCTCAGTTATTTCCTGTGTGATTGAAGCCTGTCTGGCTCTGTTATACTGTATATCAAGATCGTGCAGCATATCCTTTGCACTCTTTGATGCAGCCTCCATCGCCATCATACGGGCATTCTGTTCGCAGGAGAATGACTCTACCAAAGCTCCGTATACGAAACCAACTATATAATCAGGAACAATTCTGTCCATAACTACTTCTGGGGAAGGTTTTAATGCAAGTTCCTCTCTTTTGAAATCAACCGGTATCTGGATATTGAAATCTGCCTTCTTAAGAGGAAGAAGCTGTTCAATCTGTGTTTCCTCCTGAATAGCATTAATCATACTTGTGTATATGATATACACCTCATCAAGTTCACCTTTTCTGTACAGTTCTATTATTTCTTCTGAAATATTTCTTGCTCTGTTAAGAGTAGGATTCTGAACTGTATAGTGGAACTGCTTCTCAATCTCAATACCGCGCTGTTCAAAATAATGTCGTCCAAGTTCTCCTAATACGAATAATGAATGATTAGGATTCTTTTCAAGCTGCTCCTGCGCAATCTTTAAAACATTATGGTTATATGAACCTGCAAGTCCCTTATCAGCAGTAATAACTATGTAGCCTACCTTTTTATCCGCTGCGTCTTTATCCTCATTTGTCTTAAAATATATACTGCTTATATCAGGTATATGTCTTAAGATTCTGCTCATTTCTGACTGCAGAGTGAAAAAGTATGGTTCCGTGTCTGAAAGCATTTTCTTAGATTTCTTAAGCTTGGAAGAAGAAATCATATACATGGCATTAGTAATCTTTAATGTATCATTGATACTTTTTATTCGATCCTGAATTTCCTTTGTGTTTGCCATATCTATACGCTTACCTTTCTTTTAGCACACATGCATTATGCAAATTCTTTTACTGCTTCCAGAATATTCTTAACCAGCTCATCATTAATCTCTTTCTTATCTTCAATCTGCTTTCCTATTTCAGGATGCTTGAGATCTATGAATTCAAGTAATTCTGTCTGGTGTTTCTTAACTTCCTTAGTAGGTATCTCATCAAATACGCCGTTGTTAGCCATAACAAGTGTCATAACCTGCTCATGCATTGAAAGTGGATGGCAGAGTGGCTGCTTTAAAAGCTCCATAAGGGCTTTTCCGTGCTGTAACTGTGCCTTAGTTGCATCATCAAGATCTGATGCAAACTGTGTAAATACTTCCATCTCTCTGTACTGTGCAAGGTCAATTCTTATGCTTCCTGATGCCTTCTTCATTGCCTTAGTCTGGGCTGCACCACCAACTCGTGAAACCGAAAGACCTACATTAACGGCTGGTCTCATACCTGAATTAAACAGGTTAGTTTCAAGGAATATCTGACCATCTGTGATAGAGATAACATTTGTTGGAATATATGCTGATACATCACCAGCCTGTGTCTCTATTATAGGGAGTGCTGTTATTGAGCCTCCACCTAACGCATCACTTAAACGGCTTGATCTTTCAAGAAGTCTTGAATGAAGATAGAATACATCTCCAGGATAAGCCTCTCGTCCAGGTGATCTTTCAAGCAGAAGGGAAAGTGCTCTATACGCTACCGCATGTTTGCTCAAATCATCATATACAATAAGAACATCTTTTCCCTGATGCATGAAATGCTCTGCCATTGCAGTACCTGCATATGGAGCTATATACTGAAGTGATGCAGGATCACTCGCTGTTGAAGATACAACAATTGAATAATCCATTGCACCATGCTTAGTAAGTGTTGATACAACCTTGGCAACTGTAGATGCCTTCTGTCCGATTGCAACATACACACAGATAACACCTTTACCTTTCTGGTTAATAATTGTATCTGTGGCAATTGATGTCTTACCAGTCTGACGATCACCAATGATAAGTTCTCGCTGTCCACGGCCAATTGGGAACATTGAATCAATTGAAAGTATTCCTGTTTCCATTGGTGTGCTTACAGACTTACGGTCTACGATACCTGGAGCATCTTCCTCAATTGGTCTGTAATCTTCTTCTTTAATATCGCCTTTTCCATCAATAGGCTCGCCAAGTGCATTGATTACTCTTCCTACAAATGCGCTGCCTACCGGAATTCCGGCTTTTTTCTTGGTTCTTACAACCTTAGTTCCTTCTTTGATTCCTGTATCCCTGCCGAACAAGATAACACCTATCTCATTCTCACGGATATCCTGAACCATTCCTTTTACTCCATTATCAAATACTACGATTTCACCATACATTGCATGGTCAATACCGTATACAGTAGCAATTCCATCACCGACCCATATTACATTACCGGTCTCACGGCTTGCTTCATCCCAATTGAAATTCTCAATCTCACTCTGGATAATGGAGATAATATCTGTTGCACTAATTGCGCCCACAGGGGTCACCTCCCAGTTAATTTTCTTTCAAGCTGACAAAAACGTCCTTCAAAACTTCTGTCGTATTCCTTGTGATGTGCTCTTATAACATATCCGCCTAAGAGATCCGCATCTACTGTCTTTGTCAGTTCAATTGTATAATCCGGATATCTGCTCTTTAAGAAATCCTGTGCCTGCTTTGCATTATCATCTTCATCACTGCTGTCTGCACTTATAAGCTCTGCTTTTAAAATGTGGTTTGCTTCATCATCAATTCTGTAATATGAATCAAATATGTCTCTCATCTCATCACAATAACCAAGCTTACACATTTCTTTAATGAAATTCTTCATAAGTTCCTTGGTATCATCAAGTGCAAACACTTTATCAATGATGTCGTATTTCTTTGCAAGAGGTATTTCAGGATTCGTGAGAATTTTCTGAAGTTCTGAAGTTTTGCTGTATAACTCATCAGCCCTTCTTACATCCTCTCTGCTCACAGACAACCGGTGTAAAACTATTGCATTATTTACTGCTGCCTGCGTCATGAGCATCACCTGTCTTTACGATTTTTCTTGCAGCTATGAGAGCGAGTCTTGCAATATCTGCCTGTGCAGCTTCCGTTGCTTTCTCTTTCTCTGTAGCTATATCAGCCTTTGCCTTTTCAAGCATTACTTCTGTTTCTTTTCTGGTCTTTTCCAAAGCTGCCTCATGCTCTTCCTGTGCTCTGTTTCTAGCATTTACAATAATCTCATCAGCTTCAGTCTTCGCACTTTCAAGCTTTTCGTCATATGAAGCCTTTAATGCATCTGCTTCTTCCTGACTCTTCTTAGCATCATCAAACTGCTGCTTAATCATATCTTCTCTTGCATTGATTACTTTCATAACAGGCTTAAACAGGAACTTCTTAAACACCAGATATAAGACGAGCAGATTGACTACTGTCCATAATATATTCCATGGATCTATACTTAACACTAGCTTCGCCTTCCTTTCTATCTTGTCTTAGTTATCTTTCCCATAAATGTTATTAGCCTAAGAAAAGAATTATAAGAAGGGCGATAACGAAACCATAAATAGCTGTTGCCTCTGCAAGGGCACAACCTAAAAGAAGTGACTTACTAATCTTGCTTTCTGCCTCTGGCTGTCTTGCGATAGCGTCTACTGCACTGCTTGTTGCCTTACCGATACCAAGACCAGCACCGATACCTGTTAATACTGCTATACCTGCTCCGATTGCTACTAAAATTGTTGACATAATAATAATCTCCTTTTTAAAACATTTATTCTTGTTACATATACTCTTACTCTGTAGCCTCTTTTATAAAAAGACCAGTTAAGAATACGAAAACATACGCCTGTATCAGTCCATCGAATATATCGAAGTAACAACTGAATACTGCCGGTAAAACTGCTGGAACTACCATCTTTAATAATTCCATGATTACAAATGAACCTAAAACATTACCGAATAATCGCATGCAAAGTGATAAGGGCTTGATAAATACTTCCAGAATATTAATAGGAAGTATTATAGGCATTGGCTCTGCAAAACTCTTAAGCCAGCCTTTAGTTCCTCTGGCTCTGATTCCTGCGACCTCAATAAGCACAATACTCATCAATGCCAGTGTTGCTGTAACATTCATATCCTTAGTTGGCGGCTTGAAACCAAGCAGTCCTATCAGGTTCGCAATTCCTATGTAAATAGCAATTGCTGACAGATATGGAATGTATGCCTTTCCTTTTTCTCCTACCGTCTCAGTGAAGAAATCATTGAGCCCCTTTATTGCTGTTTCTACAACTACCTGTCTGCGACTGGGGTTTTCCACACTTAGATTTCGGCTTAGCAGAATACACAACAGAAACACAACAGCCATGATAATCCATGTAACAACAACGGATTCATATACTGGGATTCCACCAAACAAAGGTATAGTGAACACTGTCTCGCAATTAAGTTCTTCCATAAGCCCTTCTACCAAAGCATCCATCTGCACGACCTCCTTTCTAAATATGAAACATATTTCTTTTCTGTTCACGGATTTTATTCCACAAAAAAAATAATGTCAAGCCTAGATTCTGCCTAGGTTTGACACTATTTTCCCCTTTAATAATCGTACATTTTTAACAAAAAATTATTTATGACCAGCGTTCATTTTTGTTATTTTTTACATTGAATTCTGGCAAACTTTATTTTTATTTAATAATTTCATTAAAATTTGTCAAAAATGTATCAATAAAATCTGTTAATTTTTCTACAAATTTGTCATTTAATTAAGATATAACCGGTTATTCATTAATTATATTAATCTCTACAAAGCCGTTAAAACACTTGTATTCTCTATAACAAAGTTCCTGAACGTCTCTACAGCAGGAGACATGTATGTACTATTATCATTAACCATATAAAAGCTTCTCTCATATTCAGGTGACTCGATTTCAAATATTTCTACAGACATCTTTTCCAATATATCCATATATGGAACTACCGCTATTCCGAATCCATTAGCAACCAGCCCGGCAATAACCTGATCTTCCTCAGTTTCATATGCAACCTTTACTGTTATGTCCGATCTTTTCAACATTTCATCAAATATGCTTCTTATTCCAGAGTTCTTGTCAAAACATACATATGAATACCCGGCTGTCTCTGCAAGATTAATGCTCCTTTTCCTTTTCTTAGCCAGCGGATGTCCTTTGGGAGTAATAAGCACCAGTCTCTGCTTCATAACGGGCTCAGCCGTAAAATGATATTCTTCTGATGGCTTGGAACAGAACAACAAATCATACTTCCCAAGCTGCATATCGTCAAGCAGCCTGCCCGTAACATCTGTGTGAAACGTAAAATCTATATCAAGCTTCGGATTCTTCTTTATAAATGCTGCCGCCATCCGAGGGACATAGCTTATTCCCAATGGTCTTACAAGTCCTAATCTTATCGTTCCATTTCCCATTGCACTTCTTTTAATAGAAGCGATTCCATCATCTAACACATCAAGAGTCTTTTCTGCATAAGAAAGAAACTCCTCTCCGAATTGAGTCAGAGTTATCTTATGTCCGTTTTTTTCAAAGAGTTTAACACCAAGTTCCTTTTCCATCTGTGAAATTGCATGACTAAGACTCGGCTGTGTAATGCATAATTCTTCTGCCGCCTTCGTGTACTGGCGGATTCTTGCAAGTGTAACGAAATATCTCAGATTATATATATTCATAGACAGCCTCCTAAGCACATTTATTATCTTAATTATAAACAGTTCTATAGACAAAATCTATAATTTCATTAAAATTATTCATTTGTTATTAATTAATAATGAAACTACACTTAGAGACTGTGATTATGTTCTTTATTAAAAAGGAAAGGGGATTCATTATGAGTTCAATTGATAGTGCAATAGATTTAAATGCTGGTTCTGTTTCTGAAAATGTTAAGACTACGCTTAGAGGTGAGCTTGTTCTTGCCTTTGCTGTTATAATCAACAGCCTTGGAGTTGTGCTTATGCTTTACTCAGGAACTGGAATATCTGCAATCTCAAGCGTTCCATATGCTTTTTCCGAAGTCTTCCCTAAGATTACTCTTGGTACATTTACATATATGTTCCAGGGACTTCTTGTACTCAGCCTTATGATTCTGCGAAAGAAGTTCGTACCATCATATCTGTTTTCATTCGTTGTCGGATTCATATTTGGTGAGTGCATCGACATGCACAATATGTGGGTTCCAATGCTCCCAACTGCAATCGGATTCAGAATTGTGTACTTTATTATAAGCTACTGCCTGATAAGTCTCGGCATAGCTCTTTCTAACAGATGTAAGCTTCCAATTATCCCTACCGACCTGTTCCCCCGTGAACTTGCTGACATCACTGGCGTTGCATATTCACGCATCAAGATTTCTTTCGATGTTATATGCCTTGCCGTAACTGCATGTCTTACCGGCCTGATATTAGGTCATGTTAAGGGTCTTGGCATCGGTACTGTTGTTGCTGCATTTACAATGGGAAAAGCCATCGGCCTTGTCGGCAGATGGCTTGATAAGAAGTTTGATTTTGTTTCATTTATGAAGAAATAAATATCTCACATATTGTCTAATCTATCTTTAATTACATTAATATCATAATCTGGGGCAGATGAGACTACTGCATCGTATATTGGCTTTATATCTGCCTCTTCTTCCTCTAGTTCTGAGGCTATTGTCTCCAGAGTTTTTGACTTCTTTACTTTCTTTATGACCTGATTAACTATCTTTAATTGTTCTCCGCTCTGTTCACCCTCTGCAAATACTTCTTGGGTCAATTCTTCTTTTGCTTCTCGTTTTAATTCTTCTATAACTGTTTCTTTTAATTCTTCTTTAGCCATTTCCTTTGCTTCTTCAAATAATGTCCTTCTGACATCCTCCTCATCATAATCATATATACTCACTTCGACGACCTCCTCCCTGTGCTGTTCGAAGAAATCGACAAGTATATCCTCATCTATGCATTCGTTCATTGCCTCTGTTACTGCAATTCTGACATTGTCACCTTCAACACCCATCTTGAACCTCACCTTATTAACAAATGTCATGTAATCACGCAGCGTTTTGCACTTATTAAGGATATGTACATCTTCGTTAATGTTGATAACACGCACCTTAAGCTCCAGCTCCGGATTGTCTGTCGGAATCTCGTACATATCTGACAGCCTGATTTCATCCTCATCTTCAACCCATTTTTCCAGACCATTGTAGAATGTCACAAAATGCGGAACAGGAATCTTAATCATGCTTCTTCTGTGAAGCATGGAATTGCTGAACAACTCTCTGAACACATCCGACAGATGTTACATTGTCTTTCTTCTCTGCCATAGACATCCTCCCCGTCTCTTTTGCAGGCAGATATCCACGCACATATACTAATAAATATTATCTTTATCTATATAAGTATATTAGCATTTACGGATATCTAAAACAAGCCTGCATTATTCAATTATGTGTTATGTGGATTTTGCTGAATGAATGTCTATAAATGTTTTTAGAAAAATAAACCTTCATAAACGAACTTTCATAGATGTATGTTAATCTATGAATATCCAGCTTTGATAAGCAACTGGTGTTGATTATTGAAGCAATCAACACCATGTTACTTTAGAAAAGATTTCATTCTTTAAATATATTAATATCATATATAATTATATATGTCAATGTATATTATCTAAACACTAGAAATATCTCATTTTTATTAAAAAAGGTACAACATTCATCATGTGAATATTATACCTATAATTAATAAATATTATCTATATGCCCTCTCGTATATACCCGCAATCTCTTCATCAGTAGTTTCCTGAGGGTCTCTTACGAACAATCTCATCATTGTTGCCCTTGCGTTCTTGGCAAGTGTCATTGCTTCTTCCTTCTTTATTCCGTAATCAGACATCTTAAGGTCATCAACTCCACATGCCTTCTGTAATTCAAGAAGCGCTGTGATGAAATCTTCCGGTTTAGACGCATCTTCCATTCCAAGAAAATGTGCCATATCAATGAAGCGTTCATCACATACATGCTTATTAATCCAGAATGTGAAGTACTCCTTAGAAAGCATGATAAGACCTGCTCCATGAGGAAGCTCAGGGTGATATGCACTCATTGCATGCTCCATAGAATGTTCTGATATACATGATGTTACAACCATTGAATAGCCTGACATTGTATTAGCGTATGCAACATGTTCTCTTGCCTCAATATCATTACCATTCTTAACTGCTCTTGCAAGATAATGTCCGATATTTTCAATCGCGGCACGCTGAATCATATCTCCCATAATATTATGTTTATTGCTTATATACCCTTCCAATGAATGGAAAAGTGCATCAAATCCCTGATATGCAGTGAATTTCGGTGGAACTGTTTTCATAAGCTCAGGGTCAACAATTGCATACTTTGCAAACATCCCCGCCATTCCACCAATACCAATCTTTTCATTAGTATCAGGATTAGAAATTACTCCGATAGTATCAACCTCTGAGCCTGTTCCTGCTGATGTAGTAATTGCAATCCATGGAAGCATCTCATTAGGAGGTGTCATCTTTCCACCTGATGGACTATTAGCATAATCCCACAGATTATCTGATGGCTGTGGAATGAACATTGCCATATTCTTAGCCGCGTCCATAACTGAACCGCCACCTAAAGCAATAACAAAGTCAACTCCGTTCTCGCGACCAATTCTTGCGCCTTCTTCAACTGCTGACTTCAGCGGATTAGCTCCTATTCCGTTATAAAGCACATATGAAACATCAGCCTGTTTAAGTTCATCTATTGTTCTGTCAAGTGAACCATTCATCCTTGCAGACTTTCCATTGCTTATAACAAGAAGTGCTTTCTTTCCTGGCATCTTAAGAGTATGAAGCTTAGAAAGACTTCCGCATCCAAATACGACATCTACTGGTGAAAAAAACTGATATTCATTCATGATTACTCCTCTCTGAAATTAATACTGCCATCTGCAGCATTCATTCCATCAACAATAGCCAGAGATTCCAGCTGGTATCCAAGATTACGGATAATCTGTCCGCCCTGCTGAAATCCCTTCTCAACTGCGATACCAATACCTTCAACAGTTCCACCTGCCTGATTGACAATAGAGATAAGTCCCTGAAGTGCACAACCATTAGCAAGGAAATCGTCAATAATAAGCACATGATCCTCCGGACCTACAAACTTCTTAGATATAAGCACCTGATTCTTGCACTTATGTGTAAATGATTCAACTTCGGCAGAGTACACATCACCGTCAATATTGACGCTCTGTGACTTCTTTGCAAATACAACCGGTACATCAAAGCATTCTGCAACTATACATGCAATACCGATTCCTGAAGCCTCAATTGTTATAATCTTATTAATATTCTTTCCGGCAAATCTTCTCTTAAATTCTTCGCCCATCTGCTTGAAAAGTTTAACATCCATCTGATGATTAAGAAAACTGTCAACTTTCAAGATGTTGCCTTCCTTGACAACTCCGTCCTTCATAATTCTTTCTTCAAGAAAATTCATAGTAATGATTCCTTTCGTAAGTAAATTATCTGTCATATTATAAGAAATAATTCTATCATCACTAAGCATTGCGGTCAATCGCTTTTAGTACTTAATACCCATATTTTTTCTTCTTCGCAACAAGGAAAATTATGGTTGCAATCATAGCAAGAAATTCTGCCACAACTACTGACATCCACACACCTGTAAGCTTGAAAAACACAGGCAGAATAAGCACTGCTGTCACCTGAAATACAAGGGTCCTAAGAAACGATATCAATGCTGATGTAAGGCCATCACTAAGTGCTGTGAAGAATGACGAACCTAATATCGGGAAGCCTGAAAACAGAAACGAACATGAAAAAATCATGAAACCTGCAACAGTTATGTCGAATAATTCCTTATCATACCCGACAAACACCTGCGCAAGCGGTCTTGCAAGAACCTGTCCCAGCACAAACATTGTAAATGCTCCAACAACGATAATTCTTATACCTTTTCCAAGAATACTCTTTAATTCTTTTTTATTACCAGAGCCATAATTAAATCCGACAATAGGTGCACTTCCTACTGAGTATCCCATGAATATTGCCTGAAATATGAAATTGACATACATAACAACACCATAAGCTGCAATTCCATTTTCTCCGGCATATTTCATCAACTGCATATTGTAAAGCATACTTACTAAAGACGCTGACACATTATTCATGAATTCAGACGCACCGTTAGATGCTGCTTTACCAAGTATTCTGATATCAAATCTGAACTTTGTTAATCTTAAAAGGCTTGTGTTCTTTTTCATAAAATACACAACCGGAATTGCACCTCCAACAAGCTCACTCATCGAAGTTGCAAGTGCCGCACCGACAAGCCCCCATCTGAATCCTGCAACAAAAAGTGCATCAAGCGCCATATTGGTAACACCTGCTGCCACAGTCACATACAGACCAAGCTTAGGCTTTCCCGCTGTTGCAAACAGACACTGAAACTCAAACTGCAATATATAAAAAGGTAATGCCGCAAGAATAATTCTTCCATATAATACACAGTCACTAAGAAGCTTTCCTTCTGCACCAAGCATCATGGCAACAGGTCTTATCAATATAATACCAAGAAGTCCTAATACAATACCGCATATTGCTGAAAATGCCACTATAAACGAGAATATGTGGCTTGCCTTCTCTTTCTTTCCCTCTCCAAGTGACATTGCAATAAGTGCGCCACCACCTGTTCCAAACATAAATCCGACGCAGCCAAGAATCATAAGCACCGGCATAATCAGATTAACTGCTGCAAATGAAGTTTTACCTACAAAGTTAGAAACAAACAAGCCATCAACAACGCCATATATAGATGTAAATATCAGCATAACAATTGATGGCATTGTGAATCTCATGAGTTTCCTATATCCAAAATGATCTGATAATTTAATCTCTTCTTTCATTCATTTCCTCAAAATAATCACTTCTGTCTTGCCATTGCAATCTGGTCAGGAGTTATAGGAAGCTCGTAAAATCTCTTTCCTGCCGCATGGCTTAATGCATCTGTAATTGCAGGAAGCGGTGTATTAATTACAACCTCTCCGATTGATTTAGCACCAAAAGGACCTGCATTCTCGTAACTGCTCTCAAACTCAACATTAATATGTCCAATATCCATTCTTGATGGAATCTTGTACTGTAAAAATGAGTTCTCATACAGCTTGCCTTTATCTGAATATGTGATATTCTCTGACATTGTCATTCCAATTCCCTGTAAGATACCACCCTCTGCCTGTACTCTTGCAAGGTTAGGATTAACAGGTGTTCCACAATCAACACATGCGTCATACTCAACAACACGGCTCTCTCCTGTGAGAAGGTCAACCTCGACCTCCGCTGCTCCAACCATGAATGGTGGTGGTGAAATAGGTGATGTATGTGTATTGGTAACTGAAAGTGCTATATCATTACCACACATGGATGCTGTTGATATATCGGCCAGGGTTACACATTTATCCTTGTTCTCACCTGATTCGCATATTACTTTCTTTCCGTCAAATGTGACATCACATTTCTCGCAGCCTAACATCTTAGCACCAAGCTTTTCGATTCTGTCTCTAAGCTCTAATGCACATTTTTCAACAGCCTTACCAGTTACATATGTTGTACTTGATGCGTATGAACCTGAATCATAAGGTGATATGTCAGTATCTGCACCAAATACACTTATATCGTCTGTGCTGCATTCAAGAACCTCTGCTGCAATCTGTGCAAGTATTGTATCACAGCCTGTTCCCATATCAGCAGCTCCGATGTTCATAGTATATACACCTTCATCATTAAGCTTTAGTGTCGCACTGCCGACATCAACTCCTGATATACCTGAGCCCTGCATTGCCATGCCCATTCCGACAAAACGTGCCTTAGTATCAGAAATCTTTCTCATAGGATATTTCTCATCCCATTTAATCATCTCTTTGACCTTTGCTAGACATCTGTCAAGTGCACAGCTTGTATTAACCTGTCCATAGTAAGCAGGCATTACATCACCCTCTTTTACTATGTTCTTAAATCTGATTTCAAACGGGTCCATATGAAGTCTGTCTGCCAGTTCATTTACAGCCGACTCAACTGCAAAAAGCCCCTGTGTCGCACCATAACCTCTGTAAGCACCCGCTGACATTATATTAGTATATACAACATCACTTACAAAACGGAACGCCTCTGCCTTTCCATATAATGGAATTGACTTGTGTCCAGAAAGTCCTACTGTTGTAGGACCATGCTCGCCATATGCGCCTGTATTAGATAATGTGTATAAATCAATTCCTTTTACAATACCATCCTTAGTTGCACCAAGTCTTACATGCATCTGCATCTCATGTCTTGGTGATGAAGCTGACTGTGTTTCTTCCCTTGAAAATATAATCTTAGACGGTTTCTTTGTCTTCCATGTAACAAATGCAGGATATATCTCTGACACAGATGTCTGCTTTGCTCCAAATCCACCTCCGATTCTTGGCTTGGTAACTCTTATCTTAGATGGCGATATTCCAAGTGCATGTGAGATAATTCTCCTGCAATGGAATACTATCTGTGTAGAACTTACGACATGAAGTCTTCCATAAGTATCTATTGTACAGAAAGTTCTGAAAGTCTCCATCATGCTCTGCTGGCATGCCTTAGTATGATATGTCCTGTCAATCACAATATCACACTCATCTAACACTTTATCGATATCTCCGTTGCCGCTCTCATCATGCGCGCACAGATTTCTTTTATTATCAGCTCCAACCGGACATAATGCCTCCCAGTTATCCTCTGGATGTACAAGAATCTCATTATCCTTTGCCTTAGTGAAATCAAGCAATGGTTCAAGCACTTCATATTCTGTCTTAATAAGCTTCATTGCCTTATCAACACAGCGTTCATCAGCACCTGCAACAATGGCAACCGGATCGCCTATGAATCTTACATGCTTATCAAGAATAAGCCTGTCATAAGGACTTGGCTCAGGATATGTCTGACCTGCACATGTGAATCTTTTCATATTCTGGTCAACATCTTTATATGTAAATATTGCTTCTATTCCTGGCACCTTCATCGCAATATCAGTATTAATATTCTTTACAAATGCGTTGGCATATGGTGAGCGCAGAAGCTTTACAACAAGGCAGTCCTTAGGTGCAATATCATCTGTATACACCGGCTTTCCAAGAAGCAGTTCCATCGCATCTTTCTTTCTGATAGCTTTATTAACCGACTTCATCTATTCAGCCTCCTTTGCTTTCTTTGCCTCAAGGAAATTCATAATTCCTCTTAACTGTCCCTCATAACCTGAACATCTGCACAGATTCCCTGAAAGGAACTCCTTTATCTCCTCTTCGTCAGGATAAGGATTTTCTCTGAAAAGTGCCAATGCATTCATAACAAATCCCGGATTACAGAATCCGCACTGCTCTGCTCCCTGGTCTGCTATAAATGTGACAATTTCAGACGCCTCCTCCTGTAATCCTTCGAGTGTTGTAACACTGCATTTGTCTGCTCTTGCTGCAAGAACTGAACATGAAAGGACAGGCTTATCATTAAGAAATACTGTACATAAGCCACAGTTAGATGTTTCACAGCCACATTTTACGCTGTAACAGCCATGCTCTCTCACGAATTCATAGAGTGTCATGTCTGCCGTAATATCTGCTTTAACAGATTTTCCATTCAACTTAATATCAACTAACATATATTCTCCAATCCGTAATCACCAATTAATCTCTGTTAATATTCTGAAGTGCCCTGCCTGCAAGAACGCCTGAAAGATGACTTCTATACTCAGCACTTCCTCTCATATTGCCCGCTGTAGGCACATTTTTCTTAACAAATGTACTGAATTCTTCTACCGACTTCTCGTTAATACCGCCTGCAAGTATTCCTTCTGTATCTTTAACAACAATTGCTCTTCCCGGTCTTGCACCTATGCAGATATTGCAGACTCCAGTATCTTTAAACTTTACTCCTGCACATGTAAGCACCGGCAGATCTGTTTCTGTTATTCTCACTGCTTCATAAAACATATTCACCGGTCTTTTCTTAACAATAATATTAACAACAATGTCCCTGTCATAATCACGGTCAGCATACTCAGTTAATGGAACAATGCCTCCCTTGTATAGTTCTACATAAGAATCCAGTCCGATTAAAAGCGTAAGCACATCAGAAAATCCATATCTTCCATATATACTTCCACCAACTGTTGCAAGATTTCTGAACTGCACACCTACAATATGCCTTAAAGCCTCCTTAGCACAGCCATCTGTATATTCATTAAAACTCTCATGAACTTCTAACTGTCTTAAAGTAGTCATACAGCCAATCTTAAATTCTTCATCTGATTCTTCAATCTTATCAAGTCCAAGCCCTGACATATCAATAGCTGTATTCATTCTGTTGTCGCCCATACGCATCCACATCATGCCGCCGACAATACGGTTAGCTTTTTTCTGATTAAGCTCATAGGCTTCTTCAAGGCTTTCTACTTTCTTATAATTCTGTATAGTAAGCATAAAAACTCCAATCTATTTATTAGTGATATGAACAACGGACGGTTGTGGCGGGCGCAGACCCGTTACCAGCAGGTGATGGCTCTCATGGCAGCTTAGCTTAGTGGGAGTAGATGCCGCCATCTGCAAAGCCTATTAGTGTGCAGAAAATCAAACGCGCTACGCTTGAACGAGATTTTCTGCACACACCTTTAAGCATATGGCGGCATAACTCCCACACAGCACGCTGCAAATCGAGCCCTCGCCTGCTGGCATCGGGCCTGTGCCCGCCACAACCTGTCTGTCATCCTTCACTACTAAATTCTTTACTCACCAAGAAATCGATAAATAATCTCATTCTCTTTCCTTATATAAATATAACGGCTTGTAAAACCCTTGTCAATCTGATAAAATTCATTCGCTACTATTTATGTAAATTAATTTGTTGGATAATTGTTAGAAAGTCAGCCACGAAAAATTGTTGAGTCCAACG
>ERZ779829.191-NODE-191-length-27462-cov-9.081220_pt1 | contig 27462 bp, 20 predicted proteins | sample MGYA00511562_ERZ779829 | MGnify/ENA primary metagenome ERZ779829 (study PRJEB29588, sample SAMEA2151677) | human gut metagenome | biome: human gut; feature: human-associated habitat; material: faeces | place: Denmark | collected 2008/2010 ... | reverse complement strand
CACCGTCTTGTCGTCCTCGGTCACCTCCAGCGCGCCCACGTCGTGTCGGGGCGTGTCTACAAGGATCTTGGCTGGTGGATTGCTCTTGGGGTCACGTATTATGCCGCCGTCGGGGTCTTGAAACACGCGGAAGATGTTCTTGCCATAGAAATCGAGGGTCAGCAACTTGCCGTTGCCGTACAATACCTCAACCGTCGTCGGGTTAATCTGCCGTATGCCCGTGACGGGCACGTTTGCCGCCTGCGACACACCGCTTGCCATCAACACGGAAAGCAAGGTTGCAAGATGTTTTTTCTTAGTCATCATTGGTTATTCTAAACAGTATATTTGAATTTCAAAATTACAAAAGCTTTTCGAGATAGCAGCAAAAGCCATGAGCCAATTAAGGTTAAATGTGTTAAAGATGTATAACACTGCGGCAAAAAAATGTGCACGTTTACAAAAAAACCATTAACTTCGCTTGTAAAAAAGAATAAAATAGAGATACACACCTATTATTTAATAAATAAAAGCCAAAGCTAATGCAAAAATTTGTTTACAACCTTGGTTGTGTCGGCATTGCCATGATATGTGGCATGCCTGTTACCGCCTTTGCAAGCGACGGTCACTCGCAACCAAAGAACTTGGCACTTCAAACTACAAATCAAGACCACACCGTCACAGGCGTGGTGCTCGACGAAAGTGGGCAGCCTGTCATCGGTGCTACCATTGTGTCAAAGACTAACCCAAAAATCATGTCGACGACGGATGTCAACGGCCAGTTCTCAATCAATGTTAAGAATTCCGACGACGTGCTCGTCTTTACCTACATCGGTTGCCAAAAGAAGGAGGTGCCCTTGAAAGGCAAGCGCGTGCTGTCTGTGGAGATGAAGGAAGACGCCAAGACGCTGAGCGATGTCGTCGTGACGGCCTTCGGCGCCACCCAGAAGAAGGAGACCGTGGTGGGATCCATCCAGCAGGTCAAGCCTGAGAACCTCCGCGTGCCGGGCTCTAACATCTCCAACGCTTTCGCGGGCCGCCTTGCCGGTGTCATAGCCACGCAGAGCAGCGGACAGCCTGGAGCCAACGGTTCCAACTTCTACATCCGCGGCATATCCACCATCAGCGGTGCCACGTCGCCTCTGATTGTCATGGACGGCATGGAGATAAGCCAAGACGACCTCAACCACCTCGACCCTGACGTCATTGAGAGCTTCTCCATACTGAAAGACGCCTCGGCCACCGCCATGTATGGCACGCGAGGTGCCAACGGCGTGCTCATCATCACGACAAAGAGCGGTGCCGACCTGGAGAAACCGAAGATAACGTTCCGCGTGGAGGGCAACATCACCACGCCTACCTCGAAGCCTAAGTTCGTCAACGGTGCCGACTTCATGCAGCTCTACAACGAGGCCGTGAGAAACGAGGGCACGGGAAGCACTCTCTACACCGACGAGCAGATTGCCAACACGCGCGACCACGTCAACAAATACGTGTTCCCGGACGTCGACTGGTATAACGAGATATTCAAGAACGCCTCGTTCAACCAAAAGGCCAACATGAACATACGTGGCGGCACGAAGAAGATCGTCTACTTCATGAACCTCAACCTGAGCAACGAGACGGGCATGCTGAAAAACCGCAGCAAGGACTTCTACTCTTACAACAACAACATCGACTACCTGCGCCTGGCTTTCCAGAACAACATCGACTTCAACATGTCGAAGTCGTCGAAGATATCCCTGCACCTCTATGCCGGACTCGACAAGATGCACGGCCCGGCAGTGGGCAACAACGACATCTCCACCACGCTGAACAACATCTATTCGCAGGTGGTGAACGCCAACCCGGTGCTCTTCCCTATCATGTATGAGGATCAAAGCAACGACGGGTGGACACACTGGGGCTACAAGCAGCTGGCCAACGGCGGCAACACCAACCCTCTGGCCCAGCTTGTCAACGGCTACCAAGACTCGTTTGCCAGCACCATCACGGCAAACCTGAACTTCGACCAGAAGCTCGACTTCATCACCAAGGGCCTGGCCTTCCACGCCATGATATCGTTCAAGAACTGGTCGAAGAGCGTCAACAACCGCTACATGAACTTCAACCGCTACACCATGCAGAGCTACACCAAGGGCGAGGATGGATCGTATAGCTATACCACCGTACCCGTGGGTGACCCCACCCAGCCGGTGCTCAGCAACAACGGCTCCAACGCCGGTGACCGCCGCTACTACGGACAGGCTTATTTCGACTACAACCACACCTTTGGGGCGCACACCGTTTCGGGCATGCTGCTGTGGAACATCAACCAGTACGACAACAACATGTTCCAGACCAGCGTGCTGGCCTCTTTGCCATCACGCAAGATGGGCTTCGCGGCCCGCGCCACATACGACTACTTGCACCGTTACCTAATCGAGTTCAACGCCGGCTACAACGGTTCCGAGCAGTTCGCCAAGGGCCACCGTTGGGGCTTCTTCCCCTCTGTCGGCCTCGGCTATGTGTTGAGCGAGGAGAACTTCTGGAAGCCGCTGAGAAACGTCGTGTCCAACTTCAAGCTCCGCGGCACCTACGGCCTCGTGGGTAACGACCAATACGGATACGAGCGATTCATCTATCAAGAGGTGGTTTCGCTGACGGGCAACGGTTACTACACCACTGGCATACCCGGCAACCAGCAGTCTTACACTGGCCCGGGATGGACGCGCCTCGGCAACGACAACGTGTCGTGGGAGGTGGGCCACAAGCTCGACCTCGGCTTCGACTTGCAGCTGTTCAACGACCTCAACGTCACCTTCGACTGGTTCCGCGAGCGCCGTTCCAACATCTTCCAGCAGAAGCTGTCCATACCTAACTATCTCGGCACCGCCAACACCAAGATATACGGCAACCTGGCCGAGGTGGTAAACCACGGCGTGGACCTCGCCGTGAGCTACAACAAGGTCATCAACAAGGACTTCGCCATACAGTTCCAAGGCACGTTCACCTACAACGACAACAAGGTGACGGTCTACGACGAGGCACCGGGCAAGCGCGAGGCCATGATGACCAAAGGCAAGAACGTGTCAACCGTATGGGGTTATGTCGACGACGGATTGTTCATCGACTACGCCGACATTGCCAACAACCCGAAATCCACGTTGGGCAACATAGCCATCGCCCCTGGCGATGTCAAGTATGTTGACCAGCCAGACGCCGACGGCAACTATGATGGTAAGATAACGAGCGACGACAGGGTGCCTCTGGGTGTCACCACGCCTAAGATTATCTATGGCTTCGGCCCGTCAATTACCTTCAAGAAATGGGATTTCTCGTTCTTCTTCCAGGGACGCGGCAATGTGGCCTTGATCTTGAGCGACATCCAGCCCTTTGGCACCAACACACGCCGTGGCGTGCTCGACTTCGTGGCGCAAGACCGCTGGAACCCCGACAACCAGGATCCAAGGGCCAAGTACCCTCGCCTGACTGAGACGTTCAACAACAACAACACGGCCACGTCTACTTACTGGCTCCGCAACGGACGCTTCCTCAAACTGAGAAACGCCGAGATAGGATACAGCTTCAAGCACTGCCGCGTCTACTGCAACGGCACCAACCTCCTCACCTTCTCACCGTTCAAGCTCTGGGACCCGGAGATGGGAGGCGGAAACTTCACATCAAAGTATCCTACGCAAATCACGGTAAACGTGGGTTGCCAAATCACCATCAATTAATTTCCGAATCATGAAAATACTCAAGAAATCAATAATAGGCTGCCTCTTGCTCGCGGGAATGACGATGTCGTCATGCGACTTCCTCGACGTCGTGCCAAAGGAGAACGCCACGGGAGAGGACATGACGAAAGATCGCCAGGCCGCCCTCAACTATCTTTACTCTTGCTACGGCTACCTGCCCCAGCCCAACAACGGCACGAGCTCCCTCGACCTGCTGACGGGCGACGAGGTGGTCACGGCCTTCGAGCATGAGACGTTCGCCGCATTCCCTAAGGGAAACTACACGGCCTCGAGCCCTGTCATCTCATATTGGAACACGCTCTACCAAGGCATACGCCAGTGTCTCTCCTTCGAGGAGGAGCTCAACAAGGGCGGCAACTTCTCCGGACTGGAAGACAAGGACCGCACCGACTACAAGGCGCAAGTGAAGTTCCTCTTGGGCTACTACGACTTCCTGCTCACGCGATGCTATGGACCTATCATCCTCGTGACCACGAAGCCTGACGCCAAGACGAACCCAGAGAACTATCTGCCGCGCACTTCCTACGACGTGTGTGTCGACTCCATCGTCAACTATTTCGACCAAGCTGCCAAGGGACTTCCCACTACCCGCACGGGCACGCAGTCGAGCGAGTTTGGACTGGCCACGAGCGTGGCGGCCAAGGCCATGAAAGCCAAGACGCTGCTCTATGCCGCCTCTCCGCTTTTCAACGGCAACAGCAAGTTCTACGCCGATTTCAAGGGCAAGGACGGCAACGCACTCATGCCGCTCACCTACGACGCCAACAAGTGGGCCAAGGCCCGCGACGCCTATAAGGAGGCCATCGACGCCGCCGAAGCCGCCGGCTACCATCTCTATACACGTGGCGACTACAAGCTTTCTACCAACGGCTACCCCGCCAACCCGTATGTACGCGCCCTGCGCTATATCAACACCGACTATGAGCAGGAGGGCGAGACGGCAGGCGCCAACTGCGAGGTCATCTTCGCCGACTCGCGTGGTGAGGGTGCCTACGGCTTGCAAAACAAGAGCATGCCGTTCAACTGGAAGAACGGCGACAACTCGTGGAACGGCATCTCACCGACGGTGGCCATGCTGAGCCGCTTCTACACCAAGAACGGCCTGCCGATGGACGAGGACAAGACCCTGGATTATTCGCGGCCTTGGTCGCTCGTGACCGTCGACTCAGCCCACATGGACGAGGCTTGCCTTGGTCGCCAGACCATGCGCTTCGACCTGGACCGTGAGCCTCGCTTCTATTCGTGGATTGCCTTCCAAAACGGTTTCTACGAGATTCTAAGCGCGAGCAACAACGGTGCCTACACCGACGACGCCGACTATAAGAATTTCTCCGACGGCTCACACGGCAAGCTCGTTACCAGCTTCGTCGTGGGAGGCAACTGCAGCCGTGGCAAAAACGCCAACAACCTGCGCTCCAACAACTATGCGCCATCGGGCTTCCTCAACAAGAAGTTCGTGGATCCCGACATTGCGAAGAAGGCCAGCGGACTGAGCGACTATCACGAGCGCCCATGGCCGATAATCCGCCTCGCCGAGCTTTACTTGGGCTATGCCGAGTGCTGCGTGGAGACGGGCGACCTGCCCACGGCGCGCGAATACATCGACAAGGTTCGCGCACGCGCCGGCATTCCGTCGGTGGAAGTGGCTTGGGCCAACTTCTCTAAAGACCCGTCGAAGGCCAACACGCAAGACGGCTTGCGCGAGATCGTGCGCAACGAGCGCATGAACGAGTTTTACCTGGAGAACCAAAACTTTTGGGACATGCGCCGCTGGCTCCTCGCCGAGAAGTATTTCAACGTGAAAGCACAAGGCATGAACATCGAGGCGACCACTCTCTCTGGCTTCGCCAAGCTCAGCGACATCGTGTTTGAGCGCAAGTTCACCTCGCCAGCCAACTATCTCATGCCTATCCCGACCGACGACATCAACAAGAACACGCATATCGTCCAGAACCCGGGGTATTAACCTTAACCTCACAAAAATCAGAATCAATGAAGAAAATTGTTTATAGCTTATTGGCCGCCTCGCTCCTCGCTGGCCTCACGGCGTGCTCCGACGACGACAAGACCGTGCCCAGCTCCGTCTTCGACCAAGGCAGCGTGACCTCAGTAGCCAAACCCGGTGAGGTGGTCTTCCACTGGACTAAGCCTTCCAACCCCGACTACTATTACGTGAAGGTGAAATACGATGACCCGCAGAAGGGCGTGGTGGTGAAAGACGCCAGCGCCTATGCCGACTCCATCGTCATCGACGGCCTCTATGCCAAATACGGGGCCTTGAATTACCAGTTCTCCTTCGTGAGCCGCGACGGTGGCGAGACAGCGCCGTTCACGGTGAGCGCGCAGGCTGGTGCCGTGAAGCCCACCGTCAAGGACGCGGGCCTGGGAGACGCCATTGCCCTGACGGGTGCCGACCTCTGGACCGACGACCAGGAGAGCTCGGAAGGCCCGCTCAAGGACCTCGTGGACGGAAACGCGAGCACCTACTTCCACATGAGCTGGTCCAACCCATCGCCATTCCCCCACTACATCGTTGTCGACTTGAAGAAAGAGGTCTACGGCGTGACGTTCTCTTACATCTGCCGTAACCAGAACAACAAGGACAACCCGAAGCAAATCACCGTCCTCGGCTCGGAAGAGTTCGGCCAGACTACCGACGACCTGTCAAAGGCCTTCCAGCTCGACGTGATGTCGGGTCTGCCGGGCGACAAGGCGGCTTCTTACGAGTCGTCGCACATCATAAGCAGCAAGCCTTTCCGCTACCTGTGGCTCCGCATCGACTCTTCTACGTCGGGAAGCAACTGGGTGGCACTCGCTGAATTGTCGGTGGCAGAGGTGAAGACCACCATCTACGACCCGGAAAACGAGTAGCGTCGGGATAAACATCCCATGTCATACCAATGCTCACGCCGAGCATTCTGAACTCTTGTAGGAGAAAAACGAAAGCAGGGAAAAAACCTCTTCGTTTTCCTCCTACTTTGGTTTTCATGTGTACTACTGCTCATTTCGTTTCTGGGGAAGCGGAAAAAATAGGATACCCTTATCGCTATCGTAGTAGATGTCAGCCAAAGAGTTACCGAACGTTAAATCTTGGAAAAACGGACAAAACAGACCTATTCACCCTTGGAAAAACGGACAAAGACATGATTAAACGTAAGATAGATAGCTATTTAGAGCATTTTGTGGAAATCAACTTCATCGAAAGTCCTAATTTGGTTAGCGTTTTTAGCAAGGCAACAAGTGGGCAAGGTTACTTATCTTCCTATCTACATGACCATGTTCATCCAAAAGGAGCAGCAACTCCCGACCAACTATAAAATAGATTTGTCGGGAGTGCTGTGTGACCAAGGCTATCTGGGATGCCAAGGGCAACATCTCTTTCTACTCTTATTTCTATGAACCTTTATTGGCATTTTACCAAGTGATAACCTTATCTACTATTTCTTGTTGCTCCAAGCTACTTCTTCGCAAATAGATACGTGTCGTTTCGATGCTTTCATGCCCCATAAGGTCTGCAAGCAGGGCAATGTCGTTGAACTTCTCCAAGAAATTCTTGGCATAACGATGGCGGAACGAGTGAGGGTACACCACTTTCTCATTCAAGCCATACTTCATCGCATAGTTCTTCAACTGCTGTGATATGCCTCTTGTCGTGATGCGCTCGCCAAAGCGATTGAGAAAGAGATAGCCACTTGTACGGTTGAGTGTCTGCAACCACTTTTTTGTTTCTGTGCGCAGCGTCTTGGGGATATAGATACGCCGTATCTTGCCACCCTTGGTGTAGATGTCGTAATAGCCTACTTGCACGTGCTCAACCTTGATTTGCACAAGTTCGCTCACTCTGGCACCTGTCGCAGCTAAGAAACGCACCACAAAGTACCACTCCAAGTTGTCTTCCTTCTTCAACTTGTTCTTCAAGAAGGTGTAGTCGGCATTGCTGATGACATTCTCCAGATAAGAACGTTGCTGCACCTTGACCGACTTCAAGCGGAGTTTCGTCTTGCCCACAAATACAAGGTACTTGTTCAACGCCTGAATACGGAGGTTTACCGTCTTTGGCTTGTAAGTCTCAATCAAGTAGGTCTTGTAAACCAACAAGTTTCTCTTGTTCAACTCTTTGTGTCGAGAGCCAAACTCCTTTACGGCATACAGATATGCCGAAATCGTGTTCTTAGCCATATTGCCTTGGCTTAGGAACTCCTCAAATTTGTCTAATTCCATTTCTATTCGTTTATTAGTAAAACATAAAGTTGTCCATATAAATAGGCATGGTATTGTTCTATGAGTTCCTATTATGAGAAGATACTTGCCACTGGGGAGGTGAAGTGCATTGATGAGGAGGTACCGTTTGAGATACCACAGGGGTGGGAATGGTGTAGAGTTTCATCCCTTTTCCAAATAAATCCAAAGGTAGTTGCTGAAGACAATACATCCGCAGCATTTATTCCTATGGAAGCAATTTCCGCAGGATATGGCTCTGAATTTAGATATTACGAGAAGGAATGGGGTGAAATCAAGTCTGGCTACACGGCTTTTGCAGACAATGATATTGCATTTGCAAAAATTACCCCTTGTTTCCAAAACAGAAAATCTGCAATCTTTGAGGGTTTGCCCAATGGTATAGGAGCAGGAACGACAGAGTTGAAAATATTGCGTACCTATGGTGAGACTATAAATCGTTGGTTCGTTTTGTACTTTTTGGAGTCTCCTTATTTTATAGATGAAGCGACATTCAAAGGAACTGCAAACCAACAACGTATAATCGTAGGTTATCTGGAAAATAAATTATTTCCTCTTCCACCTTTAGCAGAGCAAGAGCGTATTGTAGATAAGATAGGATTAGTGATGCCGATTATTGATAAATATTCAAAGTCACAGGAACTTTTAGATAAGATGAATGTGGAACTTAATGAGTGTTTGAAAAAATCTGTCTTACAAGAAGCAATTCAAGGGAAATTGGTTCCGCAAATAGCATCAGAAGGTACAGCACATGAGCTACTTGAACAAATAAAAGCTGAGAAGCAGAAACTCGTTAAAGAGGGTAAGTTGAAGAAGTCAGCCTTAGCTTCTTCTGTTATATTCCATGGTGACGATAACAAGTATTGGGAGAAGTCGGAAGATGGGGCTGTATGTATTGATGAAGAAATACCATTTGAGATACCGTCACATTGGGCGTGGGTACGACTTGACGATATTTGTTCTTTTATTCATAGAGGCAAATCACCCAAATATAGCCCTATAAAGAAATATCCTGTTGTTGCTCAAAAATGCAATCAATGGGTTGGATTTTCCATAGAAAAAGCAAAGTTTATTGAGCCACAGAGTATTACATCTTATAATAGTGAGTATTTCTTGCAAGATAGAGATTTGATGTGGAACTCCACAGGATTGGGAACATTGGGTAGAATGGCTATATACTACACGCTACTTAACCCTTATGAATTGGCTGTTGCTGACAGCCATGTTACAGTTATTCGTCCATACAAAACGTACATCGTTTCTGAATACCTGTACTATTATTTTGCAAGTAATACAGTTCAGTCTGTTATTGAAGACAAATCAGACGGCAGTACAAAGCAAAAGGAATTAGCAACAAAGACTGTAAAAAGTTATCTTGTTCCACTACCACCATTTGCAGAACAACTGCGTATTGTACAAAAGATTAAGTCCGTAACAAGTATTATGAGCAGATAGGTGAAAATTGCAATGATATAACCGATGAGATTCCTTTCGATTTGCCATACAATTGGTGCTGGTGCAGATTTTCCAATATTGTATCTATGACTATTGGAAAAACGCCAGCAAGAGGAGAACAGACATATTGGATAAATGGCAAATACAATTGGGTTTCAATATCTGATATGGTTGATGGTGGCTCAATATCTACAACAAAAGAAAAGGTTTCGGATTTGGCTGTCAAGGAAGTTTTCTCCGCTCCTATCAGTGAAAAAGGAAGTCTTCTTATGAGTTTCAAACTAAGCATCGGCAAAACTTCAATATTGGATATTGACGCTTATCACAATGAAGCTATTATAACTATACGTCCTGTCATTGATAAAGAATATGCTATGAGGAATTACCTGTTCAAAGTTTTACCTCTAATTGCCAATCTCGGAGAATCTAAAGATGCAATTAAAGGTAAAACCCTGAATAGTAAGAGTTTGTCGAATTTATTGATACCTTTGCCACCTTTGCAAGAGCAACAACGTATAATAGAACAAATGAATAGGTTATCGAAGCAACTGCAATGATTGTTCAAGTTTCTGAACTATTCTTCTCTGCTCTTGCAGTGGTGGAATACCAATAATAAGCCCATAAAACAATTCTTTGTTGAGGTGTGGAATTGCTGCACCTTTCTTAGAGTTGCGCAATGTCTCTTTATAGAACTGTATGAAAGCTAAAACATAAGGTTCGTACATTGGGGAACTTATCCATAACTGCTTGAATGTACTACCCATATAGCCATTTTGTGGTACGATGAAAACTTCACCAGAGTTTTCACCGTCCACAAGCATTATATTGTCACCTTTATATACAAGTTTACCTTGTTCTACTATAGTTTCAGAACTTTTACCACGTAAGTATTTTGCATCAAATAAGCATTGCTTGCCAATGGTTTTCAAGCCGTCTGTAAGTTGACAAACAGCATTTAATCGAGCAATAGACCAAGTACTTGGAAAGTCAAAAGGAAGTTCTTTTTCAGATAATTCGCTTCCTATTTGCTCATAATACTTGTTATCGTCACTACGGAAGATAACAGAATCGTTGAGGGCTGACTTCTTTAGTTTGCCCTCTTTGACGAGTTTCTGCTTCTCTGCTTTTATCTGTTCAAGCAGTTCTTGGGCAGTTCCTTCTTCGGCTATTTGTGGTACAAGTTTGCCTTGTATAGCCTCTTGGAGAATAGATTTCTTAAGAGATGCTTTTATGTTTGAATCAAGAATCTCTTTTTTATTTTGGAATGTTCCATATATTTCAATTAGAGGAATTATATTTTCTATTTCATGTACAATCCTTTTTTGTTCATTTACAGGTGGAATTGGTATTAAGCGAGGTTTCATATTCTCCATAGAAACATGAACCATAGTACTTCCTGTTGTTGATGCTTTTACTTGCGTCTTATCAAACAAAAAGAAATAATACAAGTATTCTCTAAACAAAACCCTTGAATTAAACTTGACATTCCAAATATGATAATGAAAAATCGTTTTATCACCATTCCATATTTGAGGACCAAAAGAAGCAGACCATGCATAAAGCAAGTCGCCATTATAGCAATACTTGTCTTCTGGCAATTCTAAGTCTGAATAATACCACTCGTTATTTGTAAAGAAGTTACCAACACGAAGTATTTTGTATTTTCCTTGCGGCAATAGCTCTTCTTTTTTATATGCCCTACCATTTACAAAAGTTATAACATCTTGCATTCTACACCATTCCCATCCCTTAGGCACTTCAAATGGTATCTCCTCATCAATGCATTTCACATCCCCCGTAGCAAGCAACTTCTCATAATAGGAATTGTCCTCACCACGGTAGATAATGGATGCGTTCTTGTCACGCTTGATTTTCTTCTCCTTGACCAAGCGTTCTTTCTCTTGGCGAATCTTATCAAGCAAAACACTTGCTGGTTCGTCATTAGGGTCTTGCGGTACAAGTTTTCCCTGTATCGCCCATTGTAATATGCTATTCTTTAATTGCTTTCCGTTCATTGTTTATAATTTCAATGTATCTTTAAAAGTTATTGGACTGCCTTTGAGTTTGAATTGGTCAAGCAATGCTTGACTAATTTGTGGGACAGTGTTCCACATTTTATAATTCGCCAACAACTTGTTGGCGAATTGTTGTTACTTCTCCATACCATCCAAAAGCTGGTCAAGTTGCGCTTGTAGTTCCTCACGCTTTGGCAGATACAGTTGGTAGCGTGCCACGAACAACTGGTTGGTAATACCCTCCATAGCATACTCCATCAGAAGCTCGTCCTTCCTTGAACCTAAAACTATGCCTATTGGCGGATTGTCATCTGGCTGACAAACCTCAGCCTTGAAATAATTCAAATAGAGGTTCATCTGTCCGATGTCACCATGCTTTATCTCTGCTCGCTTTAGGTCAATCAGCACATAGCATTTCAAAATACAATGGTAAAATACCAGGTCAACCTTGAATTGTCTGCTACCTATCTGCATCATGTACTGTCTGCCAACAAAAGCAAAGCCACGTCCCATCTCCAACAGAAACTGCTCCATGTGGTCTTTCAGAGCCTTTTCCAAGTCACTTTCCTTGTAGCGCTTCTGTTTAGGAAGCCCTGTGAATTCGAGAATGAAAGGGTCTCGGATAATATCTTGTGGTGTTTGTACTTGATGCCCCTTTTTTGCCAAGGCAAGCACACCTTCTTTATCTGTACTTAATGCAAGACGCTGAAACAGACAGCTTTTCATCTGACGTTTCAGCTCTCTTACTTTCCAACCTTCCTTGATGCATTCTTTGTAATAGAACTGCAATTCTAATTTATTGTCGCATTTCAAAAGCTCAAAATAATGGCTCCATGTCAATTTGTGAGACACTGTCTCACAAATTGGAAAAGCGATGTAGAACTTCCGCATATAAACAAGGTTGGAACGACTAAATCCCTTACCATTTCTTATAGTCAAGTCTTTGGAGAGATTCGTAAGTAGTTGCTTGCCATACTCAGCCCTGTCCTTGCCTTTGAGTTCATACTCCACGATATACTTACCTGTCTGCCAGTTGGCATCAAGCAATTCTGTATTTACTGCAGTGATGGCCTTAGCTTTTGTCTCACCCCATAACGTAATTATGTTGTCTATCAGCTTCTGATAGGCAGCATCATTGATATTTATTGATACAGACTTTTCCATATTGTCACTTCCTTTTCTGAATTTGTGAGACGTCGTCTCACAAATCTTGTCATTCATCAATTTTCACTTCTATCCCCAATATACGCTGTATCTCCGCCAATGTCTTGTCTATCTCATGGTCAAGAGCCTTGCGCTTCTTGAAATAGTCGGCAAGCAGTTCGGCAGGAGGCAAGATTTCTTCATCCTCTTTCGGAAACTTGCACAAGTCGAAGTTGCAATCGGTGGCGATAAGGTCTTCAACCGAATAGCAACGAGATTTCTCGTCACCATCAGCAATAATAATCTCCTTACGGTCGTTCCACCACTCACGGATTGGGTCGCAATGTTCCGACTTCATGGACTTTGTCTTGGAGAAATGCTTGTAACCCTCTGGCATATCCAAACGATAGAACCACGTTTCCTTTGTAGAATAACCTTCTGGAGCACCCTCCGCACAGGTGTTGTCGAAGAACAGAATGTTCGTGGCAATCGAAGTGTAAGGTGCAAAGATACTGCCTGGCAAACGGATAATGGTATGCAAGTTGAAATCTCTGAGCAGCTTGGTCTTAATGGCTATCTTTGTGTTATCCGCTCCAAACAGGAAACCGTCTGGGACAATGACCGCTGCACGACCATTCTTCTTCAGTCGGTACATGATAAGCACCATGAAGAGGTCGGCAGTCTCGCTACTGCGCATATCAGAAGGAAAGTGAGATTTCACGTCGGCCTTTTCATTACCTCCGTAGGGTGGATTCATCAACACAACATCAAACTTGTCTTCGTCTGTGTAGTTGAGAACATCCTTTGTAAGCGAGTTGTCGTGATATACCAATGGTGTGTCAATACCATGCAGCAACAGGTTTGTCACACATAGCATATACGGGAATTGTTTCTTTTCTATGCCAAATACAGAGTGATTGTACTCTTTGCGGTCTTCAGCAGTCTTTACCTTTTTGTCTAATTCACCCAACCAACTTGTGATGAAACCTCCTGTACCACAAGCGAAGTCTGCCATTTTCTCACCAATCTGCGGATTGACTATCTCTGCCATAAATTCGGTCAAGGCTCTTGGGGTATAGAACTCACCAGAGGAACCTGCCGACTGCATTTCTTTGAGGATAGTCTCATATATCTCACCGAAAGCATGACTCTCTTCATAGTCACCAAGATTCAATCCGTCTATCACATTAAGCACCTGGCGGAGCTGAACGCCATCTTTCATATATTGGTTGGCATCCTCAAATGTGGTCTTTACAATCGCCTGACGGATAGGAGTAGTTGGTGTTACCTCTATGTTTTTGAGTTCCACAAACAATGTGTTGTTGACAAACGAAAGCAGCTCATCACCAGTCAAGGCATTACCACTTCCATCGTCATGCGCCCAGTTGCGCCAACGGCATTCTTCAGGGATGATAGACTTGTAATCATCATCGTCTAGCTCCCAGTCATTCTCTTTCTCGTCATAGACTTTCAAGAACAGCATCCATGCCATTTGTTCTATGCGTTGCGCATCACCGTTGATACCGGCATCATTGCGCATTATATTGCGAACTCGTTTTACGAAATTTGATAAGCTCATATTTTGTTTTTACTTTATGCTATACTGTATATATTTTGCTCCAGTTCCTTCACGGCGTCAAGATAACCTTGCTTTCCACCAAAGAATTTCACGATTTTTGCCTTGGAGCCAAGTTTGCGGAACGGATCATTTTCAAGCACAATAAGGCTTTCCAATTCCGATACACCTTCCTTTGTGTACTTATCCAGCAAGGCTTCAAGCACAAGTCGTGCCTGCTGACCATACTTGCTGAATATGTCTCGTTTCTTCACTTGTTCGGCACGTTCATGTCGTGTAAGTGTTTTCTTGCCGTAGGCTATATGGCAGATGAAATCGAAATCATCAACATCGTCCATGTCTTGGTCATGCTTCAATGCTGCAAGATCAATACCACTGTCTTTAAGCATTTCAGCAATATCTGACTTTTTCTTGGTTTCTTGCCACTTGGAAGTGAATGTATCAATCGTAGCGTATGTGTCTATGATACTTTTCTTAGTATAGTCGGTAATGCTTTCAGTGCGAAGCAACTTGCCGTTTGTATCATAGACAGAAACAACCTTGTTAATGACCATCACTTGACAACCATCCTTGGCAACAATAGGCTTCTGTCGTGGCTCAGGATCGGGTTCTTTCACGCCTTTATGCTCGTCGTCTTCAGGAAGAACATACGTAGGCTCTTTCTGCTTGGGCGGATAGTTCGGGTCTATTTCAATCGGTCCGTCCCAATCTGGGTCTGCAAACAATCGTGTCACGTTGCGGAAGTCCATTACAGTGAAGTATGTCTTTCCATCTTTCTCACGAAGACGAGTGCCACGACCGATAATCTGCTTGAACTCTGTCATAGAGCCGATTTGTTGGTCAAGCACAATCAGTTTTGTCATTTTGCAATCAACACCAGTTGAAAGCAACTTACTTGTTGTCGCTATGACAGGGTATTTCTCTGCAACAGAAATGAAATAATCCAACTTGCCTTTTCCGTATTCGTCACTACCAGTTATGCGAACCACATAGTCGGGATTTTTCTTGCACATATCAGCATTGGCATTAGCCAAAGCCATACGCATACGTTCAGCGTGAACTTCATCGGCACAGAACACGATGGTTTTAGCCATGCGGTCTGTACTTTTCAGATAGTTGGTTATCTCTTGCGCAACTTCCCTTATGCGGTCTTCTATGACAATGTTATAGTCATAGTCGCTATTGTTATAAATACGGTCTTCTATCTCGTTGCCGTTTATATCTTTTTGTCCCTTTGTGGGTCTCCACTCATCGCCAATGTTGGTTGTGATGTTGATTACCTTAAAAGGAGCAAGGAAACCGTCCTCAATTCCGTTTTTAAGACTGTATGTATATATAGGCTCACCAAAGTAACCAATACTTGACTGATATTTTGTTTCTTTGGGTGTTGCTGTCATACCTATATGAGTAGCCGAAGAAAAGTATTCCAAGATGTTTCGCCAATTGCTATCATCCTTTGCGCTACCTCTATGACACTCATCAACGATAACGAGGTCAAAGTAGTCTGGATTAGGAAACAACTCCTTATAGTTCTTGGCATCATTCTGTCCAATCAACTGTTGATAGAGTGCAAAGAACACTTGATAAGAACCCAATTCTTCCAAGTGATTCTTATCTTTTGAGTAATCTATCTTGTGCGTTACCTTTTCTAATGGTTTGAAGTCCTGCTGTATGGATTGGTCAACCAATATGTTTCGGTCTGCAAGATACAACACTTTCTTCTTCAAACCACTTTTAAGTAAACGCCATACAATCTGAAATGCAGTATATGTCTTGCCTGTGCCAGTTGCCATGACAAGGAGCACACGGTTTTGTCCTTTGGCAATGGCACCAACTGTGCGGTTCACGGCATTGCGCTGATAATATCGTGGCGGAAATATATTCTGACCAGTGCAAAAAGGCTGCTCTATGACAGCCAGCTCTTGCTCATTAAGTCCGTTTCCATCGTTAGACTCATTTTTATATTTTTCTATAAGTTCTTCTTTTGTTGGAAATTCGTCCATGGCGAAAGTGCGTTCCTTGCCTGTCAAGAAGTCATGTTCGGCAAAACCTTCACCATTTGAACTGTATGCAAACTTTACATCAAGCATTTGGGCATAAGTCATTGCTTGTTGCAATCCATGAGAAACAGAATGATTGGCATCCTTTGCTTCTACAATAGCAATGGGTGTTGCCTTATTTGCATAAAGCACATAGTCGGCAAACTTCGGTTTCTCTCTATGCACAAGATTACCATGAAGGCTAATTTGACCGTCAGTAAATTTAACCTTCTGTTCCATGAATATACTATCCTTTGACCATCCCTTGCTTGTGATGGCTTCGTTGATATAGCGGAACTTGATGTCCTCTTCTGTTAAATCTTTGCTTATGCCCATATTCAAATAATATTTTATTATCAGAAGTTCTACAACATACTTGCTGAAATTCCCTTGCTATCTAAGACATCTTTTATCTTGTTTGGTTTCATAAATTCACCGAATTTTGCCGCAAATATACATTAAATTTTGCGATAATCATTATAAATCAAGCTATTTCATGCAAATTGTTCTAATATAGCGATTGCTATTTCATTTATAATATGGCAATATAAACCACTAATTACAAGATGTTTAAAAGACTGTACGCTATTGGAGCGCACGAGGATTTCTCCCCCACGCACCGTACCAGATTTTCGCCGCGGTTTGGTACGGCGAGTACCAAGGCGTGGTACAGGCAGTACCACACCGTGGTATTCCAACCAATCGCATATTGCCCATTGGAGGACCTGCTTGCCAAGTATTGTTCATACATTGAAACGAAATGAAGAACAAGGAATATTCTGGGTAAAGGCAAAAGAAGAGACCGAAAAAGGAGGTGACACAAAACAAGTTAGTGCATATAAAGAGAAAAACCGGCACACCTCATAAGGAGACGCGCCGGATTTTCTTGAGCCTCTTGTCGGATTCGAACCAACGACCCCGAGATTACAAATCACGTGCTCTGGCCAACTGAGCTAAAGAGGCTTGTCATACCTAACTTCACAACCATTCCACCTTGGATGGTTAAGCGGCTGCAAAGTTAGATATTTATTTTAAATCTCAAAAACTTTCAGCGATTTTTTTTATTTACCGCGCAGTTTTTCTTTATATTTTGTCAATTGCTTGGAAAGCGCATCTACGCACACATCAACCGACTCTTCAAATGTATCACTCACCTTTTCTGCAAAAAATTCTCCATTAGGCACCAACACTTTCATACTAGCCTCCTTATTCATTGCAGTTTCAGGCTTTACAACTTTTAATGACACCTCCACTTTATTTATATCGTCACAATACTTTTCTAACTTAGCAGTCTTCTTCTGGATAAAATCCTGAAGTCTTTCTGTTGCATCGAAATGAATAGCTTGAATTCTAACTTCCATAAATACCTCCTTTTTTTACGCTCTTGGATGAGCTTGTTCATAAACTTTTTTAAGTTCCTCAAAAGTCGTATGCGTATAGATTTCCGTTGTAGTCAGACTACTATGACCCAGTAATTCTTTTACCGCGCCCAACTCTGCCTCATTATTCAACATAGCAGTTGCAAAAGTATGCCTCAACACATGCGGACTTCTTTTTTTCAGCGATACCACTTTTGAAAGGTTCCGTTTCACTAAAAGATATACCTTTCCAGGATACATCCGTTTTCCGTTCTTTAAAACAAAGAACGCCCCAGCCTTTCCAGGTAACACTTCATTCCTTATCTTCAAATAAACAAACATCGCCCTTCGCAGTTCTTCACCGAAAGGAATCAACCGCTGTTTATTTCTCTTCCCTGTCACTTTTATCAGAGATGCAGAGAAATCTACATCCACGTCATTCAGCCCTATTAACTCGGAAAGCCGCATGCCTGTAGCATAAAACATTTCCAATACCATTCTATCCCGACAACCTGTAAAATCCTCCTTAAAAGGAACATCATCCAAAAGTCGGTCCATTTCACGTTCTTTCAGAAATACAGGAAGAGGTTTCTTGTTTTTCGGACCAATGATTTTCAACATCGGATCCTCCCCTATCACACCTTTCTTTAGAAGGAAACGATAAAACGATCGGAGTGAACTCAGTTTCCGATTTACAGAAGCAGATGTATATCCGTCCTCTATCAGGTTCATCACCCAACCACGAACCAAATCAGCATCTACCGTTGTAAAATCGACATTCTCATCTTTTCCCCTGATGTATTCTTCAAACTTGATCAGATCTATTCCATAACTAACTATTGTTTTCTCAGAATAGTTTCTTTCAAACCGAAGATAATCCAAAAAAGAGTCTGTCATCATAAGAAACGTCGCTTATCAATTCAGCAACGAATATATGAAAAAGAATTCAATTATTCAAAGAATGTGCGAGTTTTTAATTATTCTTCTACTTGCTGAAGTTTCTGAACATAGATAGCACGTTCTCTTTTCAGCCTGTTCAATACAGACGGCTTGTCAAACTGCTGTCTAGCTCTTAGTTCTTTTACAACACCTGTTTTCTCAAATTTTCTTTTGAACTTCTTCAGCGCTTTTTCAATGTTTTCGCCTTCTTTTACTGGTACTACAATCATTGTTTTTAATTATTAAATATGTTGTTATTAATATTTTCCGATAGTCAAATTGCGGCGCAAAATTACACATACTTTCTTTATTTACAAAACTTTCCGCAATTATTTATTTAAAATAATCTAGAAATCGTATCTTTGCTTTCCAGTACAAACCATTATAAACCTATTAAAATGAAATCGGAAATTATAAATAGAATAGTTAGTCTGCGCAATTTCATGCGTAAACACAAGCTTTCAGCCTTTATTATTCCCAGTACGGATCCCCATTCGGGAGAGTATATCCCCAAACATTGGGAAGCACGTAAATGGATATCAGGTTTCACAGGTTCGGCAGGTACGGTTGTCGTAACACTGGATAAAGCCGGACTTTGGACAGATTCACGCTATTTTCTTCAAGCGACCGCACAATTGGAAAACACAGGCATTACTTTATTCAAAGAACGATTACCGGAAACTCCTTCCATTGTAGAGTGGTTGGGCTGTGTATTGAATTCAGAAGATAATGTGGGTATAGACGGTTGGGTTAACAGCTATCAAGAAACAAGCAACTTACAGAAAGAATTAGAAAAAAAACAGATACACTTAACCCTTACTCCCGATCCATTCAATGAATTATGGATAGACCGGCCTGCATTGCCCGACAACAAAGTTTTTATACATGAATTGAAATATGCCGGTCTCAGTTGCAAGGATAAAATCACTCAAATACAAGAAGCCACCCGTCGTAACAGTTGCACAGGCATTCTAATTTCTGCACTGGATGAAGTGGCATGGACTCTAAACTTGCGGGGAAGTGACGTACACTGCAATCCGGTTTTTGTGAGTTACCTTCTCATCACGGAATATAGTTCCACCTTATATATAATAGAGAATAAACTGTCAGATGAAGTAAAAGACTATCTAGCAGAAAACGGAGTTACAGTGAAACCTTATTCAACAATTGAAAAAGATTTAAAAGATTTTACCGGCAAACTCCTGTTGTCAGCTAGTATCAACGCAGCCATTCATGCAGCAGCCTGCACCCATTCTTTAATAGAAATAGCTCCTTCACCTGTACTTTTTTTAAAAGCGGTAAAGAATGAGACGGAAATAGAAGGCTTCCATCGCGCTATGAAACGCGACGGAATAGCCATGGTTAAATTTCTCCGCTGGCTGAAAACAGCTGTTTCTACTGGAAATGAAACCGAAATAAGTATAGATAAGAAATTATACGAATTCCGTGCCGGACAAGACTACTTCAATGGTATCAGTTTTGACACCATTGCCGGATATAAAGCTCATGGCGCTATTGTTCACTATGAAGCAACCCCCGAAACCGATATTCCCTTAAAACCTGAAGGTATGCTGCTGCTGGACAGTGGAGCACAATATTTGGACGGAACAACTGATATTACCCGTACCATCGTTTTAGGAGCGCTCACGAAAGAAGAAAAAACGGATTACACATTAGTCTTAAAAGGATTTATCCAACTCTCAATGGCTCAATTTCCACATGGAACTTGCGGAACACAACTAGATGCGCTGGCCCGCCTCCCTATGTGGAAAGCCGGAATCAACTACCTGCATGGAACAGGCCACGGTGTAGGTTGTTTCCTGAATGTACACGAAGGTCCTCACCAATTCCGCATGAACCACATGCCAGCCTTACTTGTTCCAGGCATGACAGTAACCAACGAGCCCGGTATATATAAAGCCGGCCGTCATGGAGTACGTACGGAAAATACCATGTTAATTGTTCCGTCACAAGAGACAGAATTCGGTACTTACTATAAATTCGAACCACTTACCCTCTGCCCTATTGACAAAGAAGCCATCCTAACAGATATGCTGAGCGATGAAGAAATAACATGGTTCAACCAATATCATGAAAAAGTTTACAATTGTTTGAGCCCGGAATTGAACAACGAGGAACGCGAGTGGTTAAAAGAAGTAACATCTCCTTTAAAACGGTAGAAATTAATTATGGCACTTATAAAATCAGTAAGAGGATTCACTCCAAAAATCGGCGAAAACTGTTATTTAGCCGATAATGCCACTATTATTGGTGATGTTGTAATCGGAAAAGATTGCAGCATTTGGTTTAACGCCGTATTACGCGGCGATGTTAATGCTATCCGCATAGGTAACCGCGTAAATATCCAGGATGGCAGTGTAGTACACACACTATATCAAAAATCAGTTGTAGAAATCGGGAATGATGTTTCTGTAGGACATAATGTAACCATACATGGCGCGACTATAAAAGACGGCGCTCTGATTGGAATGGGCTCTACCGTACTAGACCACGCTGTCGTAGGTGAAGGAGCTATTGTAGCTGCTGGAGCACTAGTACTCAGTAACACCGTCATCGAACCTGGAAGCCTATGGGCAGGAGTTCCAGCCAAATTCGTCAAAAAAATTCCCGAGGCACAGAGCAAAGAGCTCAATCAGAAAATTGCCAATGGATATTTAATGTATGCTTCCTGGTTTAAGGAGGAAGAAAAATAATTCTACATATAAAGAAAAGTTAGTATTCATTTAAAATGATTGATTATGAAAAAAATTATTATTGCAGCATGCATGACGCTTTTAAGTTTTAGTTCTGTTTTTGCACAAAAAGGAAAGCAAGCTATTGGTGGTAATCTAAGTTATGGAACTGAAATAGAGAGTATTGGTCTTGGTCTGAAATATCAATATAATATTACTGATCAAATCAGAATCGAGCCATCTATGAATTACTTTTTTAAAAATGACGGACTTAGCATGTTTGACATCAATGCAAATATCCACTACCTTTTTCCCATAGCAAGCAATGTAAGTTTATATCCATTAGCAGGATTTACATACACTAACTGGCATTTGGATTTAGGAAAAGTAGGCGATTACGATGTCAGTGGAAGTGATGGAAAATTCGGAGTTAATTTAGGGGCAGGCATGGAGTTTACCTTAGATAAAAGCTGGAGTCTAAACCTCGACATTAAATACCAATTAATTAGCGATTTAGATCAAGCAGTATTCAATCTTGGCGTAGCCTATAATTTCTAATTAATAACCAGAGAAGGATAAAAGTGCTTTTAAATGCACCTTTATCCTTCTTCACCTTACAAAGAACAAACCTGCTCTACCTATTTTTACACTAACTTACAAATATGGCACACTATGAATAAAATACGACTACTCACAAAAGATGAGCTCCCAAAAGCTATCGAACTATCCTGGCAAGTTTTCACCATTACCAGCAAAGAAGATTTCAACGATGAGGGATTAGAATTTTTCAAAAGCTTTATTTATAACGAAAAATATATAGACGAAATCACATTTTACGGTAGTTTTAACAATAAAGTCCTAACAGGCATTTTAGGTATAAAAAATAATGGTAAACATATCTCCTTATTTTTTATCAAGCCTGAATATCACAGGCAAGGATTAGGGAAAACCCTTTTCCACTACGTCTTCGCCCTTCATCCTTCCATTGAAACCACGGTTAATTCTTCTACTTACGCCATTCCTTTCTACCAGAGTCTGGGATTTGCTGTCGTAGGAGAAAAACAAAATTACCACGGACTCTGCAGCACCCCCATGAGACGCTATCATGCTGTATTTGTACAAAAGCAAAAGTACACACTACGTACCTGGCAAACAGAAGACGCTCATTCATTAGTTCAAGAACTGAATAACAAAAAGATTTGGGACAATTGCCGCAATGTATTCCCCCACCCTTACAGGCTGGAACATGCAGAAACCTTTATTGACCTCATCAAGAAAAAAGAAGGTATTCATGATTTTTGTATTGAAGTCAATGGAAAAGCCGTAGGTAATATCGGATTTATACCCGGCACAGATGTGGAATGCTTCAATGCCGAAGTAGGGTATGTTATCGGAGAAAAATATTGGAACCAAGGTATTGTAACCGACGCATTACAAGAAGCCATCTACCATTACTTCACTTATACGAATACAATACGTATATTCGCACTTGTCTTTGAGCACAACTTTCCTTCCATGCGAGTATTAGAAAAGACCGGCTTCAACAAAGTCGGGATAATGACAAAATCCATTTTCAAGAATGGTCATTTCACCAATGCCCATCTTTTCGAGTTGCTTAAAAACACTTAATGTTCAAAAAATGCCAAAAGAACTTACAATGAATGTTATATTACACATATTCATCCTTTGTCCGAAAGACATAACCCCACTCCTTTCACAGTCTTTATCTGTATCCGTTCATCATCAGCAAACAGTTTTCTAAGTCGAGTAACAAAAACATCGAGACTACGTGATGCAAAAAAATCATCCTCCGTATCCCATAGTCTTGAAAGAATAACATCCCGTCTTACTAGTTCATTTTTCTTTTTACAAAGCATCTGAAGCAGTTTCGCTTCGCGTTCCGTCATTGTCTTTTGTACACACGACGAACACTTTAATACTGCATGAACAGCATCAAATGTATAATTTTCACCAATCTGATAAACCTCACTTTCATTAGCAGCTCCCATTCCCTGCTTCATTTTCAACAAGGCACCAATATGCGCATCCAGTTCTTCCGCCAAAAAAGGTTTCTTAATATAATTATTCACTCCCAGTTCATAACCTTTCACCACATCTTTAGGCGAAACTCTACCCGAGGTAAAAACAATGGGAATAAATCCATCCGTTTCCCGGATACGACGTACCATTTCATAACCATCCATAACAGGCATCTCAATGTCTGAAATAATGATATCGGGATGTTGCTCCTTCCATATCCTCAGCCCTTCCTCGCCATTGGAAGCAGTCATCACCTCGTATCCACCTATCATATCCTCCAATCCACCACGGATAATGTAACAAAGATTAGTATCATCTTCTACCAACAACAGTTTTATCATATCATCTTCCTTCTTTAAAAAACATTTATACCCTCTCCTCACTCGGCAAAAAAAGAAGAAATTCACTATACTCCCCTTCAATGCTTTCCACACACACTTTTCCACCATGCGCCTCGGCCACGCGGAAAACATAATTCAAACCCAATCCGAAGCCTGACGCACCGCCTTTACGGCTGCGGGCGGCAGCCGAAGCACGTTCGTATTTCTCGAAGATACGGCTCTGATCCTTCAACGGAATACCCATGCCGTTATCTCTTACCTTTATCAAATAAAAGTTATGGTCCTGGCGCAAGGATGAAATCTGTATTTCCACCTCTTCACCTGAATATTTTATAGAATTGTCTACCAAATTACCAATAGCTTCTTTCAAGAATTCTTCATCAGCATATACCCATTCTGATTCCAAACGAAGAGAGAAATGTACAGGTTTATCTGCCTTAGCAGTATATTTCTCAATGAGGTCCTCTAACATCGGACGGAGTTGTACCTCCTCTTTCCAAAGCCTCAATTGAGCATTTTCCAATTTTGACAGCGTCAGCACCTTGTTGGTCAGTGACAATAAATGTTCACTCTCGTCCTCCAATATCTGAAAATGCTTCTCACGTTTATCCGGATAAATATCCAACTTTCCTGATTTCAACATTCGGGTCCCCATCAAGATACAGGCAAGAGGAGTCTTCATCTCATGAATCATGGCGTATGAGAAATCCTCACGCATTCTAGCTATTTTATTCTGATGGGCAATAATACGAATCTGATAAACAAGACAATAGACAATCATTGCCATCATCAAGACAGTAGCAATGAGAAGCAAGGTCATCTGTTGGAAAATAATCCAATAAGGATTAACAATAAAAGCCTGAAGATTCTCCGTGCGTTTATAATTGATAGGTTGTAATCCGGTTTTCAACAAACCATAATCCCCCACCTGTATGGAACGGGAGCTTCTAAGAATATTCCCCAGCGAATCTGTCACACAGGTTATTACCTCTGCATCCAATCCTTCGGCAGCAAGACCTGTCCGATAAATAGAATCTAAACTTGACAAAGAAACAGACAATTTATAATCCCTCTTGACAATCTCTTGCATGGAAACCTGCATATTGGACATCAACCATTGGTTCACATTTTCATCAACCCTGTCATCCTTAAAAAGATCATAATCTTCATCCAAGCTTATTCTAACCATAATGGAAGTATCTCTGTCCTTATACTTCTTTTGCAAAGAATCTTGATATACTTCCATGCGATAAAACACCTCACGCATCGTTGCATCTCTAAATACTTCATTGCTTCTGAACTGTATACTTTCCTTAGTTAGCTTATAAGTATTTACAAGCCAAACGTACTGCAAACTGATGATTGCCAACAGTCCAATACAAGCCACCCAACGAATATGTTTGATTGTCATACACTTATATCCTATCCATACTTTGTTAACGTAATGTTAACCTGCTATTAACCAGGTAAGGAAAAAAGTCTCCCTACTTTTGTTTCGTCAAAGTTAAAGAAAATATTAAAAACAAATAGATATGAAAAAGCAAAATTTTATCATCACATCGCTATTTTTATTTTGGATTATAGGAACAACCGCTGCACAAACCATTACCGGAAAGGTTATAAACATCCATGCACAAGCCATTGACGGTGCAACCGTCATCCTACAAACCATTGATTCTACTTTCGTGGACGCCGTAATCACAGATACCACCGGTTGCTTTAGGTTCAACCGGCAACCAGCATCTTATCGGCTGATTTTCCAACACATCATGTACGAAACCCTCTTATTGACAACTACAGGAGAAGACACAGGCACGATTACCCTGAAAAGTAAAGATTATGCCCTGGACGAAGTTATCGTCAAAGGGGAACGCCCTCTTGTAAAAGTGGAAGAAGGAAAATTATCGTATGATCTGTCACAACTCACCACACATAGAATCGTGAACAATGCTTATGAAATCCTTCAGCAATTACCCGGTGTACAAGAAATAAACGGCAACCTTTCATTGGCAGGCGCACACAATCTGAGCATTATTCTAAACGGAAGACCCACAACAATGAGTCACGAACAGTTAGCCATTTTATTAAAAAACACTCCGGCTTCACGTGTAGAAAAGGCAGAAGTTATGTATAGCACACCGCCGCAATATCATATAAGAGGTGCTGCCATCAACTTACTTTTGAAAGTTTATCGTCCGGAAGAAAGCGGGTTGCAAGGAGAAGTTAATGCCGGATATCTATACAATTACAGAAATGGCACACAAGGAGGAATCAGCCTACTTTACACCACTCCTAAATGGAATATAGACTTGCTATATAATACCCATTATGAACAAAACAGACAAACTACAGATACGTACTCACACCACACCTTAAAAAATAATGTATATGATATCTGTCAACACAATAACATTGACAGAAAAGGAATAACACATTATGTACGGACAGGCGCTGAATATAAATTCAATGGTAGTGCTCATATCAATTTGGCCTATACCGGTATCTTCAACCCTAACAACGATAATCATTCGTATTCCGACGGGAACATCACAACCGCAGACAATCGGACAAAAAAGGAGGCTCAAATGCACAATCTCGCTTTAGATTATCTCTCTGGCTTCGGTATGAAAGCTGGAATAAATTATACCTCCTACCATTCCGAAAGTCATCAGCAATTCACCAACAAAGACAACAAAAAACAAACAAGCGAATTTCATACGACTAGCGGACAAATAATAGACCGCTGGAAAATATACGTAGACCAGTCACACACACTACCACGAGAGTGGACCTTGAATTATGGCACCTCTTTGACTTATGCCAGTGACCATAATACTCAGTTCTATCATACCCAAAACGGAACAGATATGAGCGAACTTAACACAGACAATCGTTATAACGAATATACATATGACTTCTATGTCGGATTCAGCAAAAATATGGGAGAACGTTTGTCTTTCAGCGCATCCATAACCGGAGAATACTACAAAACGGCCCGTTATCATGCATGGGCGGCTTATCCTACAGCCGAATTAACATACGTAATGACCCCAGCGCATATTTTACAACTTGCATTCACTTCAGATAAAACCTATCCCAGCTACTGGGATCTGAGCGAAAGTACCGGCTATATAAGTGGTTATGAAGAAGTACAAGGCAATCCAATGTTAAAGCCATCCACCGACTATTCCGTAAATCTGAATTATATTTTAAAGAACAAGTATATCTTCAGCCTAGCTTATGACTATGAGCCCGATTTATTTCAGCAACTGGCTTATCAGAGTACGGAACGCCTGACATTGATTTACAAGACCCTGAACTGGGATTATCAGCAAAGTTTTTCAGCCACTGCCATCATTCCCTTCAAAATAGGCCATTGGCTGGACAGCCGTGCCACACTACAAGCAGAATACAGGCAGGCGAAATGTGATAAATTCTTCGACCTTTCTTTCAACCACAGCAAATGGATTGGATTGGGAATGTTACAGAATAACCTAACGCTGTCTACCCAACCGGACATACGCATGGAACTGACCGGACTTTATTTAAGCCCATCCATTCAGGGAAATTATGATTTAAGCAATGTATGGGCCATCCATGCCGGGTTGCGATGGAATTTTGCCAACCAAAAGGCGAGTCTTCAACTGAAAGCCACTGATCTGTTCAATTCAATGCAAGGAGATATAGATGTAACACTGCGCAATAAAGGGCAGTATATGGACATGCACATCAACAGTTATTCACGCAACGTAACTTTATCCTTTACTTACAAGTTCGGAGGCTATAAAGAAAAACAGCATAAACCAATAGACACTTCCCGATTCAAATAAAGCATCATCAATAGTATCATGACACAGTAATAAGGGGCAGATTCGTACATCCGCCCCTCATTCGATTATTTCATA